>Ga0079223_10000645_pt1 | contig 18617 bp, 12 predicted proteins | sample Stecom2011_FD_75072 | JGI IMG/M metagenome (GOLD analysis project Ga0079223, IMG submission 75072) | Agricultural soil microbial communities from Utah to study Nitrogen management - Steer compost 2011 | ecosystem: Environmental > Terrestrial > Soil > Agricultural land | place: USA: Utah... | reverse complement strand
TGTGCTAAGCGTAAGTAAAATTGCTGCGCGTCGAGAGGTTTCGCGCCGTCTGTTAAGCCTGTTATTTGGTCTTCGCACAGAAAAACCAAGTCAAGGTCCGAACCATAACCCAGTTCATAGCCCCCCATTTTACCGTAAGCTATCACCGCAAAGCCTGTGTTTATTTCGTCTGTACCAGCTGGCGTACCATGGCGTTCAGCAAGTTGTCGCCAAGCCATAAGCACCACTTGCTCTGTCATCGCTTCGGCTAAAAACGTTAAGTGGTCACTCACCCGCATCAGCGCTATGCCGTCACTTAAATCAGCTGCAGCAACCCGTAATTGGAATACTTGCTTTACTTGTCGTAAGGCTTCCATTTGTGCTTCTGGGTCTTCATGCGAAAGCCGGTTTATCTGTTCGGCGACTTCCTGCTTATAAGTGAGCGGATCCGGTAAGTCATAGAGTTGTTCAGGGTCAATGAGCTCGTCCAGCAGCATTGGTAAACGCGCAATGAGGCTAGCAACCCAAGGGCTGGCTTCACAAAGAAAAATAAGTTGTTGCCTCGCCCCTTTATTTCCAGCTAAAAGCTCAAGATAAGTGGTACGAGAAACCACTTGTTCCAAAACATCGAATACCCGCTGAAGTACTTCATTTGTTTTATCTCGCACCACCAGCTCTTCAACCAGTAGCGGCACTAATACAGCAAGTAACTCACGCCCACGTGGCCCCGACGGCCGCCGCCGAATACTGTCGCGGAAATCACGAATACGATGCCAACACTGTTCTGGAAGTTCAGCTCCAGCATCCGTTAGGACGGCAATCGCGGTATCGTCCGCAAGCAAGTCTTGCCAAAGCAGGGCAAATTCACTGTCATCAGCATTCATCATTTCCTTTTCGCCGCCAATAACGTCTAAGAAAGCTCGATGCACCACTTCTGTTGTCTGCTCAAGTTCCTTGATTAGCTGTGCCCAGTTGGAGAAACCACAGGCGGCTAGAACACGCTCTTGGTCTAAAGTACAATCGGGTAAACGTTGGGTTTGCTCATCGTTTATCTGTTGTAACACATGCTCTAATTTTCTGAGCCACGCGTAACAATGCAGAAGCTGATGCACAACATCATATTCAAGTACATTAAAGTCATACGCTACATTCAATACTTCAATCAATGAACGAGTTTGGAACTCTGGCTCGCGGCCTCCGCGTATCAATTGAAAAACTTGTGCCACAAACTCTATTTCACGAATACCGCCAATACCCAGCTTTACATTATGCTGCTCACCCAGTCGCTGCGCTTCTTGATTAATCAACAATTTCATTTTTCGCAGTGCATCAATGGCGCTGTAATCTAAATAACGGCGGTAAACGAAGGGTCGAATCATTTGCGAAAACTTAATTTGCGCGCAGTTATTACTATTCACATTGGCAAGCACTCGGCTTTTTACCATGGCATAGCGTTCCCAATTACGCCCCTGCTCTTGATAGTAGTCTTCCAGTGCTGCCAAACTTGTAACTATGGGCCCAGAATTACCAAAAGGGCGTAACCTTAAGTCGACCCGAAAGGCTTTACCGTCTGCGTTAACATGCCCCAATAACCGTACTAATAACTGGGCTATTTTGGTGAAATACATTTGGTGATCAATCGACTTCTGCCCGCCTTCAGTTTCACCATGGCTTTCAAAACAAAAAATCAAATCTACATCGGAAGAAAAATTCAGTTCACTACCACCAAGCTTCCCCATGGCAATAACCCATAGCTGTTGTGGCAGCCCCTTCTCGCATAAAGCTTGCCCATAGCGCATAGCAATATGTTGTTGTGCCCACGCGTTGGCTGCACAAATTAAGCTTTCTGCAAGCTCTGTGTTGGCGGCTAAACTTGAATCAACTGACATGACCCCAAGTAAGTCGGCAGCGGCAATGCGGGCCATTTCTAAGTGGCGTAAATAACGAATAGCTTTAAGCGCTTGTTCTTCAGTTTCTGTTCCTGCCACATAATCATAAATATAACTTTGACTAAAACCTTCAGCGGCAAAAATATGTCCTAAGGCAACATCACCGTACGCCATTAATACTCGGCTAATAAACGGGCTTATCGCAATCAGCCATTGTATTTTGGCCTGCTGCTGTTCAGTGAACTGCAGCTCGTGGCGGTCAATTAGCTTTTGCCAACTCAACAGCCCTTCAGCCTTTAATAAAGTAGGTAAGGAAGCCAAACTTACGGAGCTTGGTTTTAGATTCACTAATGGAAGGCTAGCCACGGCCACTATGCCCGTGGAGCTCATAGCCTCGCTGAGCTTTGCTTTTGGTACCTGGCAGCAAGTTAAACTGCTTCTCTATTTTTGCGCCTAATTCATATAAACCAGCAGCAGCTCCTGCTTTTAATTCAAGTTCAAGCTCCAGTATGTCCGCGTGCTTTTGTTGCGCAGTAATAACACCTTCATCCAAAGCAATTTCCACCTTTAAGTCGCCATTTTCATACAACCAAATTCTGCGCGTAAAAATTATCTCAAACTGTTTTTCAATTTGCTCATTTAAAATGGCCGCTGATAACCCTTCAGGCCAAATATGTTCAGGGAATAAACACAAGTCTGGTACCAGCATTTCGGTCGGCACGTTAAATTCAGGCCGTGCACTCATAGCTCCTTGTTGCTGGCCTGCTAGTTTTATTGTTTGCTCGCCTCCACCTAACCAGCGGCGAATTCGCAAACCAATGCGATGTTCGTGCAAAATACGCGACGATGTGTCGAAGTAGATGTTTTTCAACTCATGTTCCCCGCCACTCGTAGCATTGCCATCTAGCCACTTGAGAAGATTTTCGATAGTATCGAAGCTGTCTCGAGCAACCTGATATTTCAGCTCTATTTCCACTGTTTGCTGTTTTAAATCAGCCATAAAAGTCACTCAATTAAGTAGTTTATGAAATCTCTTTTGAGTGTCCATTGTGGGGTGCAAAAGCCGCGTTGGTCAACCGCAACGATAAGTCCAAATTATTTTCTATAAAACAGTACGACTTTACTTTACCACTGAGAAATTCCCCTTATACTTGCGCTCAAGTTGAGGTCGGGTAATTCAGTAGTGACTTCAGTAGTAGATAGCCGGAGTTTGGTTATGGGAGAAGCAATGTTTAAAGCAAGTCAGGTGTTAAATCAGCGGTATAATACCGCGCAGTTGAATGAGCTTTGGCAGGCAGTCACTGACAACTATAGTGTCGATGAAAATGCTTACCTAGAGGAACTTTTGCAGTTGCACACAGACGATGAGCAACACATGAAGGAACTCAACAGCAAAACTGAAGGGCTTATTACGCGAGTACGCGAAAAAGCCAAAGGCGGCGACGGTGTCGATGCATTTCTTCAACAATATAGTTTGGATACACAGGAAGGCGTTGTCCTTATGTGCCTCGCTGAGGCACTACTCCGTATACCTGACAGTGCCACAGCCGACGCACTTATTCGCGACCGACTCGGTTTGGGCGAATGGCAAGACTTTAAACGTAAAAGTGAATCCTTATTAGTTAATACGGGCACCTTTGGTCTTAACTTTGCCAACCGCGTTATTAACCCAGGTGGCCGTGTCGACGAACAGCCTATTTCCTATTTCCGCCGCATTGTGCGTCGTTTAGGCTTGCCTGTCGTTCGTAAAGCAACCTACCAAGCGATGCGCCTTATGGGGGCACAGTTTGTACTCGGCCGCACTATTGAAGAAGCCTTAAAAAACAGCCGTGACAAACGTGACCAAGGTTACACACATTCATACGACATGCTTGGTGAAGCTGCGCTAACCGCCGAAGACGCTGAGCGTTATCGAATCGCTTATATTGACTCCATCAACCGCATTGCGGCTGAAAACTTTAATAACCCAGATGTAGCACGACCAACCATTTCTATTAAGTTGTCGGCATTACACCCACGTTATGAAGTCGCTAATCGTGACCGTGTACTTACAGAGCTTGCAGCGACTCTGACAGAACTCATTACTTTAGCGAAAAACGCCGACGTCGGCGTAACCATAGACGCTGAAGAAATGGACCGCTTAGAGCTGTCCCTCGAGTTGTTTGAAAAAGTGTACCGTAGTGGCGTTTGTAAAGACTGGCCCCGCTTTGGTTTGGTCGTACAAGCTTACTCAAAACGTGCACTACCTACACTTTGCTGGATCAACGCCCTCGCGAAAGAGTGCGGCGACGAAATTCCAATCCGCCTCGTTAAAGGCGCTTATTGGGATACCGAAATAAAATACGCGCAACAAATGGGCTTAACGGGTTACCCCGTATATACCCGCAAGGCAAGTACCGACGTGTCTTTTGTGGCCTGCGCCCGCTATATGTTAAGCGCCAACACAGAAGGTAATATTTTCCCGCAGTTCGCCACCCATAATGCCCACACTATTTGTGCTATTCAGCAAATGGGTGATGGCCGTCGTTATGAATTCCAACGCCTACACGGTATGGGTAAAGACCTATACGACCAAGTGCTGAAGGAAGATAAAGGCCGTAGCGTACGTATTTATGCACCTGTTGGGGCCCATAAAGATTTACTACCGTATTTGGTTCGCCGGTTGCTTGAAAACGGCGCTAACAGCTCTTTTGTGCACAAGCTACTCGACCCGAAAGTACCTGTGTCCGATTTAGCAGAGCACCCAATTACGCTACTACGCCAGAGAGTTACCCTGGCAAATGACAAAATTCCACTGCCGGTAGAAATTTTCGGCACCCGTAAGAACTCGTTGGGGTTAAATATGAATATTCATTCGCAAGGCGACGCCTTTATCGAACAAGTACGCAGCTTTCAGAACAATCAGTGGCAAGGTGGCCCTATTGTTAATGGTAAACTAATAGAAGCCGTACAACGTGTTTCAGTAACGTCACCACAGCAAACGAGCCATCAAATTGGCACTATTGGCTGGGCTGATGCAAGCTTAGCGGAAGAAGCTTTGCAAATAGCCAATGCAGCATTCCAACGCTGGAGCCGTACCGACGTAAACGTGCGTGCAGAAGCTTTAGAGAAGCTTGCAGATAAGCTTGAAGAAAACTTAGCTGAACTTGTTGCTTTATGTACCCTTGAAGCAGGTAAAACCCTACAAGACGGTATCGACGAAGTACGTGAAGCGGTCGACTTCTGCCGCTATTATGCAATTCAAGCTCGTAAATTAATGAGCCAAGGCGTAACCATGCCGGGGCCGACCGGTGAAACGAATGAACTATTCGTGCAAGGCCGCGGCACATTTGTGTGCATTAGCCCGTGGAACTTCCCGTTAGCTATTTTCCTTGGCCAAGTAACCGCAGCCCTTGCCACAGGTAACTGTGTTATTGCTAAACCTGCGGAGCAAACCGGCTTAGTCGCTTACCGTGCGGTACAACTCGCACTCGAATCAGGTGTTCCTGGCGACGTATTACAGTTTTTACCTGGTAAAGGTGCCGAGATTGGTGCCACCTTGGTTAGCCAAGACGCGATTGGTGGTGTTTGCTTCACCGGTTCAACCACTACAGCTCAGTCTATTAACCGTGCTTTGGCTGCACGAACTGGCGCTATCGTGCCTTTAGTCGCAGAAACTGGCGGCCAAAACGCCATGATGATCGACTCTACCGCACTTCCTGAGCAAGCTGTTACCGACATTGTTGGCAGTGCTTTCAAAAGTGCTGGCCAGCGCTGTTCGGCACTGCGCGTACTCTACGTGCAAGACGACGTGGCAGACCGCATCATCGATTTAATCAAAGGTGCTATGCAGGAATTGCTCGTTGGTGACCCAATGGACTATAAAACCGATGTAGGCCCAGTAATCGACGGTGTTGCTAAAACCACCTTAGAACAGCATTTAGCCGACATTCAGTATACGGGTAAGCTGATCTCAGAATCGCCCATGCCAGAATTTACTGCAGGCGGTACTTTTGTTACGCCAACAGCCATTCAAATCGATAGCATTAGCCAGTTAGTGCGCGAAAACTTTGGTCCTGTATTACATATTATTCGTTTTAAACGCGAAGATTTAGATCAAATTATCGATGACATTAACAATACGGGTTACGGCCTAACATTCGGTATTCATAGCCGTAACGAAAGCTTCTACAACGATGTAGCAAGCCGTATAAATGTAGGTAACGTGTACATTAACCGTAACCAAGTTGGCGCTGTTGTTGGCGTGCAACCATTTGGTGGCCAAGGCTTATCAGGTACAGGGCCGAAAGCGGGTGGTCCACACTACCTCTATTCATTTATGACCGAAAAAGTACTCACCGATAACATTACCGCAGTTGGTGGCAACGCTACCCTACTGTCGTTAGGTGACTAAAGCTCGTTTCATATAGTTGGCTAAAGCCGTGCGCTTGCATTTAAGCGTACGGCTTTTTTATTTCTGCAGATTGTTGTGTGGTATTATCCACCCATACAACAGCTACTTTTTATTTATAGGCACTGCTATTACTTCACTGTTTGATCGACGCAAGGGCTTTCGCCCACAAAAAAAGAAAGCCGTAACGAAATCCTCTCCTACAGAAAATGCTGAACAGCTTGGCTGGGAAGTATTACGCCTTAATCACGATGGCCGCGGCGTCGCCATCCGTAATTCCGGGAGTGGTGCTGGCAAAACTGTTTTTGTCAGCAATGCATTGCCAACTGAACAAGTGCGTGTGCGCATCGACAAACAACATAACCGTTTTGATGAAGCAATGGCCGTTGAGATTCTTAGTGCAAGCCCAGATCGTGTTGCACCACCATGCCAATACGTTGCTGAATGTGGCGGCTGTCAGTTACAACACCTTCACTACGAAGGCCAGCTTAGCTATAAAGAAGCCATGCTTAAGGAGCATATTGAGCATGCTGCGAACATCGACAAAGTTAAGCTTGAACCTTTCGTAGCAGACCCGCAACACGCGTTTGGTTACCGTCGCCGGGCTCGGCTAAGTATCCCACCACCAAGCCGTAACACGCCTTTTATGGGCTTTCGAGCCCGCGGTAGCGACGAAATAATTGCGATTAACGACTGTAAAACATTGCACCCTACATTAAACCGCTTACTTCCGGCTTTACAGCAACAATTAGGCCAAATGCTTGGTAATCGAGGGCTAGGCCATATTGAATTGTTAGTGAATGAAACAAAGCACTCCGAAAGCGCCACCGTTCTAATTCGTATGCTTGAAACTTTTAGCGAACAGGAACAGCAAGCGTGGCGAGCATTTTCTGCAAAAAATGAGTGTGACGTTATTGCCCACTATAACAGTGGCTTTGAAGTGGTTGCAGCGGTTACCGAACAACCGCTTGAGCTTGGTTATTTAGTCGATAATGAACGATTAACCTACGGCCCGGGTGAGTTTATTCAAATAAACTCGTTCGTTAACGAAAAAATGCTTAACCAAGCTTTAAATTGGCTTGAACTCACCGGTAAAGAAACCGTGCTGGAGCTCTTTGCCGGCTTTGGTAACTTTAGTATTCCATTAGCGAAGCGCTGTACCAAGGTTGTTGCTGTAGAAGTAGCTGAGCAGCAAGTCATCCGAAAAAGTAGAAATGCCGCTTTAGCTAACTGTGACAATCTTGAATTTATACGTGCCGACCTCAGCCAGCCTTTCACCGACTATGCATTTGGCCAACAACAGATTGATGTGCTTTTTCTTGACCCTCCGCGCGCAGGTGCAGCAGATGTGGTAGCAGATCTATCTTTTATTCAACCAAAAAGTATTTTATATATTTCATGCAACGCAACCACATTTGCACGTGATGCTGCTGAAATAATAAAACAGGGTTATACGCTGGAAAAAGTAAGCATGCTCGACATGTTTCCACAAACCGCTCACGCGGAGTCAATGGCCTTATTCAAACGGACAATGCTCTAAACTGAGTCGTTCGTTCGCATCGCTCCTGTGCGTATGGCAATAATAAGCCAAGTCATTATTGCCATAATAATAAGTGCACTTTGGTAAATCAATTTATTGTCTATCAAGCCTGCACTGTCTACAAATAAGGCCGTAAGGAAGGTAAACCCGGCCAAACTCGCTGCGGACATCGCGGGTGACTCCGTGAGCGCAATCCAAAGCAATGGTATAAAAGGAGCAAAAATAAGCCCCCCAACTAATATACTATTGCTTAACGTGTTAGCCGCCAACGCAATAAGTAAAAAGACCAAAGCAATTGCTGTTTTAGCTAAAACAGGCCCTTTATCGACAGGGTGGTCTTGAAATGACATGCCAAGAAGACTTTTACGAACTCTGGGAGAGAAAGCACCTAGAAAGCCAAAACAAATAGGAGCAACCACTATTAAGCCTGCGGCATCACCAATTCCCCACGACCAAAATAAAGCCTGCTGCTTTGTCGTTTCTAATAAATCGGTATGAACAAGTGCATTAATGCCTACCCAAGCGTTGGTAAAAGAACTTGCTAATGCCATAGCAATAAAAGCAATAACGAGTGTTAGTGCAGGGTTTTTCGTTCTTTCTACGTTATTTCGACGAATAATTCGGCGCACGGTTTTTCGGAATAATAGGGTGTATAACCAAAAAACGGTGATGTGGGTAAAGAAAAAACCGCTAGCACCTTTTAACAAATCCAATAAAGAAGCGTTTGCTCCAAATAAGAAGTCATTAAAATAAGTGGTGAAAATAATGGCGATAAGAATACCTGGTGCTGCACGTAGCCCGTAAAGAAGTAAGGCAACAACAGTAATACCCGCTGGTGGAAACCAGACACTGTCATAAGGTGATGCTGTCATTAGCATTGACAACGACCATAGTGAAGTCCATATAACAGCTACTAGCCCTGTTATAATTAGCCAAGACGGCTGCTGCGCTTTTTGCGCTTCCATCCTGTATATCCTTATTGCTTATGCTCTTTTATAAAAAAGAGTGATGTAATATATATAAGTCAATGATGCCCCTAATTTTTTTCTTAAACAAGAAAAAGGAGCCTAATGGCCCCTTTTTCTATTCAGTTACTCTTAAAATTGGTCTTCACTGAAGGCAAACAGCTCTTTCGAGCCAGCTTCAATCGCCGGCATTAAACCATATACGCGCGGCAAAATGCGAGCGAAGTAGAACTCTGCCGTTTTTTGTTTACCTTGAATAAAGCTCGCAGGGTAGTTCGACGCTTCAGCTGTACGCGCCATTTTAAGCCACAACCAAGCAAAAGTGACATAGCCAATAAGGTTTAAGTAGTCGACCGCCACACTATTGATAATGTTTTCATCGCTACCCACTTGGCCGAGTATTTCACCCGTAATGCGCTCAACTTCTTGCAGTAAAATAGCCAGTTCACCGTATTGTCTTTCCCACTGGCCCGCGTCACCTGCAAGGAAACTGGTAATTTCAGCAAGCAGTGGTTTTAGCAGTTCACCTCGGCTGCCAGCTACTTTCCGCCCTAACAAGTCGAGCGCTTGAATACCATTGGTGCCTTCATAGATTTGTGCAATACGACAGTCACGTACTAATTGCTCTTGTCCCCATTCACGCACATAACCATGACCACCTAAAATTTGCTGGCCATGTATTGTGGCTTCAAAACCTGTATCCGTTAAGAAAGCTTTCGCAACAGGCGTTAGCAAATCAACTAATGCTTGAGCTTGCACGCGATCTTCTTCACTTTCTGCATATTTAGCCAAATCAAGCTGCTTACCCACATAGGTAGAAAACGCACGGCCACCTTCAATCAGCGACTTCATGGTCAGTAACATACGGCGAATATCACCGTGTACTAGCAATGGGTCTGCTTCGGCACTGGTGTCTTGAGTTGCTTTTGCACCTCGGCCTTGGCGACGATCAAGCGCATAGTCTAAAGCGGTACAGTATGAACGTGCTGCCGAGCCTAAACCTTGAATACCAACACCTAAACGCTCGTAATTCATCATGGTAAACATAGCTGTTAAACCACGGTTTGGTTCGCCAACAAGCCAGCCTTTAGCACCATCAAAATTCATCACACAAGTGGCTGAAGCATGAATACCCATTTTATGCTCGACCGAGCCAGCAACGGCTTCGTTGCGTTCACCTAAACTACCGTCTTCATTGACGAGGTATTTAGGTACAATAAAAAGTGAGATACCACGGCTACCTGCTGGTGCATCAGGTAATTTGGCCAACACCAAATGAATAATATTTTCAGCTAAGTCGTGTTCACCACCGGTAATAAATATTTTGGTACCCGTCACACTAAAGCTGCCGTCATCTTGCGGCACGGCTTTGCTACGGATAATACCTAAGTCGGTTCCTGCGTGTGGTTCTGTTAGACACATGCTGCCGGTCCACTTACCAGCAACCATATTGGGTAGGTAGCGCGCTTTCAGCTCATCGCTCGCATGAGAGTCAATCGCAATAGTGGCGCCCACAGTTAAGCCTGAATAAAGTGAAAACGATACGTCAGCAGCACACATCATTTCTTCATATTGAGCCGAGAGAACTTTTGGTAAACCCATACCGCCAAACTCAGGCGTTGCGGTTACACCAACCCAACCACCAGCTGCTAGCTCAGCAAACTGTTCTTTATAACCTTTCGGGGTGGTAACAACGCCATCAGCAAAATGAATGCCTTCTTCGTCTGCGGCGCGGGAATTAGGGGCTATCAGGGTTTCCGTCAGCTTGGCAGCTTCTTCCAAAATAGCTTTTGCTGTTTCTGGATCAACTAAGTCTTGTAAGCCAGGCATTGTTTCCCAATCTTTCGCTACAGCAAATACATCTTCGAGCAAAAAATTCATATCTTGCAATGCAACTTTATAATCAGCCATCGTATTCTCCTACTTTAGTTCGCATCCGCTGTTTTTAAACGGGCGTTTGATAATGGCTTCATCATCGCAAAGGTATGACCTGTTCGCAAGTCATTTTCAGCACTTCTATGGCTTACAAATCTTCGAGTGCTTCTACCCTAAATAGCATATCGCCCACACTTAGAATGCTATACCCAGGTTGAATTGAGATCACTTTCAAGTCACCTAAATGCTCTCCTTCGCGAAGCCGGTTCTGCCCTAAGCCAATCCAACGCTCAGTAGGACTCGACTGGTAAACGTGCTGCTCATAGCTAAATGACGGGATTGATTCTCGCTGCTCGCTAGATAATTCAGTTAGCAATGGTACACCTTGGTTATTCTCGGCTTGTTCCACTGGCACTGTTACTGGCGACGGCAATTCCACATCGAAACTCCAGCGATGATCTTGTTCTACGGCAGGGGTTGCACGTACTGCTTCATCAAATATGGTCTGTAAAGCATACGCCGACTCAGCATTACCGACAGCCTCTTTTTCCTGCTTAATACTGTCTACCGACTCGCTTTTTTCAATACCCTCTTGGCTTATTTGTGCTTGGTTATTGTTCGGCCACACAAAATGGAAGTCAGGTATATCAAGCTGATTTAAACCTGCTGTTGGTTCACTGTAGGTTATCTTTTCAGTTACCGCAGAAATGGCTATTTGCTCACGTATTTGTGGGTAATCACTAACTATATAGTCATGAAAGCTAGGGCCTTTATATTCAACTGCAGTAGCCAATTTAGCCAATAGCCAACTGTCGTCGTGGCTCATGCCTGTTGTTGTATCGAGTAACCAAGCACGTTGCCGCTCAGGCTCCGCATGCTTAAGCGAATAAGGAACCAGCGCCGACAAGCTCGAGTTTACCCATGTGTGCCAATGCTGAGAATTTGCTTCGTTAACAAACTGGGGCGGATTTATTAAAAGTAATATTTCGCCCGTTAACATAGGCTCTAAATTGCTAGCTGCCAACTGCAGGTAACCCTGTGTATCTTCAATCAACCAATTATCATCCGCTACGCTTCGTAATAACACAGTCGACCCATTATGAAGTTCGGCAATGGTTGGCACACCCAGTGTGGCAACGTCCGTTAACGACACTTTGGCTTTAACACAAAGCAAGTTATAGCGTGCTAACCGTTCACAAGGCTGCTGCCCTAAACCGAGGTTACCAAGCTGCCATGTTTGCGCCAATGCGGCCAAAGACACAGTAAACGATTGCCCATTAATTTGTGTCGCCTTTGTAGCTGTTTCACTTGGCGTTGTTTTGGGGGCTTGTTGGGGAGGCAGTTCAACATAGCCCGCTCGTTCATTCCAAAGCACACTCACCACCAAAATAGCGGCAACTGCAGCCAACAGCCAATAATACAAACGGGCTTTATTGCTTTTCAAACTGGGCTCTATCGCATAAGGCAAAGCTGTAGTGGCTTCCAGAATAATGGCACGGTTGACAACTTTTACATTTTGTCGCGCAGCAATTTGTAATGCCCTGTCGCACAATAAATTAATTAACCTTGGTGTACCTTGTGTCGTTTTCCAAATGAATTGCCGGGCTGCTTTATCAAAAATACTCGTCGCGCCGTTTGCAATGTCCAACCTATGGTTAATATATTGTTCTGTTTCTTCGCGGGTAAATGGTAATAGTTGATAACGTGCCACAATACGTTGCGCTACTTGCCGTAATTCTTGGCGTTGTAGCAGCTCACGAAGTTCTGGCTGGCCAATAAGCACCACTGAAAGTAATTTTTTCGAGTCGTTTTCTAAATTTGTCAGTAACCTTAGCTGTTCAAGTACAGCTGGAAACAAATGCTGCGCTTCATCAATTAGTACAACCGGGTGTTTGTCTTGTTTAGCCGCCGCTGTTAAATAACGGCTAAGTGCATCGGTAAGGCTTTTCAGTGAGCTTTTTTCACTCACATTGGTAATGCCAAAACCCTCAGCAATAGACGCCAATAACTCGCGTTCGCTTAAGCGCGGATTAAGAATAAATACCACGTCGAGCTCATTCTCTAGCTCACTAATAATGGCCCGCGATAAAGTGGTTTTGCCCGTGCCGACTTCGCCTGTTAATAATAGAAAGCCACCACTGCCTGTTAAACCATGCCGTAAATGCGCCAGCGCTTCCTGATGGCGTGGGCCAAGAAAGAGAAAGCGCGGGTCCGGCGCTATAGAAAATGGTTGTTCAGTAAAACCAAAGAATTCTTGGTACATAATCGGTTGTGCTTCCAGTTAAAATAGGGCGATAAAGCTAAGTTTCAAACCGTATCAGTATGCTTAGAACCATGCAATCTATTGCATTTCCGGCTATTAGCAGCAATCATCATTTGTAAGCTTCATTTACTCACGAACAACTTAATTAATTGGACTGTATGGAAATTTATCTCGTTGGCGGTGCTGTGCGCGACGCATTACTCAATGTCGACTTTCATGAACATGACTATGTGGTGGTCGGCGCCACGGCCGAACAGCTATTAGCCCAAGGCTTTACCCCTGTCGGCAAAGACTTCCCAGTGTTTTTACATCCAAAAACACAAGAAGAATATGCACTTGCACGTACTGAACGTAAATCAGGGCAAGGCTACACGGGGTTTGAATGTTATGCCCAACCCGACGTAACCCTTGAGCAAGACCTACAACGGCGCGATCTTACCGTAAATGCCATCGCGAAAAGTGCAAGCGGCGAGCTAATCGACCCTTGGGGCGGCATTAACGATCTGAAGTTAAAAGTGTTGCGCCATGTTAGCCCTGCTTTTGCCGAAGACCCACTACGCGTGTTGCGAGCTGCTCGTTTCGCTGCTCGTTTTCACTCCTTAGGTTTTATCATTGCCGACGAAACCTATGCGTTAATGCGTGACTTAGTGCTTGCTGGCGAAATGAAAGCCCTAGTCGCCGAACGAGTATGGCAAGAAACAGCCAAAGCCTTAGCAACACAAACACCGAGCGAATACTTTTTAGTACTCCACCGTTGCGGCGCACTAACCGAACTATTAAATTTAGCTTCAGCCAACAGTAACTTACCAGAACAGATTAATTTCCCGCTACTGGAACAAGTAACCGCAGCCACAGATGAACTTGTTTTACGTTATGCGGCTTGGGTTGCAGATCTCGCTGTTTTACTTGAAAGCCGTGAATTAGCCTTGAACTGTACCCAGCAGTATTTACGCGCCCCAAATGTTTTCCTCGATATGGCCCGCTTGTTACAAAACACATTAACGCTACTTGAACAGCCACAACTAAATACAGATGCAGTACTCGCCTTCTACCAAGCCAGTGACGCATGGCGACGAACTGAACGTTTCACGCAATTACAGCACTTGTGCAAAATAATTGTTCCTGAGCGCGAACGAGTCGATAAGCTATTTTTGCCAGTGCAAAACCTACGTGACATTCGTGTGCAAACTTATGTCGAGCAAGGCTTAAAAGGTGCAGCTATTGGGGAAGCAGTAAAAGAAAAGCGCCGCGCTCTACTGAACGCAGCTTGGCAAAGCTCATTTATTTAACAGGCCAAGGATAAGGCACCACGCCCATGAGGCCATTTTCTACCGTGCTGGCGTTAAATTCTAGCCAATGGTTACGGTAACTTTTAGTTGTTTCAGGGTGGCACATATAAGGCACTAACTCAGCCAGTGGCGCTAATACATAAGCACTTGTTAGCACTTCGCCACGGGGCAACTTAGGTGTGTTTGCAGTGGCTTCCGCAACTAAATCGTCAAATAGAAGTATATCGATGTCCATCGTTTTTGAGCTAAAGCGTTCACTGCTTTCCACCCTGCCTAAACCTTGTTCAACAGCTTTACACCAGGTCTGCAGTTCGCTTAATGAAAGCGTCGTTTCGATCCAAGCCACTAAATTATAAAAAGGAGGTCCAGCAAACCCCGCTGCTTCACTTTCGTAAATCAGCGACAAGCGCACTTCAGTAAAGCGCTCTTCTAACGCTTCAACTGCGGCGCGAATATGATAACCACGCTCTATATTCGAGCCTATACCTAGCCATGCTTGATGTGTCGATAATACTTCCACTGTCAGTAAGCTCCGCGCACAATGCTTACACCAACACTGGTTGCGCTCGCTATTGCGGTTGGTTTTTCAACCTTTACATTGAGCCCTGGCACATTGAAGTTTTTTAGAATAGAAGCCGCTACGGCTTCTGCAACTTCTTCAATCAAGCCCCAAGCACGCGATTTCACCAGCTCAATTACCGCAGCACTAACCGCTGCATAATCAAGCGCATCATTTATAGAGCCTGACTTAGCGGCTTTCGCATTGTCCCAACGCATGTTCAGCTCAAGCACTAACGGCTGGAGTATTTCTTGCTCCCAGTCGAAGATACCTATAGTCGCGTCTATCTTTAAACCAACAATAGAAACCGTATCCAATTTAACCCCTTGCCAACTGATCGGATGGCATTCCGCTGAATTTGCCTTTATGCTAACTAAAATTTCATGAAGAACAATAACCATGACATCGGCACTTGCCCTTTTAATGATTCTTAGCGCTTATTTGTTCGGCTCTATTAGTAGCGCCGTGCTTATTTGTCGCTTATTTGGCCTCGATGACCCCCGCTTACGCGGTTCTGGCAACCCGGGCGCAACCAACGTCTACCGTTTAGGCGGTGCATTGCCGGCTGCGCTCACTTTATTGTTCGATGTCTTAAAAGGCATGATTCCCGTTTGGCTTGCTTACTTCCTCGACTTAACACCTATTACACTTGGCTTCGTCGCTGTTGCAGCTTGCCTAGGGCATATCTACCCGTTATTTTTTAAATTCCGAGGCGGTAAAGGCGTTGCCACTGCCCTTGGTGCTATGTTCCCAGTTGCTTTTCCAATGGCTTTAATGCTTATTTTAACTTGGTTTTTTGTCTTCTGGGTGACTCGTGTAAGTTCGTTAGCCGCCATTGTTACCGTTAGCCTTGCACCACTTTACGCCTTTCTGGTCAAACCCCAATATACAATACCCGCCTGTATGTTGGCCGTACTCATTATTTGGCGCCATCGTACCAACATTGTTCGTCTTTGGCGCGGTACCGAAACCGGTTTCCGTTAGTAACCTGGTTCGGTTAATTCAGTCATTGGCCAGCGTGGCCGTACACTTACATTTTCTATATTCCGTTCGCCAGCTGCTAGCCGATAAGCGCCAGCATAAGCAATCATGGCGCCATTGTCGGTGCAAAACTCAGCCCGCGGATAAAAAACCTCGCCGCCCTGCTGCTGCATAGTTTCGGCTAACGCCTCACGTAAACGAGTATTTGCACTGACACCACCTGCCACCACCAAACGCTTCAAGCCGGTTTGTTTTATTGCTCGCCGACATTTAATAACTAAAGTGTCCACCACAGCATCTTGGAATGCACGAGCGATATCAGCTTGGGTTTGTTCATTCATATCGCCACCCGCTAATGCTTGTTGATCAGCAATAGCAATGGCTGCGGCAGTTTTTAAACCACTAAAGGAAAAATCGAGCCCAGGGCGATCCGTCATCGGTCGGGGGAACTTAAAACGCCCAGCTTCACCTGCCGTTGCCATTGCAGCTAAACGTGGGCCACCCGGATAATCTAGGCCGAGTAACTTGGCTGTTTTATCAAAGGCTTCACCGGCGGCATCGTCAACCGATTCCCCTAATAAGGTATATTTCCCTACTGCATCTACTTGCACAAGCTGGGTGTGACCACCAGAAACAAGTAAAGCTAAAAATGGCATTTCAGGGCTTTTTTCTTCAAGCATAGGCGCTAATAAATGCCCTTCCATGTGGTGTACACCAATAGCGGGAATATTCCAACCAAAGGCAAGGCTGCGGCCAACGCTAGCCCCCACGAGTAAGGCTCCAATTAAGCCTGGCCCTGCCGTATAAGCAATGCCATCTAGTTCTTCGGGGCTGGTATTCGCTTCTTGAAGTGCTTGTTGAATAAGCGGGAGAACTTTACGTACGTGGTCACGAGAAGCCAATTCAGGCACCACACCACCGTAATCAGCATGAAGCTTTACTTGGCTATAAAGCGCATGCGACAGCAAGCCTTTTTCGGTGTCATATACTGCTATTCCCGTTTCGTCGCACGACGTTTCAATACCCAAAACCCGCATTTTCACTACACCTTTTATACTGCTCAGTTGCTTCTGCTTTTTTATCAATAGGCTTCCACTAAGAAGGCCATAGTGTAAACGATTTTTACGCTCGACTCACCCAGCTTGTTCTAGTTTTGAACGTACCGATTGCTGCGTTACCGTGCCTGAGTCAACGAGCTTGTTCAGTGCTTGATCCATAGTTTGCATACCAAGTGCCGCTCCGGTTTGAATGCTCGAATACATTTGCGCAATTTTATCTTCACGAATAAGATTTTTAATCGCTGGCGTCGACAACATAATTTCATGAGCAGCAACACGGCCACCTCCTTCTTTCTTCACCAGCAATTGCGACACCACAGCACGTAACGACTCAGACAGCATAGAACGCACCATTGCTTTTTCTTCCCCCGGAAACACGTCAACAATGCGGTCAATGGTTTTCGGTGCAGAAGTGGTATGCAAGGTAGCAAATACCAAGTGGCCAGTTTCCGCTGCCGTTAATGCTAAACGAATCGTTTCTAAGTCGCGCATTTCTCCCACTAAAATAACGTCAGGGTCTTCACGTAACGAGGCCCGCAGTGCTGCATTAAAGCTACGCGTGTCGCGGTGAACCTCACGCTGATTAATCAAGCTTTGTTTGCTTTCGTGAACAAACTCAATAGGGTCTTCAATGGTTAAAATATGGTGCGGATAAGTGTTATTAATATGATCAACCATAGCCGCTAAGGTGGTCGATTTACCCGAGCCTGTAGGCCCAGTTACCAGTACTAACCCCCGTGGGTAATCGGATATTTTTCGTAGTATTTCTGGCGCATTAAGTTCTTCAAGAGAAAGTACTCTGCTGGGTATAGTACGAAACACCGCCGACGGCCCATGCCGCTGCATAAAAACGTTTACCCGAAACCTTGCTAAACCTTCAAGATTTATGGAGAAGTCAGCTTCAAGCTTCTTTTTGAAATCCGCCTGTTGCTGCTCATTCATAATGCCATGCACCATGTCGAACACCTGTCGCTGCGCTAACTTCTCTGTGCTAACCTTCTGAATATCGCCATCTATGCGAAGCGCTGGCGGAGTTCCAGAAGATATGTGAAGATCTGAAGCCCCTTTTTGAACACTTAACTCAAGTAATTGTTGAAGTTCCATTATCGTTCCCAGCTAAATAAGTTATTGAAATATGTCACTGAATAAACACTACTACAGCGGATACCTATGTTACACGCAACCATAGCAGACCAATTAACAAAAGTTCGAGCACGAATTCAGCTTGCGGCCGAAAAAGCAGGCCGCCTGAGCACTAGCATTAAACTGATTGCCGTAGGCAAAACTAAGTCTAGTAGCGACATTGAAGCGGCATACCACGCAGGGCAAAGACGCTTCGCTGAAAATTATGTACAAGAAGGCGTTGATAAAGTGCAGTCATTGACCCATTTAAAAGATATCGAGTGGCACTTTATTGGTGAACTGCAATCAAATAAAACACGATTAGTGGCTGAGCACTTTCATTGGGTACAAAGCATCGATCGTATTCGCATTGCCAAACGATTAAATGACCAGCGACCAAATGAATTGCCACCTTTACAGGTGCTGATTCAATTAAATATTGACGACGAAGCCACGAAAGCGGGCATATCTTTAGCAGAGCTAGCTGATTTCGTAACCGCACTGAGCGAGCTGCCACGCTTGCAACTGCGTGGTTTAATGATTATTCCCATGGCCAATCCAACTATGGAACAACAAGCAGCTACACTCAGCCAATGTCAGCAAGTATTTGAAGTTCTACAGCAACAACTGCCTAGGATTGATACACTATCAGTAGGTATGAGCAGCGACTTAGAGGCTGCCATAGAGCACGGTTCTACCATGGTGCG
>Ga0079223_10000643_pt1 | contig 18640 bp, 11 predicted proteins | sample Stecom2011_FD_75072 | JGI IMG/M metagenome (GOLD analysis project Ga0079223, IMG submission 75072) | Agricultural soil microbial communities from Utah to study Nitrogen management - Steer compost 2011 | ecosystem: Environmental > Terrestrial > Soil > Agricultural land | place: USA: Utah... | reverse complement strand
TGTAGATAGTCTGGAACACAACAACTGCTTTGGAGATTGCTTGGGTAAAATTCAAATTATTGGGCTAAGTGGTGGAAAAGCTCCTTACACTTATCAATGGTCGAATAGCGCAGGAAATACAAACTCAATTGATAGCCTTTGTTCAGGCTCTTATTCACTTACCATAACTGATGCCAATGCCTGTGACACAATTGTGACTTTCAATATTCTTGAACCGACAATACTCTCTAATACCACTTCGCAATTAAATGAAAGTTGTATTGGAAATGATGGATCAATTGTTGCAAAACCAAGTGGTGGTACACCTCCCTACACTTACAATTGGTCAAACAATCAAAATGCTGACTCTATTTATGGATTAGCAGCAGGAAGTTATTATGTAACGATTACGGATAGCCTTGGATGTATGCTCATAGATACAGCTATTGTTGGAGTCAACTATGCTACCCCCTTTAGTTTTATAGATAGCATTGATCAAAATGCTTGTTTTGGAGATTGTTTGGGAAAAATTGAGATTCTTAATATTGGTGGTGGTAAAGCACCTTACGTTTTTCAATGGTCAAATGGAGCTGGAAATACAACCGCTATTGATAGCCTTTGTACAGGTACATATACACTCACCATTACCGATGCTAATGGTTGTGACTCAACAATGATCTTCAATATTACCGAGCCAACACAACTTACTACCAATTCGACGTCTACAATTGAAAGTTGTGCAAGAAATGATGGAACTGCTGCTACCTCAGTAAGTGGAGGCACTCCGCCATATACCTACAATTGGTCAAGTAGTCAAAATACCGACTCAATCAATGGCTTAACAGCTGGAAGTTATTATGTAACCATTACCGATAGCCTTGGATGTGTTTTAATAGATACTGTAATAATTAATAGAGAACCTGCCATTATTCCCAATGAAATCACCAACAATGTTTCATGCTTCGGAGACTGTGATGGCAGTGTTCAATTTAATCCTAGTGGTGGAAATACATCTAACTATACTTACAACTGGGCACCTGTTCCTCCTGCTGGTCAGGGGGTTAGTAGCGCAAGCAATCTTTGCCCTGGCAATTACAAAGTAACCATTTCGGGAAGTGGCGTTTGCGATACAATTGTTAACATCAATATTATTGAACCTGCACTATTAACTTCAAATATTATTACAGAAGATGAAAAATGTGGCAGCCCAACTGCAAACTGCAATGGGAAAGCCTATGCAAACACAAGTGGTGGAACAGCGCCATACACCTATAGTTGGCCTACAGGAACAACATCAGGAATCAATCAAGACACAATACTTCAAGTATGCGCAGGCAATTATCAGCTAACCATTACCGATGCAAATGGTTGTAGTATCACAGAAAACTTTACCATCAACAAGTCAAACCCAATTGTCGCCAGCTTTAATGCTGTAAATTCAAGTTGTAATATTTGTGATGGTGCTTTAGATGTAGTAGCAAGTGGTGGAACTGCGCCATACAGCTACCTATGGTATGATCAAGCACTAAATCCGATTAGTGGTAGTGATTCAATTCTCAATAATATATGTTCAGGAATATACTATGTAGATATTATTGATAGCAATGGGTGTATCCAACGTTTTAACTCAAACATAATCGACAACAATAGCGAAGCCATTGCAGTAAGTATAAAAGATGCTAGTTGTAATGGAACCTGTGATGGAGAAGCAACTGTAAGTTTCAATTGCAGCGACCCCTTGTGTTCAGTTGAATGGTACAATGCAACAACAGCAGCACCACTTGGTATTAATTCACTAATGGCAACAAATTTATGTGCTGGTGATTATTACGTTGAGGTAATCAACGGAAGTGGTTGTAAAACAAGTCAAAGAATTACAGTTAACGAACCTACCAAGTTTAGCATTAGTGAAAATATTGCAAATGTAAATTGTGCTTCTGCTTGTGATGGTAAAATTGACTTAGTAGTAAGTGGCACTTCTGGTGGACCATTTACATACAATTGGTCTCCTACTCCAGCAGTTGGACAAGGCACTGCGAATATTAGCGGACTTTGTGCAGGTTCCTATTCAGTAACCATTAGCAACAACGCATTGTGTGATACTGTAATCACTTATATTGTTAATGCACCAACAGCAATAACTGCAAGCTTTACAACAATTCAACCCAATTGCGGGCAATCCAATGGCTCTATAAGCGCTACAGTAAATGGTGGTACAGTCGCCGTTAATTACAATTACCAATGGTTTGATGGTGCCAATAACTTGTTGGTAGGAGAAACAAGTGCAAACATCAATAATATTCCAGCTGGTGCCTACAGATTGCGCGTGAAAGACGATAACAACTGCTTAGATTTTTTCACTACTATTTTAGGAAATATAGATGGCCCTACAATAGCAGTGGATTCAATCCAAGACGCATCTTGCTTTTCAAATAAGAATGGCAGTATAGAGCTAGATGTTAGTGGTGGAACAGCTCCATATACATACAATTGGTTGCCAACAGGACAAAGTACAGAAGATGTTTTTAATTTGTCAGCAGGGCATTACACCGTTTTGGTAACAGATGCAGCAAACTGCATTTCTACACAGTCATTTGAAATAAAGCAATTTAATGCCCTTAACGCAAGCTTTTCAACCAAAGAAGCAAGTTGTGGAGAATGCAATGGTGAAGCAAGCATTATAATGAACGGAGGAATATCTCCCTATACTTATTTATGGAGCAATGGATCAACAGTTGATAGTGCTACAAACCTTTGCGGTGGTCTGCATACGGTAAAGGTAACAGATTCGGTAGGTTGTAGTAAAACTTTCACTGTTTCAATCAACAACATCGATGCACCAATAGCAACTATTTATTCAACTCCAACTTCTTGTGCAAACGCTTGTGATGGAACTGTAAAAGTTAGTGCAAATGGAGGAACACCGCCTTATACATATAACTGGATGCACAACAACTCAACTGCCGACAGCCTAGGTGGCATATGTGCAGGAGAATATGCTGTTCAAATTATTGATGCAAAGGGTTGTTCTAGATTGGTTGACTTTAAAATTGTTTCCCCATTAGAAATTACCGTGGAAGCAGAAATAAAGGCAAGCAATTGCGGTTCTACTCCATGCAATGGCTCAATACTTTTAAATGCAAAAGGAGGACAAGCACCCTACAGTTATGATTGGGGGACTACTTCAAGTATAGACACCAACTATATTAATGGTTTATGTGCTGGTTTATACACAGTAAAAATAACTGATGCTAATGGCTGTACAAAAACAAAAATCATTACCCTCTCAAACAATGGGGTTCCTATTAACAGTTATCCACGAACTGAAGATGTAGGCTGCTATGGCAGATGCGACGGTTCACTCATCAGCAATTTAACTCCTTCAACTACCGTTAGTTTTCAATGGTTAGATGAAAAAGGAAATGCAGTAGCTCCAAAAGACAGTGATTTAATTGGTGCTGCTTGTGCGGGAGATTATTACTTACAGGTATTCGCATTAGCCAATAATTGTATTAGCTATATTCCTGTAAGCATAGATTCACCAGATTCAATAAATTTAAGGCCTAGTATAATTAAGCCTATAAGCTGTACAGGAGCTTGCGATGCCGAAGTATTTGTTTCAACTACTGGTGGAGAATTGTTATACAACTATTCTTGGAGTGATGCCGACAACCAACAAGTGATTCCAGCAGTTGGTTTATGTGCCGGAACTTATACTGTTACCGCCACAGATGCAAACGGTTGTAATGCAACTGCAAGTATCACACTTATTGATCCAACACCTTTGTCGATTAATTTGCTGACTACTAAAAATGTTGATTGTAGCTCAGATTGCGATGGAGAAGCCACTGTTAGTGGCACTGGAGGGGTGCCACCTTATACTTTTTATTGGAGTGGAGGGCAAATTGGATCAAGTCCAACAACTTTATGCTTTGGACCAAATGTTGTTACAATTACAGATGCTACAAACTGTGAAATCAGGGATACCATCTACATTGGAGCTGCTGATACAGTTATTGCTAAGATACCTACAGATACAGTATTTTGTGAAGGAGAACCCATTTACTTAAATGGTACGCCAATTGGGTCATCTATTACATCTTTTGGTTGGTACAATGCCGATAGTACACTTTTTACCAACTCAAAAGATACCACAATCTCTCTAGGTACTGGTAATTATACATTTATCTTTACAGTAACCAATGGCAGCTGTTCAGATACTACAGCGTATCATTTTAAAGTAATTCAAAGTCCATCAATCAGTATGGCAAAGTCAATGAACTTATACGAGGATGATGTGAAAAAAATAAGAGTTGATGGCACAAAAGATCACTACGCTTACCAGTGGTCGCCAGATACAAACTTAAGCTCAACTACCATAGCTGAACCTTATACAAATACAAGAAAAACAAGATTCTATACGCTTTTGGTATTAGACACCACAGGGTGTACAACTTTAGATTCTATTGAAGTAATTTACTCTCCAAGAGTTGAAATTCCTTCAGGGTTTTCTCCAAACGGAGATGGTGTAAACGATGTGTGGGAAATTCCGGTATTAATTGATTTTCCAAATGCTTCTGTAATCGTTTTTAACAGATGGGGTGAATTGGTATACAAGGCAGACAATGGATATACAAATCCATGGGATGGAATATTTAAAGGAAAGCAATTGCCAGTTGGCACCTATTATTATGTTATTGATTTTAAATCTGACAAATTTAAACAGATGACAGGACCAGTAACCATTATCAAATAGCCATGAAGAGAAGTTTTACATTACTATTCGGTCTATGTTTAATTGGGAGTTATTTGCATGCGCAACAACTCCCCCAATACAGCCAGTATATTCTCAATAAATATGTAATTAATCCTGCTTCTGCTGGAGAAAATGATTTTTTTGTAGGACAAACCAATTACCGTGCTCAATGGACGGGAATTAAAGATGCTCCAAATACTTATATTTTAAGTGCAAATGGCCGTTTAAAAAATCAAAACATGGGTGTAGGAGGGTATTTATTTTCAGATGTTACAGGACCGATAAAAAGAAATGGAGCAAACTTTTCTTATGCTTATCATTTAAAACTTACCGATGATTTAAAGCTGTCCTTTGCCATAAATGCAGGAATTTTACAGTATACAGTTGATGGATCTGAAATAACTTTCGTCGATGAATCTGACCGTATACGATCAGCACTTCCCGAATCTTCAATTTATCCCGATGCTGGATTTAGCCTTTATCTGTATGCAGATAACTACTTTTTTGGTGCTTCTTCCCCACAATTATTACAAAATCAATTAAGCTTTCAACATTCTTTAGATGATCCAAAAGGAAGGCTAATCAACCACTATTTTATTACTGCAGGATATACTTTCAACATTGACCAAAACTTTAGCATAGAGCCAAGTTCATTGCTAAAATATGTAAAGCCACTGCCATTGCAATATGAGTTTTCTTTAAGAGGGATATATAGAGATATGGCTTGGTTAGGTTTATCATATCGCAAAGATGATGCTATTGTATTAATGGCAGGATATACCTTGCAAGACAATCTAACTTTTGGATACGCTTACGACTTTATACAATCTGGATTGCAAAAATACAGCAGTGGCTCCCATGAGATTATGCTGTCTTTTAAATTTGTAAAACCAAAAGAAAACTTACATTAGGTTGTACGTAAGCTGCAGCAAAACATCGCTTCTTAAAATTATTTCTTCCGCTTTTCCTTGCGGTAGGCCATGTAAATAACTTGTGGTAAAACTGTCAACGACAACACCATACAAATTATTAAACCACCAACAATCATAATTGCCAATGGCTTTTGAATTTCTGAACCCATACCAGTTGATAAGGCTGCGGGAAACAATCCCATTGAGCCCATTAAAGCAATCATAATAATCGGGCGAATACGACTATGAACTCCGTTTGAAATTGCATCGCTAAGGTTTTGCTTTCTCATGTTTTCTTTAATCACTGCGATTAAAATAATACTGTTAATTGTATTCACACCAAATAAAATAATGAAGGCAATTCCTGCAGAAATACCAAAAATAGTTTGGGTAACCCACAGCGAAATAAATCCACCAATAAAAGCATAGGGGATTGTACTTGCAGCAATTAAAGTATCTTTTAAACTGCCAAAATTAAAGTACAGTAAAAATAATATTAACAAGAGCACAGCAGGAACAATTAAAGCCAATTGCTTTGTAGCCCTTTCCTTACTTTCAAATTCTCCCGCCCACACAACCTTATTTTTAGATGGAATAGTAGTGTTTTCTGCTACTTTTCGCTTTGCTTCTGCAATGGCTCCACCCAAATCTCTTCCTTCAATACTAAATCCTACAGCAATGTATCTACTACTCCCTTCTCTATAAATAAATGTAGGACCGGTAATGTAACTTATGGTTGCAATTTCTTTTAAGGGAACCTTTTGTCCTCCCCCGGTAGGAATCAATATATCACCAATCTTATCTTCATTATCCCTGTATTGTTTTGCAAATCTTATGCGAACATCAAACATACGCTCTCCTTCATAAAAAGTGGTAGCGGCAGCTCCTCCTATGGCCATTTCAACAACCGCTTGAGCATTGGCAATATCAACGCCATACCTCGCCATCTTATTGTCGTGTAATTGAATTCTCAATTCTGGCAATCCAATATTTCTATAAACATTAAGGTCTTCTATTCCATCTACATCTCTAATTGCATCTGCTACCTGATCGGCATAGTTCTCCATTTCAAATAAATCATCTCCAAAAATTTTAACCACCAAAGAGCTCTTCACTCCTGATACGTATTCTTCGACATTGTCTTGAATAGGCTGACTAAAACCAAAGGCAATCCCTGGATAACTCTGAAATGTACTACGCATTTCCTCAATTAACTCTTCTTTTCCAATCGATCTTTTCCACTCTTCCTCAGGATACAATTCAATGTGAAATTCAATATTAAAAAAGCCAGTTGGGTCCGTACCGTCATTAGGTCGACCAACTTGATTTAATACAAACTTTACTTCTTCAAACTCTCTAATTTGGTCTTTCATCTCCCTAGCAAGACGAATAGATTCATCTAAATTTACGCTATTTGGCAAGGTAGCGCGAACATATACTGCTCCTTCATTAAGCTGTGGGATAAACTCTGTTCCATAGAAGGCAAACCTAACAGTACATACTGCTAACAAAATAAGAAATATTGCAATTGTTCCCTTTCTTCGTTGATTTGTCCATAAAAAGAGCTTGAATAGATTATTTTTAAAAAATCGAGAAACAAAAGTTTCTCTCTCAGTTATATTCCTATTTAGCATTACTTTACAAAGTGCAGGAACAAAAGTTATACTTAGAATCAGTGATCCCAACAGTGCATATGCCAAGGTAAAAGCTAAAGGCGAAAACATTTTTCCTTCAACTTTTTGGAATGAAAATATTGGCAACAGTGCGACAATTAAAATAAGTTGTGCAAAAACAATATAGGTAGCCACACTTCCAGCACTCTTTTTTATCAATCCCAATTTACTCATGCGGTTAAATCGCTCCATTCCCAACTGCCTTGCCTTCCTATCCATAGCGACAAAAATGGCTTCTACTATGACCAGCGTACCTTCTAATAACAATCCGAAATCAATAGCTCCCATAGAGATTAAGTTGGCCGGCAAGCCTTGAATTCGCAACATGATGATTGCAAACAAGAACGAAAGTGGAATTACAGATGCTACAATAACTGTAGTTCGCCAATTAAAAAGAAAAATAAATACAATCATTGACACTAAAATGACACCTTCAATGATGTTTTTAGTAACAGTTTTAACCGTGGCGTCTACCAATTCAGTTCGATCTATAAATGGCTCAATTTGAACATCTTTAGGTAAGATTCGCTCATTTAATTCATCTATTTTTTCTTTCAATCTTGGAATAACATCCCCAGGATTTTCGCCTCTTAGCATTACAACAATTCCCTGAACAACATCTTCATCATTTTGCAAGCCTACTAAACCTAAACGAGGTTTTGAAGCCACTTCAACATTGGCAACATGCTTCACCAGAATTGGCGTAGTACCCCTTACTTCGATAAGAATATTTTCAATGTCTTCTATTTTATCGAGCAAGCCTACACCACGAACAACATAGGCTTGACTTCCTCTTTCAATCACATCTCCACCTACGTTAACGTTGCTTTTTGAGACTGCCTCAAAAACCTCTAATGGAGACAAATCATAATTGGCTAGTTCAGTAGGATTAATTTTAATTTCATAAATTTTTTCCTCACCTCCAAAACTTACCACATCGGCAATTCCTGGTACTGAAACCAACTCTCTTTCAACAACCCAATCGTGAATTGCTGTTAACTCATTAATTGGTCTACTACTTTTTAACACATACCTAAAAATCTCTCCAGTTGCTCCATAGGGCGGCTCTATTGCTGCATCAGCCCCTTTTGGTAATTCAACACCTTGCAAACGATTCGCTGCATATTGTTGTGCAAAAAAGTCTTCTACATCATCTTCGAAAATTACAGTTACCACAGAAAGACCAAAAAGAGAAATTGAACGAACTTCTGACTTTTTGGGAATGGTGTTCATCTCTTTCATCAATGGAAGAGTCACAAACTTTTCCACTTCTTCTGCACTTCTTCCAGGCCATTGAGTAATGATTCGCGCTCGAGTATTTGTAACATCTGGAAAAGCCTCAATAGGAGTGTGATAATAACTAACAATTCCAACAATCAACAATAAACCAGTAAGAAAGAAAACAATGAATGAGTTCTTTAACGAAAAGGCAACTATACCTTGAACTAGCTTTTTCATCCTAATTAATTTTTAATCTCTTCATAAATAAGCAGCTGGTTTTTTGATATAACCTTTTCATTTACAGACAATCCTTTAGCAATAAATGTAGTGCCATTGCTTTTAGATAAGATCTCAACTTTTCTAATTTCCATATCGCAATCACCTTTATATACCACTACAAAGTTTTGGTTGTGATCAAAAACCATTGCAGCCGTTGGAATACCAATTGCCTCAACATCTTGAGTTTTCAATGCAATGACATCCACTAGCATTCCAGGCTTAAGCTTAAGTTCTGGATTGGGCAATACAACTCTTGCTTTCAACACCTTTGCTTCACTATCTAATACTTGTGAAATAGCTGCTATTTTTCCTTTAAATACAGTGTCTGGATAAGAGATAGTAGTCATATTCAAGCTCATTCCCTCTTTTATATGCTGCACATTTGTAGCATAAATATCAATCATTACCCATACTTCTCTCAAATCTGAGATGGTAAACAAAGGCTCTCCTTCAGCTGATATTTGAGTTCCTGTAGCTATAGATTTATGGGTAATAAATCCATCAGCAGGTGCTATAATTTTAAACACTCCTTTTTCAGCACTAGCACTAAAAAGCTTTAAATAGGATAATATTTTCTCCTTTTTAGATTTGTAAATCGACAAGATGCTTTTTGCCTCTATTAAATCTTTCTGCGATGCAATTCCATCCTCAAACATCGACTGTACAGATTCGAACTGCTTCTCAGCTACCTTTATCTCAGAGTTTAAGTTGTGCAATTCTGAATTAAGCCTGCTCAACTCTGCGCTACTCAGTTCTGCCAAAACTTGTCCTTTTGAAACTTTATCACCTAATGAAAAGTAAACCTTAGAAATAATGCCATCTATTAAACTCACAAAACGAACTACTTTATCGGGATTAGTTTCTATAGTAGCAGTTAAATGTATGCCCTCTTCTACTTTCATTAGCATAGCCGTATCAAACTCTACTTTAGGTTTAAACCTCTCATCCAAACAATAGCGCTCTTCTTTATACTCTAATACTTCATTGTTATTATTGCATCCAATAAGTACTATAGCCAATAAGCATAGCTGAATAAATTGTCGTATTGTTTTCATTCTTTTATTTTTATTATTTCCAAACGTTAATAAAGCCAACTCCTACAATTGATTTGCAATTTGATATTGCGACTTATTAATCACACCATCTGTTAATTTCTTAGTGTTTCCTGTTTTTTACTATAGAGGTATTATATCCACACCAACAGTATAGTTTAGCTCTTCTGCTCTTACATTTATCTCTTTTATCGCTTCCAAAATGATTTCTTTATTTTCCAAATAAGCTTCCAAAAAGTCTAAGTATTCAATGATGCTAATATTCCTGCTTGTAAAGTTATTTGTATAACTCATAAGCAATTCATCAAGCGTATTTTCATAACCATCCTCTATTTGCTCAAAAAATTGAATAGCAGAACTGAGGTTTTGATAAGCTAAGACAACTTCACTTTCTAAACGATGTTCTTTTTCCTGAAACCTATATTGAGCCTGCTCAATTCCCAATCGAGCATATTTTATATTCCCTTGATTACGATCAAAAAAGGGCAAATCTATCGCCAATCCAAAACCGACAAAATTGTACATGAAATTTCCGCCTCTATCATAACCACCTTTCAGTGAAAGGTTGGGAACCCTTAATGATTTTTCATAGCTATATTTCTTTTCATAATAGCTTTCTTCCAAGCTAGCTAATTTATAATCCGGCCTATTTTCCTTTGCGGTATCAAAGAGTTTACTTATCGACATTGTTTCAAATAAATCAATGTTTTTAGCATACCCCTTTTCCTCTATTTTCAAAATTACAGTTGCAGGCAGTCTCATTAAAAGTTTCAATTCTTTCTGCACCTCGTTGGTTGATTTTTCTAAATTGCTAATCTGTTTGGAAATTTCGAGTTCTAATGCTTTTAATCGAATGTATTCTCCTCTTCCAACATTACCCTGATCCAGTTGCTTCTTATAAGCTGCAGTTAACTTTTTAATAGAGGTAAATTGATCTTTATATATTTCTTGACTTCGCTGCAAGTATTGTAATTGAGTAAGTTGATTCCTAAACTCTATTTTCAAGCTTCTCAACAAGTCTTCAAAGTATTCTTTTGATTGATTTACAGAAACCTCCTCAAGCGCAACAAGCTTTTTACGTTTACCAGCGGTAAGTATGAGTTGCTCTACCGAAAGGCTCAATTGCTGATTTTTACCAAAGCCGCCTCCATTAAAACCCTGTAAATCATCTCCAAAAACTGCCAATTGCTTTTCAGTTGCCCAAAGGTTCACCTCATCAATCTCAAAAGTAGGATTTGGCCAAAGCTTAGCCTGGGCAACCATTGCTTCTGCCTGAGAAATTTCTAACTTTTCAGCAATTAATTGTAAATTTTCTTTTAAAAAAATAGCTTCGCTTTCTTCACGACTTAAAAGCAAGGTATCTTGCGAAAAGAGTGAAAACGGAAATAAATAAAAAATGATACAATAGTATTTTAAACTACCCATAGTCTGCCTGCACTTAATCGAATGGCAAAAATTACTACTGTAAACTTAAAAACACCTTAATGCGCATAAAATTTAACTTAAGTGTAAAGTTAAATTAGATCAGGTAAAATCGAACATCAAAAACATTCCGATTTCTAGTGAAACTGGAATAAGTAATCTTTCCAGAATGAAAGTCAATGATTTTCTTTGCCAATACCAATCCCAATCCGAAGCCGATTTTCCCTTGGCTATTTTTCCCGCGAAAAGAATGGTTGAACAAGCTTCCTACTTCTTTTTTAGAAACTGTTTTCCCATAGTTAGATATGGATACAAGCAATTGTTTTTCAAAACTACAATCAATTTTTATTTGTGCTTTCTCCTCACTACCATACTGTATGCAATTCAACAAAAGGTTTTGAAATGCTTGTTTTATAAGCATCTTATTGGCATTAATAATTAAACTAGAGTCTTCAAATTCATTTGGAAAGTAGTTTAATTCAAAGTAAAAGTCAGGATATATACTTTTTAGCTCTTCAATAATATCAAATAAAACTTCATCTACTCTTAAATCTACTTTTTCAACCTCTTGACCAGATTCAATTTTAGAAATCTCTAAAAACACATTGATAATTTCTCCCAAAGATTTGGCCTGGTTAATTTGATCTTTCAGCACAAGTTTCAATTTGTCAATATCTGTATAGGTCTTTGTTTTTTCCAATTCTGAAACTAAAATGGCAACAGGAGTTTTTAATTCATGTGAAATATGATGAATTGCATTTTTTTGAAAGGCAAAAGCTTCATTTGTTCTTTTTAACAGCTCATTAAATCGTTCTGTAAGATGCTCCAATTCATAAGAAGAAGTATCCGCTTTTAACAAAGTAGAATTTTCGCTAGCCAAATCATACCTACTTAGCTTTTCAGCAAGATTTGTAATTGGTTTCGAAATCATATTTGAGAGGTATAGTGAAACGAGAGTAACGATAATAGAAATGGCAGCAAATATGGCAATGATTACATTGCGCAGAAAATAAAGCTTAGAATATCCAAATGCATCATAAGCTTTACTTATTGCATAATAGGTTTTATCTTTCTTTTCCAGATAAACGCCCACCAAGTCATAATCCCCTTCTTTGGTTTCCACCCATCGATTTGAAGGGGAAAGACTGCTAAGTACTGCAGCTGTTCTAATAATCGGCAAAGAGTCAAGGCTAGAGAATATCAACTCTTTATGTCCATTAAATATTAAAAGCTTTTCATCGTAAAAGTCATGTATATCTTGGGCGTCTAACATGAGTGCTATCTCTTCACTCATCTCTTTAAACTCCACAATTAACCCAATCGTATATTTTATTTTATCGTTTTGCTGCTGCTGAAATTCCTCTTCTCTATATTCTGAAAAAAGGATATAAATAATAATCAATGAGATAGCAGAAAGTGCAATTACAGTAGTTGAAAAATATATCAATATTTTATTTCGAATCTTCATTCTGAATCTATATAATAACCGTATCCAACTTTTGTTTTGATACTTTCTTTACCAAAAGGTCGATCAATTTTATTTCTTAAAAAATTAATATATACTTCAATTGTATTAGTGTTGGCATCAAAAGTACTGCCCCAAATTTCACTTATTAACTCTTTTTTTGAAATAACTTCTCCTTTGTTTTCACAAAGCTTTAACAAAATCTGGTACTCCCTTGGTGTTAAAGCAATTTCTTCCCCAGCTCTAAAAACTGCTTTTTTTGCTGTCTGTATTGTTATATCTGAAACAATTATAGTGCTGTTTTTTGAAGAAGATGAATTGGTATTTTTACTTCGGTTTACAAGTGATTTTAGCCGTAAAATCAACTCCCTCATAAAAAAGGGTTTGGTTAAATAATCATCTGCCCCACAATCAAAACCCTTTATTTTGTCTTCTAATTCGCTAAATGCAGTAAGCATTAGCACAGGTGTTTCAGTATTGTGTCTTCTAAAATTCCTACATAAATCAAAACCAGTTTTGCTGGGTAAATTGATGTCAACTATAATGCAATCGAAAGAGGATTTTTTCAATATTTTTTCTGCCAACAAGCCGTCAAATACACTTTCAGGAACCATACCCTCTGCCTTTAACGCATCGCTGATATTGTGATTTAAGATTGGATCGTCTTCAATAATTAAAACCCTCATAATGCAAAGTTAACCATTGAATTTGTTTACACTAAATATAACTATCGTATGCCTATAGTAATAAGCTCAAGAGAAGTGACTTTTCCCTTTGTAAAACTGTATATTTACTATGGTATGCAGACAAAGTAAAGGGTCTCATTTAGCTGTTTTTAAAGCTCGCTATTCTTCAGCAAAAGTTTATAACTCAATTGGAGAACAAATCCATCTATTTTCATTGCAGTACTTTAACAATCCCTCTAAGGCATAAAACATTTTTTCTTTTGCCTTTTCGCTATCGTGAAAAACGACGATTGAACCTTTATCGAGATTTTCCATACTTAACCTCAAACAATCTTCTTTGGTGTATTTTGAACTAAAATCCATGCTAAGGTTAGTCCACATTATAATTCGATACGATTTGCTGATTTTTTTTATTTGAGTTGGTCGCATTTTACCATAAGGCGGTCGAAATAAATTCGTTTCAAATACCTCTTCTGTATGCTTAATTTCTCGCTCATAATCACCAGCTTGAGATTTCCAACCATTAATATGGTTGTAAGTATGGTTTCCTATTGCATGCCCTTCTTTTCTAATCCTGTTAAATAACTCAGGATATTTAGATGCATTTTTGCCTAAACAAAAAAAGGTTCCTTTGGCATCATATTGCCTAAGCATGTCCAGTACCTTATCAGTTATTCCAGGAGTTGGACCATCATCAAAGGTGATAAATATCTCCTTTTTATCGGTTGGAATTTCCCAACACAAAGAAGGGTAAACTCCTTTAACAATTTTTGGAGGATTGGATAACCACATATCATACAAATAACTGATTAAAAACTTCTTCTACCTTTCCAACGGCTATAATTTCAATATCAAAATCTTTGGGACTTATACCCTTAAGGTTATATTTAGAAAGAAATATCTTGTCAAACCCTAATTTTTGTGCTTCATGAATCCGTTGATCTATTTTATTTACAGGCCGGATTTCTCCTGACAAGCCAACTTCAGCAGCAAAGCAAACTTTTGATGAGATTGCTATATCTTCTCCTGAAGAAAGTACTGCACTTACTACTGCCAAATCCAAGGCAGGGTCTTCAACGCGAATTCCACCAGCAATATTTAAAAATACATCTTTCGTTGTCAATCGGAAGCCACATCGTTTTTCTAAAACCGCTAAAAGCATATTCAAACGGCGCAAATCAAATCCCGTAGCAGACCTTTGAGGCGTTCCATAAGCCGCAGAGCTCACCAATGACTGAATCTCTATCAACATAGGTCGAAGCCCTTCTAAACTACTTGCAATTGCCGAGCCGCTCAATTGTTCTTCGCGATTTGAAAGTAAAAGTTCAGATGGATTTTTCACTTCTCTTAGCCCACTTCCTTGCATTTCATAAATTCCCAACTCATTGGTTGGTCCAAACCTATTTTTAGAAGAACGTAAGATTCGATACATGTGATTCCGATCTCCTTCAAACTGTAAAACTACATCAACCATATGTTCCAACAGCTTAGGCCCCGCAATACTCCCCTCTTTGTTGATGTGCCCAATTAAAAAGATTGGCGTTGCCGTTGCTTTCGCATAACGCATTAACTCAGCAGAGCATTCTTTTATTTGAGAAACACTGCCTGCTGAAGATTCAATAACTGAAGTATGAAGTGTTTGTATACTATCTACAATAACAACATCTGGCTCTACACGCTCCAAATGCTGTAAAATATGCTGCATAGAAGTTTCTGAAAGCAAATAAGATACCTTGTTGTTAATCCCAATTCGATCGGCTCGCATTTTTATTTGTTGTTCACTCTCTTCACCTGAAATATAAAGAACTTTAATACCACTCCATTTCAAAGAAAGCTGAAGCAATAAAGTCGATTTGCCAATCCCTGGTTCACCGCCAAATAAAATCAAAGAGCCTGGAACAATTCCTCCACCTAAAACTCGATTTAATTCATTATCGGCTGTTTTAAACCTTACTTCACCACTTGCCTCTATAGACTCTATAGCAATTGGAGCAGATTTTTGAGCAGCATATTTAATACTACTTTTTTGTTCGTCTCCCCTATCAATAACTTCTTCTACAAGGGTATTCCATTCACCACATGAACTGCACCTGCCTTCCCATCTGGGAGATTGTGCACCACAGCTCTGACAAAAAAATGCTTTTTTAATTTTGGCCAATATTTTTTGCTTAAAAGATAATTTCTATATTTCTTTTCTTTTTATTACTTCCTTGTTCACAAAAGGTGCTTGCATTTTTCTTTGCTTGTTCGTGCCCCAAATTAGCAGCCCTATCCCAATCTGAACATGCTTTGTCTTTGGCTTTAAGCTCGAATTCTGCTTCACCTCTATAAAAGTATGCCCTTGCTAAATTGTCATCGCGACTTCTAATAATATTAGTGAGCATCTTCACTGCTTCATCATACTTTTTCATCCCCAAATGACTCAATGCGAGATTCATTTTTCCATTTTTTAAATTTGAATCCTCTTCCAATGCTTTTTCAAAGTCCTCCATCCCATCTTCATAATTCCCTAACTCAGCTTTCGCAGCACCTCTATTGTATATCGCTTCAGCATAATTTGGCTTAATGGCTATGGCTTGATCATAATCTTTTATCGCACTGCGGTATCGATCGAGAGAGGCGTTAGAATATCCTCTATAATAAAACACCTCAGCAAAATCAGCTTTTAAACTTATTGCCTTGTCAAAATCTTTAATTGCCTTCCGGTAATCTTCTAAAAATACTTTTGCTGCCCCTCTATTAAAATAAAGTGTGGGATCGTCATTTTTTATTATTTCCGCTTTGTCATAACTAGCAACAGCTTGTTTAAATAAGTCTAATTTGTGCTGACTATCGGCATAGCCCATCATAGCTTCATAATTGTTTTCATCAATTTCTACAGCTTTTTTATAAGCGGTCATCGATGCAACATACTCTTCATTATCATATTTCTTTTTTGCATCTTGCAAAAAATAAGACATAGAATCTTGTCCTTTTAACAAGCAGCTAAAGAACATCAGTAAAATCAACGTAAGGTTAGCGTATTTCATAATTGCAGTATTTTATTGGCAAGCTTTTTTAATAATTGAAGTCGTAGAGTAACCCTCAATATAATCAATAGTTTTTACTTCCCCACCATATGCTGCAAGCACTTCATGCCCCACTATTTCATGAAGCTGATAATCGCTTCCTTTTACCAAAACATCTGGCCTAACTATTTCTATCAGCTCTAATGGAGTAGGGGTTCCAAAAACAACTACCAAATCTACAAAATGTAATGCAGCAATCAACATGGCTCTGGAATTTTCATCTTGCAAAGGCCGATTGCTTCCCTTGTTTAATGTACGAACAGACTCATCGTTATTCACAGCAACAATAAGCTTACTCCCCATATCTTTAGCCTTCGAAAGATAATCGACATGACCTTTGTGCAAAATATCAAAACAGCCATTGGTAAAAACAATCTTTTCATCTTTAAACCTCCAACGGTTTAATGTAAAGATTAATTCTTCTTTGGTTACAATTCGATTATTGATGACTTTTAATGCGTTCATTATTTTTATTTCTATTGATATACCTAAGCAAAGGAATACTTAAAACCCCCACAACAATAATCATTAAGGTTTGAGAAGACCATAATATCCACCCTAAAGCCAAGGCAGATGTTTTGCTAATTCCATATAAAATTAAGGTTTCCATAATTGCTATAGGAAAAACTCCCAAGCCTCCTTGTACAAAAACTATTGCTAAACTTCCCATTACAAAAGCAGCAAGCACTCCAGAAAGCGGTACAGAAGAGGTTTCTGCTATGCTAAAAAAGCAAAGATAAAACATACCCACATACATTACCCAAATAAAAATTGTGTGTAAAATAAATGCACCTTTATCTTTCATCTTAAGAATTGTTTCCACGCCTTCTAAGATTCCCCTTAAAAGCTCTCTAACTTTTACAAAAAACGGATTTTGGGATTTGCTCAAAATGAAAAACAAAAAAACTGCCAAGCCTACAAATCCACCTATAAGCAATATCATCAAGTTTGTTACTGAAAACTTACCAGTGCTATTTTCTAAAAACTGATACAGCATGTCTTTTAGCAGATCAAACTCCATTAAAACCACTCCCAACATAATCAACATTAATACTATTAAATCTGCCGCACGTTCAGCTACAATGGTGCCAAATAGCTTATTAAAAGGTAAACCTTCATACTTTGCTAACAATCCAGGTCTTGTGACTTCACCTAGCCTCGGAAGTGCAAGATTTGCAACATAACCAATCATTACTGTAAGAAAACTGTTGGACAGCTTTGGGTTTTTTCCCAATGGGCGAATGGTATACTTCCATCGCATTGCCCTACTCAAATGACTAAGCAAGCCGAAAAGAATAGAAAGACCAACCCAAAAGTAGTTTGCTTTTTTAAGAGAAGTGAAAAGCTCCGTTTTTTCAGTGGTGGTTAAATCTTTGAAGACATACCAAATTAAAAAGACCCCAAAACCAAGTGGCACTACAACTTTCAGAAAGGAAAATATTTTTTTCATAACAAGTGTTTTTCGAAATTAATCAACTAATGAAAGGTTATCTATCAAGCGGACTTCTGAAAGATAAGCAGCGACAAAGACCCTTGGACGCTTAGCTTCCGACCAATTTGTTATCGGTTTTAAATTTTCTTCATCCACAATTTCAACATATTCAGGTTTAAAGTCTTTTTGCAGCAATTTATAACATTCTTTTGTCAATGTTTGAGGTGGCTTTTTACCGATGTTATTTTTGCAATATTGCATGCATTCATATATTTTGGCCGCAGTTTGAAAGTCCTCTTTTTTCATCAGATAGTTTCTGGAACTCATGGCCAAGCCATTCTCATAACGGACAGTTTTACATCCTACAATTTCCGTATCAAATTCAAAGTGATTTTTTACCCATTTCACGATGGCCAATTGCTGATAATCTTTTTCACCAAAATACGAGCGATCTGGATTTATAATTGAGAAAAAACGCTCAATTACAGCTGCCACTCCCTCAAAGTGTCCTGGACGATAATCAGCTTCCATACCCTTGCCCAAACTGCCAAAATCAAAGTTCATTTCAACTTGGTTTTTATAAAGCGATTTTACTTCTGGAGTGAACAATAAATCACAATCTACTGCCTCCAGCATTGCGCTATCCTCCTCAATTCGAATTGGGTAACTTTTTAAATCTTCTTTTCGATTGAATTG
>Ga0079223_10000642_pt1 | contig 18642 bp, 12 predicted proteins | sample Stecom2011_FD_75072 | JGI IMG/M metagenome (GOLD analysis project Ga0079223, IMG submission 75072) | Agricultural soil microbial communities from Utah to study Nitrogen management - Steer compost 2011 | ecosystem: Environmental > Terrestrial > Soil > Agricultural land | place: USA: Utah... | reverse complement strand
AGGTTTGGATGGCATAAGGTATCTGAGGAACAAAAAATTTACCGAGCACTTAAACCCTATAATGCTGCAGGTGTAATTGTTCTCAGAGATTTGGATGGAGATCACGCCCTTACACCTAATGATCTTGTAAAAGGAAAAAATAGTTTGGAGGTCAACAATAGTATCAATATCCACTGGTCAGGAATGGGTAACTCAAATTGGTCTGCTGGATGCCAAGTGATTGCGGGGAAAAACTATATAAATAATCAAGATCGCCTAATTGATTGCTCGGGATTTGCCGCTGGAGGCTATAGCCAATTAAACACTTCCTCCAAAAAAACCAAAGGAGCCTATAATGTATTGGCCGATCTTATAGTTTGCTATTCCAAACCCGGGGTGGATTATGTTCTCTATACCTTAGGGAGAGAAGAATCATTAAATCTTGATTCTCACTTTGGAAAGGAATATATAGCCAATGCTATGAAGAAGATGAATCCTTCGGCACTCTAAACCGATTGTTTTTTCGCAGAACATTATTCTTAGTTGGAAGCTTATAAAATTGCGATAAAAACACCTATGGTTATAGGTCTATAAATATTGTATACCGTTCTTTGTAAAAATAAATACGGTTTCAAAATTTTATGGGCAGACCCGCTAACACTACGTTAATCGTACTCGCTTTTTTCTCTATTTACATTATCTGGGGCTCCACTTATATGTTGAATAAAGTTGCGGTTGCGGAATTGCCACCCTTCTTTTTAGCCTCTATTCGCTTTACAACAGCAGGTCTCCTCATTTTTATAATTGCCCGAATCATGGGCAAGAGTCTCGCCATTTCTCGACGACAATTGTTAAACACTTTTATTGTTGGGGTGCTATTTCTTTCTTTTGGCAACGGTTTAATTGTTTGGGCTCTTAAATATGTGGACAGCGGATTTGCCGCTCTGGAAATTTCCGCACAACCTTTAGTAGTTTTATTTCTGATGTGGCTTTTGCAAGGAAAACGTATTAAGCCAATGTCCTTGGTGGGTGTGGCCCTGGGGATTATAGGTGTTTTTCTTCTCGTCGGCCAAAAGGAAATAATCAGTCAAGAAAACAATGTTTTAGGGATGGTCATGATATTTGCCTGCATGCTCAGCTGGGCCTATGGCAGTCTGTTCGTGGGAAAGGCCGATTTGCCTAAAAACTTCTTTGTAAACACCGGATATCAAATGTTTACCGCTGGGCTAACTCTTGCGCTTTCAAGTTTTATGATAGGGGAAGAGTGGGTTGCCCCAAGTGAATGGAGCTCTCCTGTACTTTGGAGTATGCTCGCCTTAATAAGCTTTGGAAGTATTGTTGCCTTTACCTCCTTTAATTATTTACTCAAGCAGGTTTCCCCAGACAAGGTGGCTACGTCTACTTATGTAAACCCTATAATCGCATTATTTCTAGGATGGTATTTTTTGGAAGAGCAAGTTACCCTACAATCCATCATTGCAGCAATAGTTCTGCTTACAGGAGTTTATTTTATTACTACAACGCGAACTTCAATTACTATTCCGAGATTTTCAGGTAAAATAAAAAGATAAGGAGATGCTTTCAATAATAAATGAAATCGGAAGTTTCAATTGATAGGATATCTCAAGAAACTTCCGAGTGTACTTTGTTTCCTAGGACTAAACTTTTCTTCCAGTAAGTAATTTATAAACTATCATTATCACAGCAATTACTAGTAGTAAATGGATTAGGCCCCCGATTGCCGGGAACATAAAAAATCCAAACAACCACCCAATCACGAGTAGCACTACGATTATCCATATAAGATCTCCCATTGTTTTGTTTTTTTTAATTGTTTGTTGGATAAAGGTAGATTTTCAACAGTTTGACTCTTAACTCATATCGTTATTTTAATAACGGAGAAGCAATTTCGTCCTTTAAAGTTGTTTTATCCAAATGTTAAAAGTGAAGAGTATTTTTATTATTTTTGATTTCTATGTTCTTTTACTCAGGAAAAATAATCAATCCAATATAAAAGCTAAAATTATGTCAGAACAAAAAGTATTTCAAGCAAGTGCTGAAAGTAAAGGAAAAGCCAAGCAATTAAGGCTTTTCGCTATTTTGGCCTGGATTATTGCTATGGCCGGACAGGCTTTCGCCATTTTCAAATTGATTCACGATGAAACCCTAGTCTGGTTAATTGTCGTAATAGTAGTGATTTTGGCTCTTGCAATTACGGGATCCCTTCTTTGGAAGAAAGCAAACCGTCTAGATCCTGCGTCGGAAAAGGATAAAGTGAAATTCTTTATTCAAAATCAACTTGGCGCAATAATGGGAGTTTTGGCATTTTTACCATTGGTAATCCTCATTTTTATGAATAAGGATGTAGATGGAAAAACCAAGGGAATTGCAGGTAGTATCGCGGTAGTGGCGCTATTGATAGCAGGTATCTCCGGCGTTGATTTTAATCCACCATCCATTGAAAAATACACCGAGGAAATCAATTCCCAAACTGCGGTTGTAAAGGATTTAAACTTTGATAACGACAATGTATATTGGACAAGAGCAGGAAATAAATACCATATTTATGAAGACTGTCAACACATTAAAAATAGGGAAGGAGTTACCAATGGCACAGTAAAGCAATGCTGGGAGGATAAGAGTATTTCTGAACTATGCAAAACCTGTGAAAATAGAGCAAGAAAACAAAATGAAACAAATGCGCTCCTGGAATAGGCATCTCTTGACAATTTAGAATTTGGAATAAAAAAATATCGGGATAAGTCCCGATATTTTTTTTAACCTAAAAAGAAATTAATCAATAAATAATCTCCACAAATATTGCATTGGCTTGTAATACCACACTTTTTATAAAATAATCTTCCCCTACATCTATAGTATGTCCTGACTTGTTTTTTACTGCTAGATCTCTGTAGATATATCGTGGTTGTCGGGCCTTTACAATATCATTCGCCTTTACCATATCGTTCGCTTTAAATCCACTTTCGTTTCTGTAAACTAAATCAAAGACCGGATCGACGATTTTGTTGCCCTGCAATTTACCACTGTATAGAAACCCAGTCCTGCCAATTTCGTAAAGTTTAGCCAAGACTTCTTGGTCGTGGCTTCCACTTATTTTTTCATTTCTAAAATAATCCAAATATCCGCCTACAGTATTACTCTTGGTTGCTGCCAACCAAGCGGCTTCATCAAGTTTGTTTGTGGAAGCTTTCTTTTTCAAGGAATCAATTCGCCTTTGAGCAGTTTTAATTGCTTTGGCCTTCGCCAATTTTGAAAATTCTAAAATTTGGTTGGTAGAATCCTTCTCAATTGCAGCAAGGTTTAAATAATTTTCATAAGCCTTCACGGTATTTGTTTGATTTGCATCGTGCCAAGCAATTTGTAGACTTTGTGATAAATTTACGGAATCTAAAGAATCTTGGGCAGTGAGGGCATAGACACCTCGCGGATAGGATTCCAGATATGCAGAATAACTTTCATTAGTATGTTCCGAATTGGCTACTTTCCAAGCCTTTTCATCTGCATTGGGCAATAGGAAATAATAGAAAAGTCCGAAAAAAGCTAAAGCAATAAAGGAATATACCACAGCTTTCTTTACCCGTTTTACAGTGCGCGCATCTCTCTTTTTTCTATTATAAACTTTTGCACTATCCGATAGGTATTTCATGCACCCCTCGAATTTTTCATTATACCGCTCAGCCCACGTTTGGGTAGGTTTGAATTTTTCAAACCACTCCTGTGCAATTTCGAATTCCCTTCCTGTTAATAAATCCTTTCTGTTCTCCTTATGCGCCACGTATGCATCGCAAAGACGCATATAGTGTATCGCTGCCTCACTCTCTTCATCCACCCAGTGATTAAGGGTTTTCCAGTGCCTTATCAAACTTTCATGTGAAATATCTATCAATTTGTCACTCGATTCTCCTATGGTGTCTAAAACCAGAAAAGAGCGATTGTCCTTAATAAAAGCGTTAATGATACTGAGAAGTTTCTCTTCGCTGGCAGCTGTCAATTTCTTTAGGTCGCTTAGCTTGGCCGGCCGCCTTATTTTTCTTCCATTCTCATCTATCGTTGTAAGCGCTTGAAAGATATGTTTTGCCAGTTGTGCTTCGTCTGGTTTTAATTCTTTTAATGCTTCATCGGCATGAAGAGATAGGGCGTTGTCAATCGCGCCAATTTTATTGTAATCTTCCAAATCGAGTTCTGCACCTGGATTTGATTTCTTTTTATAGTCCCACATCCGCATTAGGGCATGTTGTACTAATGGAAGCTCATCAGCCACTTTTCCCAAGTCGTTTATAACCTTTGAAGTCAATGCTGGGTTAAACTTTCCACCATATAACTTTGCAGGGCCTTCTATCACCTTTTTTAGCTCCAGCCTATTAAGTCTTGGCACTAAATATTGACTTTTGTTCAAAGCCTCTGGCAATCCGTAAAATTGGGCGCAATCTCCAATAAAATCCGATCGCATGGTAAGAACTACGTAAAAGGGAACCTCCTCCTGCTCCGAAAGCTTTAAAATGGTGTTTACAAAATCTATGGCCTCGGTTTTAAAAGAAACATCCTTTTGTTTCATCGAAAACCGAAAGAGCTCCTCAAACTGATCTACCAATAAAAAGAAATTTGAGTTCTTGTTTTCTCGAAGCGTTTTAATGACATCAAAAATCGCCGATACACCTTCCTTTTTTATGCGAAGTACAAAAGCCACTATTTCTGGAGTAGTTGTTTTTGGATCGATCAAATTAAGAATGGTCTCCGCCAAATTGAACATAGAATTTTGTCCAGGCTTCATAATCGCAATATACCATTCGCTGCTGTTTTCAACCAAATAGCCACCTTTTAGTGCGGGAATGAGCCCTGCGCGTATCAAGGATGACTTTCCGCTGCCCGAGCTTCCCACAACCGCCACAAATCTATTCTTGTGCAATCGCTGAAGCAGCTCCAAAGTTTGTTCATCCCGTCCAAAGAACAGTAAATTTTCATCGTCTCGGAAAGGACGTAAACCCACATACGGATTAAAGGAATCGGCGCTCATAAGGTGTCGGCTTTAAGATCCTGTAAAAAGCGCTGCAATAATTCCCCTTCCAAAGCAGGTTTGTCACTTTGATCTACCAGTTTTACCATAGGATTTTGAGCCACCTTTATCGAGGCCATTTCCTTCTGGGGCGGAGTTACATATATAAATATATCCTGCCCATAACGATCGTAATCCATCAGTTTTTTAAGAGTGGTTTTAACCCTGATGTCCACCCAGTCCTTATGACTTTCGTTGGCGTATAGGAAAATGAATTTTCTGGCTTCACTAATGTTGGAATAAAGCGATTTGATGTTGGTCTGCGGATCGCCATCCTCGGGATTAAAAATAAGATCCACATTGTAATCATTTAATATCTTTTTGAGGTTAAAGGCTTGCTTAAAGTCATCGCTATGGGTGTCTAAAAGCACTTTAATAGGAGCCCCATTATCGCCCACGGCTTGTGACGCTTGTTGGGCTTTGATTTCTTGCAATTGCTTCGCATAGTCTATTATAAGCATTGCGAGTTCGCCTTCGTTGCCTCTAATAAACTCATACTTTTTATCGGTTATTGATACGTGCTCCACATTGGTCAAAAACTCTTTGTGTTGCTTATTTTCAATAGAATCGAAATCTACTTCCCGAGAAACCCAAATAAATTGAGGGGTCTTAGCTTCAAAACCAATCTGCGTTTGGCGCTGTATATAATGGGCTTCAGTATCTCCTGTAATTTTCCTTCCCGGAAATCGGCCCAATAAATGCACCGACAAATCGGCATTGGAAATAGCTTTTTTAGTTATCTCCTCGTGAGTTTCTGCGTCACTTGCGGAAGGATCGCCTATGATGACCTTATATCCTTTTTCCTTTAATTCGGCAATAATACCGTCTCGTCTATCTATCAGGGAATCATTGACCTCTGCCAAAAATATTGTAAAGGTATCGTCCTTTTCTTCTGCAACCTCAATTGTGGGGATGGGACGGGCCTTTTCAAGTTCCTTGGAGAAATCATCAAAAATATGTACCAATGAATTTCGAAGTTGAATCATTTGTTCACTGAATTCAGGGCTAGTGTTTTTTAAAGGATCGCCATAATCATTGCCATCGTGAAATGGAAAACCGCTCGTACCCTTAAGCTTGTCGAGCCAATCGGTATATGGGATATTTGATAAAAAAATGGGAATGATTCGAGATCGGTTTCCCACAGTAAGTCCCACGCTTTCTTTTTCGACCTTCTTTACAAAATGATCCAATTCCTTAATGCAATATTCAGATTGTGGATAAAGACGAGAATACAAACAGATCATAATCGCAGACTTGTCGATTGCCTCCGCTATGGAATTGTCAAAAACCTCACTGCGATCCAGGTTTTTGGAATCCCACCAAATTTTGATATCCTTGGAATGCTTGTTCAGCTTTGTATCCAAGTATTTATAAAACTGATCGATCCAACCGTCCTCGTTATGTGTTTCCGATTCATTATCGGCGTGGACATAGCTGATGAAAATATCGTAATCGTAACCGGGAATTAGTGCCATGGTAGAATCCTATTAAAAATCTGTTAAAACATTTATAAATAGGTAGGAGGAAGTGCACTAAGTTACGAATACTGTTCTACAAACCAAGGAATTGCTTATGAAAAATTTAGATTGTTATAATTATAAGCCTGACTTCAAACAATTTCTCCTAGTGTTTTATCCTTTTGAAAGCACCTGTAATTTCCAACTTACAGGATTACGACAAAAAACAAAAGAGGAATTATAGTAAAATAATGGCAATTTATTGCTTAGAACTGACGCGATTCCTAGCTTTTTTTCTATTATAATTTTCTTAGTTTTACACATTTAAAAAAACCAAGGGTTTTATAGTATGCATCCCCTAAAAATCAGTCTTTACGTATGTGTTGTTCTCTTGGCCATGCTAGGGCTGACTTATATAAGCAAGCCCCATCCATTGACGGATGGCAAGGTTCAGGATGGGTTTAACGTTCAAGATAAGATCGTTAAATATCCTACTACCGCTACCTTCTTTAAAGATGGTTCCCTGTCTAAAGAGCAAAAGGATGCTATTGAAAGCATAGTCGATAATATTGAAGGCTTGGTAGGGGATGGAAAAAAGGAACGCCAACCCAAAATTCCTGATTATACCAAAATTGACAGTACCAAAATAGAGCGAATTTCCTACCCAGGACCTTCAGGGGAATTTGTGAACAAATTGCTTGCTCAATTAAAATCTCCTGAATGTCGGATTATACAATACGGCGATTCGCAGCTGGAGGGCGATAGGATCTCTGCCTACTTGCGAAATAGACTACAATCTATATACGGTGGCAGTGGGCCCGGATTTATCCCTATTAAGCAGGAATATCATCAAATAAGCGCAGACGTAACGCCTTCGGAAAATTGGACGCGATATGCCGTCTTTGATCCAACCAAAACACTTTTTGAAAATAAAAACTACGGCGCCTATCTCTCGGTGTCGCGGTTTACAGAAGTTTTTGATCCAAGTGTGGACAGTTTGGCCATTCTAGAGCTAGAACCCACAAAGGCTACTATAGATATCAGACCTTCCTCAAGACTATATTCAAAATTGAAAGAGTTTACCAAAATTGGCTTGCACTACGGAAATGCCATCGTCCCAGTTTCAATCAAGGTTTATAACGGAGGCGCATTGATTAAGGATGAAATGCTTAAAAGCGATGGCAAATACCATTGTTACAAGATTGAACTTCCCAGTACTCCCGCTCATTTACAGCTAGTCTTGGAAGGGGAAATAAGCCCCGATTTTTATGGCATAACCCTCGATGGCAATACCGGAATAAGCTTGGACAACGTTGCGATGCGAGGTAGTTCTGGAACTGTTTTCGCAGGTCTTAACAGTGAAAGCTTTGGAGGTATGTACCAACAGTTGCAGCCTAAAGTCATTATTTTTCAATACGGTGGCAATACGGTGCCGTATTTAAAAGACTCCTTAGCGGTAAGGAATTATAGCAGTTACTTAAAGAATCACATTAACTGGGTGCGTCGCAGAGCGCCCGAAACGAGTATATTATTTGTGGGGCCAAGTGATATGGCAACTATGGTGAATGGGCAGTTGACCAGCTACGCACTATTGCCCTATCTGGATGCCGAATTGAAACAAAGCTGCCTGAGCAATAACGTGGCCTATTGGAGCATGTTTAAAGCCATGGGAGGAGAGAATTCCTTGCAGTATTGGTTCCAGCAAAATTTGATGGGCAGTGATTACACGCACTTTACGGCTTCGGGTACCAGAATTATTTCTGAATTGTTTTTCACTGCCTTAAACATGGATTTAAAGAATATTAAATGAGATATTATCTGCTATTAATCGCTGTATTTGTAAGCTTTGGCGCACAATCACAAGAGTATATATTAGACAGTATCATGCCTATCTATGGCCATATAATCCACCCTGAAGCCAACGAGCTTCTCGGGGCCGAGGATTCTCCCACATTTAGTCGTTTCTTTGAGAAATTGGATAACATATATGAAGGAAAAAGAGAGAAGCTACATATTTTTCATATTGGTGGCTCGCATATACAAGCTGATATTTATTCAAATAAACTCCGGACCTATTTTCAAAATATGAACGAGGTGTCTATGGGGCAGAGGGGCTTTGTATTTCCTTTCCGCTTGGCGCACACAAACAACCCGGGCAATTATAAAATTGAGGCCACAAAGGAAAAGTGGACGGGCTATAGAAATTCAGTCTTAAAAGATAGCATTGAATGGGGCTTATCTGGCATTACTGCAGCGTTTCGAAATTGTTCCGATACTATTTCCATTCACGCCAATCGCAGGAATTATACCCTAAAACCCTACGCTTTTGATAAGTTGAGGATATTTTATAACACTTGGAAAGAGGACTATAAGTTAAATATTTTGGATAGCACTTTGATGGCTTCCGACACTTTGAATTACCAAGGAATGTACAAGGAATATCGTTTAACAAAGCCTGTGGAATCGTTGGAAATGGCAATTCAAATAAGGGATACATCAACTGTTGATCCTGAGTTTTTAATGATGGGGATGGAGTTTTTAAATGACAATCCGGGAATTGAATACACCAGTATAGGCGTTAATGGCGCTAGCTTTAAATCCTATCAACGGTCAGTGTTCTTCCAGAATCAATTGGCATTGTACAAGCCCGATTTGTTTATAATTTCCATCGGCACCAATGATGCCTACGTCCCAAAATCAGAGTTTAAACCTGAAGAGTTCCGTGCCAATTATGAAGCTTTTATACAATTAATACAGCGTGTCAACCCAGACTGCGCCATCTTGCTCACCGTTCCAAATGACGATTATTACAAAAGGAAATACCCCAACCCAAACACTGCGGTTCAACAACAGATTATTTTGGATCTAGCAAAAGAATACAGGATGGCCGTATGGGATTTCTACGCCGTAATGGGAGGCCTGGGCTCGTCGAACAAATGGTATAAAAATAAATTGATGCCCAAAGACCGCATTCACTTTACTCAATTGGGATACAGTATTAAAGCCGATCTTTTGCTCAAGGCATTGGTAGATGCCTGGGCAATTTGCAACAATCGCGACCCCGAAATCTTGTTGAACCACTTTAAAACCTTGGACAAGTAGAATATCTAAAAATGAATAGGCTGCTGGATATTTTTAAGTTTTCAGAGGAAGATCCTCTCATCTTTACACAGGCTAACTTTTGGATATTTTTTGCCGTAGTTTACTTCGTATTTGCACTGGTTTACAAAAAGATAAGCCTGCGGAATGCTTATCTGTTTTTGATATCACTTTTCTTTTACTATAAAACCAGCGGCCTGTTTGTGGGCATCCTCATCTTTAGTACGCTCTTGGATTATTTTATCGGACAGGGCATTTTTAAAAGCAATTCAAGACACCGGCGCTTATTTTTGGTCACTGTGAGCGTAGTTGTCAATTTGTCGGTCCTGAGCTACTTTAAATACGCCTATTTTTTTACCGATTCCTTTAATGCGCTCTTCCACACCAATTATGAAGTGGTGAATTGGCTAGGGTACTGGGGCAATAGCTTTAGCAAGCAGAATTATTTCACCCTCGATAAGATTATTCTTCCCGTGGGTATTTCGTTCTATACCTTTCAAACCATCAGTTATAGCGTTGATGTTTATAGGAAAAAAGTGAAGCCCTTAAATTCTATTCTCGACTTCGGATTCTATGTAAGCTTTTTCCCCCAATTGGTGGCAGGTCCAATAGTTAGAGCCGAAAGCTTTGTGCCACAGATTTCAAAACCAACAGTAATAACAAAGGATGATTTTAACGCAGGCACTTTTTTAATCCTAAAAGGGCTAATTAAAAAGATGCTTTTTGCCGATTATATCGCCATGCATTTCTTGGACAGGGTGTTTGATGCGCCCGAGATGTTTTCCGGTTTTGCCAACGTAATGGCAATGATTGGCTACTCCCTTCAAATCTATGGCGATTTTTCCGGATATACCGATATAGCTATCGGGCTGGCTCTTTTGATGGGCTTCAAGCTCCCCATTAACTTCAACGCGCCATATAAAGCGACCAATGCGGGGGATTATTGGAAACGCTGGCATATTTCCCTCTCTACTTGGTTGCGGGATTACCTCTACATTCCCCTGGGTGGCAATAGGGGCGGGAGCGGAGCGTCATATATTATCCTCGGTTTGATGTTGGTGGGGGTTGTGCTGGCCGTTAGAAGCTGGCTAATGTTTGCTATAGTATCGCTTATAGTGTTGACGGTTATCATTCTAGCTTTCTTTTCCACAAGTGTAAAACGCCAAGTGAACACCAATATAAACCTAATGCTCACCATGCTAATAGGAGGCTTATGGCACGGGGCTTCGTGGAAGTTTGTTATATGGGGAGGCCTCAATGGATTGGGAATTGTAGTTTACAAATTCTGGCGCCGAATTAGTCCCTATGAAAATAAAACTGGGTGGGCAGTGCGTGCGTGGAAAATCCTAATTACCTTTATCTTTATTACTTTCACACGCATCTATTTTAGGGGGGAAAGTATGGAGCAGATTCAGAAATGGTACCACCAGGTTGCGTACAAGATGGATTGGTCCACCGCGTGGAATATTCTGGTGCATTACCAACTCGTATTCTGGGTAATGTTGATAGGCTACACCACACACTGGCTCCCGGAAACTACCAAAGCCTATATTGAAGGGATATATTCCAAGAGTCCAATCTCCGTAAAGATCGGCATCTCTATGATTGTTGGAGTGGCGTGCTATCAAGCGTTTTCAGCAGATTTCCAGCCGTTTATTTACTTCCAGTTCTAACCCCAGGTAAGGCTAAAATTTTCCCTAGTTTAAAGCATACACAATAAGGTATTATTCCTTAACCCTATAAGACCCCAGAATTTCCACTGGAACAGGTGAAAGTTGGAAAACAAAGGGATGCATTAAACTACACGCTTATAGTGTCTTATTCAGAGACGAATGCAAATCCCGATTCAATAATGGCAGGGAGCAAGGCTCTGGATGACCATGAGGGAGCCTCCAAACGCTTTAGATTGGATGAAAACAGAAAGATTCTTGGATTATATGTTTTTGAACCCACAAAAACTAAATAAACTGAGAATTCATATTAATGTAGATAGTTGCCTAAGTCAACCCCTTGTTGGGAAAGCAATCCATATCTATTTTGCCCGCCATAAGCGCTAAGACCTCAAAGATTTTGGAACCTTTTTGTTTTTTAATCATCAGTTGCCCAATACAACATCAATAAAGTTCGGATTTCAAATTCGGGACTTTAGGGGGATTAAATTTGAAACAATCTTTGTTAAGCGATCTTGACTCTAGGTTTCAAGTCGAAATTCAATTTCATTTTTCTTTTCTATAATCTTTTAACACGCAAATAATTAAAAAATTATTATGATGGTATTTACTAGTTTTCTACATTTAGTGCATAGTTCATATAGGCGAAAGGCGAAACGCATAGAGAGTAGCCAACAATTCTAACCCAATTAATCATGAAAACAATTACCATTGCATTTTTCTTTGTATCAGTCTTTTTCGCAGCCCCTGTGGTCGCACAAGGTTATCAGTTAAAATTTAAAATTATCAACAATACCGGAGATGACCTTTTTGGTGTGTTTGTTAGCGACACAGAAACTGACGATTGGGGAGAAGACATCATTCCTTATGACATTTTTGAAAGTGGGACCATGGTAAATGTCACCATTCCTATAAACGACCAAACCCTCTGTGAATACGACATTCGAATCGAGGAAAACTCTGATGATTCGGTTGTATTTGAAGGCTTGGATTTTTGCGATCTCTCAGTGCTTACACTTACCAAAGGGCGCAATGGGGTTATTTATTATACTGTAGAATGAATTGTGTTTTAAATATTCAAAAACGCCGAAGGACTTCCCTTCGGCGTTTTGCTTTATATAATAGGGGTGACTGCCTATTTATAATAAATAATCTTTATAAAGTTTCTAATTCCAAGGCCTAATTTAAAAGAAAATCATTTCTTTAACATATAACATGGAAGGCGTCTTATATTTTCAGCTACATTTGTGCCATAACGAATTAGTAAGCTTATCTTTTTTTAATCTCTCCCGAATTTTAATTAATCTTTCGCTTCCTTCTAATATTTTAACGGTAGCCGTACATCAGCCGTTTAAATACTAGGTCTCCGAAAAAGTTTTCGCCGGAATTCATTCGATAAATAAAAATGCATTTTTAATGCAAAAGAAATGTTTCCAAGGTTTCTATATTATTTGAAATAAGGAAATATTAGCCAATTGTGCAGCATGCGCATATGGGCAAACACGGAGTTTTTAAAACAAACAAAACAGAAATCATGTTAAAGAAATTTATAAATAAATTAATGAATATTAAAGAAGTAAACGTAATGAAAGAAGGTACAGTAAAATTTTTCAATGAAGCCAAAGGTTTTGGTTTTATTAAAGTAAAAGGCTCAGATGAAGATATTTTTGTCCATTCAACCAATCTAATTGACAATATCCGTGAGGATGACAATGTACAATTTGATGTTGAAAGAGGCGATAAAGGTCTTAGTGCAGTAAAAGTTAGATTGCTGTAACATATTATATAACTCTATTGAATGAGCCGTCTCAACTACTAAGTTGGGACGGCTTTTTTTATTTTGACCATCGGTCATAATGTGAGTGCTTTATAATCCATTGGTTATAAAAGGACAAAAACATGGATGGTACTAATTCTAGATGCGGTTGCAATATGCAGTGGGCAGTCCCGATAGCGGGAGTGGTCTGTGGCAGGCGGGTTGCTTCCCTGTTTTTCATCGAAAAATAACTCAAATAAGTTGTGCTATCATAAATTTCAACAAAGTTGTTTAAAAAACGACAATACACCTACGTATCCCTACGTACGGATTTAACAAAACAATAGATTATTCGTCAAAAAACGGGGGGTGTTTCGCATTAAGATTATTAATTGAGCAATAAAATCAATCCTTTTTATTAATATATTTGAATCACCTTAGAGAATGACGATCCTCAGAACTCGACAAAAATCTCTAATGAACTCGCTTTAAAAGTTTGTTTTTCGCCTCCTATTTAAAATACGCCATTAAAAACCATTAGTTCTCAAACTTACTACAAGGCGATATTCAACTCTATGAGTTTTAAACTCTACCGATTAACTAAATTTTATAAACCAACGTCCTAAGACCTCAAAGCTATGTATAGAACAATCAAAATTTCAATAGTATCAATCGGTCTTATAGCCGTTATGGGCTGTAAACAAGGCCAGAAAGAAGACCATTTAGCAATAAAAGACCCTACGCACCCAATTGAGATTCCAGTGGGTGTTGTTATGACCGAAGAGCAGCAGACCGCACTGAGTCCAGACGATGTTATCAAATCTTTAATGGAAGGGAATACGAGGTTTAGAAACGATGATCTTACAGCAAGAGATTATTCAAAACAAGTAACCAACAGTGCCGCTGGGCAATACCCAGATGCTGTAATACTATCCTGTTTAGACAGTAGAATACCGGTTGAAAATGTTTTCGATAGGGGCATAGGCGATCTTTTTGTAGCCCGGGTAGCCGGTAATTTTGCCAATGAAGACATACTCGGAAGTATGGAATTTGCCTGTAGAATCTCAGGTTCAAAGCTAATACTCGTACTGGGCCACAATAATTGCGGGGCGATTAAGGGAGCCATAGATGATGTTAAATTGGGCAATATTACACCAATGCTTCAAAAAATAAAACCAGCCATAGCAATGGTAGACTATTCAGGCGAAAAAAAATCGAGCAATACCGAATATATGGCGTTGGCCTGCAAAAGCAATGTACAATACACTATTGACAATATCAGAAAAAACAGTCCTATCTTAAATACAATGGAAAAAAATGGCGAGATAAAAATAGTAGGGGCAGTTTACAATCTGGAAAACGGAAAAGTAGATTGGATGAATTAAAGATATTCACTCCGGAATAACGGCAAAAATCCCAATAACTGTTAGGTTGGAACGCTGATTTAACGGATAGAAGCGGATACAATCTGTGTACATCCGCCCCCATCCGTGTCATCCGTGTTCAATATCAAGTCTGACAAAGCCGATTGTCCGAGTAAAAAATCCGTGTACATCCGCCCGATCCGCGTCATCCGTGTTCAATAATTAGGCGGGGAAAGATGGAACGCGGATAACGCTGATTTAACGGATTAAAGCGGATACAATCTGTGTACATCCGCCCCCATCCGTGTCATCCGTGTTCAATATCAAGTCTGACAAAGCCGATTGTCCGAGTAAAAAATCCGCGTACATCCGCCCGATCCGCGTCATCCGTGTTCAATAACAGTTAGGCCGCAAAAGATGGAACGCGGATAACGCTGATTTAACGGATAGAAGCGGATAAAATCTGCGTACATCCGCCCGATCTGCGTCATCCGTGTTCATTAACGTTAGGCTCAATTTCAATTCAATTTTTTATTTTCCTTAAAGCTTCGGATTAACTTCTATCCCTTTTCACTATATTTAATTCCCGCATTTTAAATCTAAGCATCATGCGACTATTCTCTCTTCTTATCATGATTTCCTTTGTTTATGGCTGTAAAACGGATAAAAAAATGAATGAAGCCGTTGAAATAACCGTTCCAGCACGAGGGGAATTGAGCAAAGACTCTCAAGTTTTTCTCGGGAATCGATTGTTTTCGGAAAAAACATGCATCACCTGCCATGATGTAAACCGCATTAAAAAGGGACCTTCAGTCAAGGAAATCATGGCTGTTTATAAAGAAAAAGGTGGAGATATTGTGGCATTTTTGAAAGGAAAAGCCAAACCCATCGTGGACACCACAGCCAGCCAAGTGGATATTATGCGGGAAAATATCGATGGTTTCCTAAAAGATATCACCGACGAAGAATTGAATTCGATAGCCGTCTATATGATGCACGTTGATGAGTTAAACCAATAAGTTACACGTAAAGACTAACCATTCAAAAAAGCAACAAATAAAATATTCAATTGTATATGATCAACAAAAGACTAGAAAAGCTGCGCCAACAACTCACTAAATATAATTTGGATGCAGTTATTATTCCCTCAACAGATCCCCATCAATCGGAATACGTAGCAAAGCATTGGAAAGTAAGAGAATATTTTTCAGGTTTTACCGGCTCCGCCGGAGTATTGGTTTTAAAGCAAGATGAAGCTGCACTTTGGACAGATTCCCGTTATTTTTTACAATTTGAGGACGAATGCAAGGAGTATGATATCAACCTACATAAACAATCGATTCCCCATGCTCCGGAACACGTACAATGGCTGTGTGATAGTTTAGAGGAAAATGCTGTCATTGGCTTGGATTTTTTGCAGTTTTCCAAAGCTCAAATAGATTATATAAAGGAAATATCGAAATCTAAAAATATCCACCTTAAAAACACGCCAAATATAGTAGCCGAAATATGGATTGACAGGCCTGCTTTGCCCGCATTTACAGTCGATCTCCATCCGTTGGAATACAGTGGGGAAACAACAGCTTCAAAAATCCTAAAGGTTCAAAATAAAATCTCAACAGCAAAAGCCGACTTCTATTTGTTTTCGAGTTTGGATGAAATTGCTTGGTTGTTTAATATCCGTTCGCGAGATGTGGACTTTACACCCTTGGTCACTGCTTATGCCTTGGTAGGACTCGAAAACACTTTTTTGTTTTGTGATAGAAGCAGATTTTCTTCTTCGGCTATTGATACATTTTCAAAATTGGATATTGAAATAATTGACTATGATCGAGCAATTGAGGAATTGCGAAAAATAGATCTCGATAAAAAAATCATCACAGATGTAACCTCACTTAACTATGCGATTTACAATGCGGTGCAAAGCAAATTTATATTTCAGAATTCAATTGCAAAGGAATTGAAAGCTATTAAAAATGAAACTGAGATTGCCGGCGCTAAAAACTGTATGGCAAAAGATGGGGTTGCGCTTACAAAGTTTTTTATATGGTTGGAAAACGAACTTGCCACAAGATCAATTTCAGAATATGAAATTGGGAAAAAACTGGAAAATTTTCGACAACAACAAGATTTGTACGTGGGTGAGTCTTTTGCGGCTATTGTGGGCTATCAAGGCAATGGCGCCATCATTCACTACACCGCATCAGAAAAGGGTGGGGCAATGGTTAAAAATAAGGACATTCTATTAGTTGACAGTGGGGCTCAATACAAGGATGGCACTACCGATATTACCCGTACCGTTTGGTTGGGCGGAACGCCAACAAAGGAATTAAAAACGGTTTACACTTCCGTTTTAAAAGGATATATAGCACTTGAACAATTGCAATTCCCCATAGGCACTGTGGGCATGCAAATAGATGCTTTTGCGAGATTTCATTTGTGGCAGCAAGGTCTAAATTACCCACACGGCACGGGTCATGGCATTGGAAGTTTCGGAATGGTCCACGAACCCCCGCAAGGTTTTACAACCAATCCCGCAACCAGTAGTGGGCGCACAGCACATGCTCCAAACCAATTGACAACCATTGAACCGGGGTGCTATAAAAAAGGAGTTTATGGCATTCGTATTGAAAACATAGTTCTTTCGCAAGCTAAACAAGAAACCGAATACGGAGAATTTATGGGTTTTGAGCCCATTACACTATTTCCAATTGATAGACAGCTTATCAATAAATCCTTATTAACAAATTCAGAAATAGAATGGTTTAATTCCTACCACAAAATGGTTTATAACAAACTATCTCCAATGCTGAATAACGATGAAACAGCATGGTTAAAAAGAATGTGTGAAGATTTGTAAAATTCATTTAAACCAAAATAAGACTTAATCGACTAATAATTCAATCCGTTTCATTTTCAAGCGGAGCCAAGTGAGTCCTAGTGTTTTATGTCTCACGTCTCACATCTCACGTCTCACATCTCACGTCTTATTCCCCAAGCCAACTGTCAATGATGCCATAAATCTCCTTCTGTTCGTCAGCATCAAAACTTTTTATCCGTGTTCGATGGTCCCCAGCAGGTTTTACATATTTGTACATTTGGCGCTGTGTGGCACTTTCCGAAAGATCGACGGCGGTGGCACTCCAGGCGTCATGCTCTCCATAAATAAAAAGCATTTTTTCCGCTTCCGAATCCAAGAAAAGTTTTAAGCGCTGCATAGGTCGATAATCGAATGGCTTGGTTGTGCCGGTGGGAAAGGCCCAATCGAAAGTGTACATTTTATCGGTGTGCATATATTTTTCAAAAGGCGCGGTTTCATAACCATAAATACCTTGTTCCGTCAGTGCTGCCCAAAAATATGGTTGCAGTTTTTCCACCGAGCTTTCTTCAAAAAATCCATAGCCCACAACGTCGATCAAATGTTTGTAAATAGTTTCCGGACTGGCTGTTTCCCCAGGAATGCTTGAAGGATCGGTGCCCCATTGCCAATAGGCAAACGAATATTCCAGAATGGTATAATCGATGGCCTTGTCAACGCCAAATTCCCAAGTCATGCCCGTTTCTTTGGCCTTGGTCTTCAATATTTCCAACAGCGCGGCTCGATTCTCAAAACACAGGTTTTGAAAGTTTTTTACTTTTTCTCTTTCTTCCGCGGTGCCAACGGTTTTTAAAAATTCAAAAATCCGCGGATCTTCTCTACTGAAATTTAAGGGTCCCACATAGCACACGCAGCCATCCACATTTTTTGGGAAATAGCTGAAATGGACCATGGCAGTTTGGCAACCTTTGGAAATCCCCGTAGAAATAAATTTGGCATGTGGATATAGAGCATTTCTAATGGCATTGATAATGCTAGCTTGATCCTTGGCTGCGTTTTCTACCGTAAGCGTATTCCAGTCTATTTCTTCCGGCCGGGAGTTATTAAAATAGCGATGCTCTATAGACAGTTGATTGGCATTGTAATGACTAGCCAATTCCCCTGCTTTTTCAGAACTTATCCCATAGCCGCTAAGCTCAACAATAACAGGCTGTGAAGGATTTTCAAAGCCAAGAAACACGCGTTGTCTAAAGCTTCCCTTTGACAAGTCATTATAATCGATTGGCTGTTCAAACCACAGCACATAGTTCTCATCAAAATGGCTCACAACATCTCTTTTCTCAATACTGACTATGTTCTCAATAGCCGCGAGTTTTTCAAAGTTTGAAACCCCTGTTGTAGGTACTACAACACCTGAAGTGCTTT
>Ga0079223_10000637_pt1 | contig 18710 bp, 7 predicted proteins | sample Stecom2011_FD_75072 | JGI IMG/M metagenome (GOLD analysis project Ga0079223, IMG submission 75072) | Agricultural soil microbial communities from Utah to study Nitrogen management - Steer compost 2011 | ecosystem: Environmental > Terrestrial > Soil > Agricultural land | place: USA: Utah... | reverse complement strand
TTGGAAGCAAAGCAAGAAGATTCTCCAGCCGTACAGGAAAGCAAGATATCGGAAAAAGTGATTCAGCCGACTGCAAAAGAAGATGATATCAAACAAGACCCATCTGAGCAAGCTTCTGAAAAAGACGAAGCCGCATCTATAACCATGGCTGAGGCTATCGAGAAGTTTAATACCCTTTCTTCGAAGTTCAAAGAAAGAACGGAAAAACAAAGAGAGGCAAAAAAACGAGAAGAAAAGGAAACTGTAATAACGGCAAAACACTTACTGAACGAGCTACAGACGCTTGTGGAAAACGAAGAGAATATTGCCAAAGCTTTTAATGGATTTAACGCCATTCAGGACAAATGGAAAAGCTTGCCAAAGGTGAGTAATGATGCCTACCGCGACTTAAATGCTGAATACAATAAGCACGCAGAAAATTTCTTTTATAACATAAACATTTACAAGGAATTAAAAGAATTAGATTTAAAACACAACTTAGAACAAAAGCTATTGGTGCTCGAGGATCAAAAAAAACTCGAGGATATGAATGATATTCGCCGCATGGAAGTAGAAGTTCGACTCAATCAGGACAGGTGGAACGAAATTGGCCCGACTTTTAAAGAAGAGTGGGATAAGATAAAAGATGAATTTTGGAGTACTACGCGGAATATTTACAAGAAAATACAAGACTTTTATAACCAACGCCGCGAACAACAAAATAAAAACCTTGCGTTAAAAGAGGAATTGCTAAACAGGCTCAATCAAATCAACTCACTCGAACTAAAATCGCATAAAAAATGGCAGGAGAAAACGGAGAAAGTCATTGAAATTCAAAAAGAATGGAAGATGATAGGCTATGTACCTAAGGACAAAACCGGCGTTTGGAAAGAGTACAGAAAAGCTTCAGATTCATTTTTTGACAAAAAACGAGCCTTTTATAAGGACGTACGAGATCAGCAAAATGCAAATAAAGAGCAGAAAATGGAACTTCTTCGGCAAGCTGAAGAATTAAAAGACAATGAAGATTGGAACACAACTTCTGCTGCTCTTATCCGACTTCAAAAAGAATGGAAAACCATTGGTCCTGCGCATCAACGGGATGAAAACCGTATGTGGCGAAAATTCAGACAGGCTTGCGACCATTTTTTCCAAAAGAGGAAGAGCCACAGATCTGAAGAAGCCGTTGAGTTTGAAAACAACTTAAAGGCGAAGAGAGAATTGATTGGTGAGATGGAAAAATTTAAACCTTTTGCCGACCGAAATGCAAATATTGAAGCGCTAAAAGAATTTGCCGAAAGATGGCGTAATATAGGACACGTTCCTTTTAAATTGAAAGACAAGGTAAATAAAGATTACAAAAAGATCTTAGACGAAAAATACGGTTTACTGAAAATAGATCGTAAGGAGAAAGAGAAAATACGGTTTGAGCAAAAGCTTGAGGATATTAAAGAAACAGACAACAATGATTATCTGATTCGAAAAGAGCAAGACAATATTCGAGCAAAAATTTCAAAACTCAATAATGAAGCCATACAGCTGGAAAACAATATCGGATTCTTTGCAAATTCAAAGGGCGCCGAAAAGCTTAAAGCAGAAGTAGAACGGAAAATCGAAAAAGTAAAAAATGAAATTGAAGAGCTCAAAGAGCGACTTACCATGCTTAGAGAAGCAATTTAAGCTTCTTAGTCTATTTAGAATAAGTTTTGTCTTATTTGCAGTGGCCATTGCGGGCTGCGCTTCAAGCGGGCCTGAAAAGCGGAAAGAACGTCCGATGATTTATGAAGGAATGCCCACGACAGAACTAACGGAAGTAATTGGTGAGCCCGATAGCATACAATCCGGTGGAACGGTTTACAATGCAGATATCAACAAAAGTCAAGTTGTTAAAAAGTGGTATTACAACACCCGAACAATAGTTGTGATTGACGATACCGTTAAAACTCCGCAGCTAATAGAAAGATAAGGGGTTAAAAAAACTAAGGCTAATTTTGAAATATGAACGGCTAATGGAGAGCAACGAGATAGGCATGTGGATAAATCTTTGTGATTTTAATTCAGATGTAAAAGCTTTATACTATCCATAAGCGAATGACTCTCAAAAATGTTATTGACAGCCCGGATATACTGAACCTTTCGATCGAAGCGGTAGCTCACTTCCACGTAAAATCCAAAAAGGTCGTAAATCATTAATTTTGCGCCACACCCGGAGCTCCTATCATCCAAATATTTACCATATTTATTGAGCAAGGATGCCTTTCCGTCGAAGCTGAGTGAATTGAAGTCCGTAATTGTCATAGCCAAAAGTTTCTACAAATCTACGTCAAAAATAGATAAGTGTCAACTTTATGACGACGAACGACAAAAAACAACCTGAGTTTGATGTCTATTTAATACATAAATATCTTATTCTCAACCTTCTTGACCTTTCCTTTTAATAAATACCATCGGCTTAATAAATCCTTAACCTTAAGCTAAGACTATGCAACATAATTATTGTTAGCATTGCACTTTGAAAAAATCATGAATCACAGGTATTCAACAAGCCATAAAAGCATTTATATTTCACCTGAAAACATCTTTGGGATTGGTTATTAATCTATTTCCTTTTATAATATTGAAACCTTCTTTGAACATCTGATGGATCCATACTTTTACTTAGTTATAGCCTTATTGATTCTTGCTGTTGCCGACCTTGTTGTTGGCGTTAGTAACGACGCAGTAAATTTTTTGAATTCCGCAATCGGATCTAAAGTTGCTTCGCGTCGAACAATAATTACGGTTGCCGCTCTTGGTGTTTTTATCGGTGCTGCATTTTCTAGCGGCATGATGGAAATTGCGAGAAAAGGTATTTTCAACCCGGTACATTTTTCATTCGAAGATGTAATGGTCATTTTTATGGCTGTAATGATAACCGACATCCTCATTCTCGATTTATTTAACTCACTTGGTTTACCCACCAGCACTACAGTCTCGATCGTTTTTGAGTTACTTGGAGCATCAGTCGTAACCGGCTTACTAATGATCGCCAATACCGACAGCAAAGCGGCACTTAGCATAATGGAAGTGATAAATTATTCGAAAGCCGCCGAAATTATAATTGGGATTTTCCTCTCCATAGGTATTGCCTTCACTGTGGGAGCGAGCGTCCAGTGGGTAAGTCGCTTGCTTTTTACCTTTCACATTAAAGATCGAATTAAGAAATATGGCCCACCCTTTGCCGGGATGGCCATATCGGTTATCACCTACTTTTTACTAGTAAAAGGTCTAAAAGGTGCAGCCTTTATTCCGGAGCCATTTGCTGACCGGGTTGCTGATAACGGCGCACTAATAATTGGAATTACCTTTGTTGGCGCCACGATTCTCACATTTGTACTTCAAAGATTGGCCAATATAAACCCGTTAAAAATAGTTGTATTACTTGGTACATTCTCGCTTGCGATGGCTTTTGCCGGTAACGATTTGGTAAACTTTATAGGTGTACCTATTACAGGTTTTCAGTCTTATACTTTATGGCTAGAGTCCGGACTAGAGGCTTCACAGTTTCAAATGTCTGCCTTGGCCGATGCCGTCAAAACTCCCGGACCACTACTTTATATTGCCGGACTTATTATGGTATTGACGTTAAGGTTTTCGTCAAAGGCCAAAAAAGTAACCGACACCGAGTTAAAACTCAGTTCTCAACACGATGTTGCTGAGCGGTTTAAACCTAATTTTATCTCTCATGGTATTGTAAAGGTATTTACAAAAGCCGGAATGACTTTTCAAAAATTGATTTCTCGAAAGACGAATGTATATATCAACCGACGCTTTAGACTTGTTCCTTTGGTGGTTGAGATTGACAAACCGGCTTTCGACCTTGTTCGCGCCAGCGTAAACCTAATGGTAGCAAGTGTACTTATCGCCTTTGCATCCTCATTAAAACTGCCATTATCAACCACTTATGTATCCTTTATGGTTGCCATGGGTTCGTCGCTCGCAGACAGAGCTTGGGGATCGGGAAGTGCACCACAGCGGGTAGCCGGAGTATTAAATGTTATTGGCGGATGGTTTCTTACTGCGGCCGGTGCTTTTACAGCGGCTGGGCTAATGGCATTGTTAATTTATTACGGTGGGCCATATGTCGCAATGGGCTTAGTGCTTATTGCACTACTTGTTCTTGTAAGAAGTAATTTACCTCGAGCTTTAAATAAGAAGATATAAATAAGGCAAAGTAGTCGGGCCTACATCATTAGCACTAAATCGCTAGCGGTTAAAGATTTTGAGCTACACGACTAGCCAAACCATATCGATCCGGCCAATTGCGTTCAAGAAAGCTATTTTGCTACGAAATTCGCAAAGTGAAATGAGCGACGAGATAACACACTAGATACCAAATAGTACTAACTAAGCATATTATATTGATTCACCTAATTGAAGTGCATTAGTGAAGCGACTTCATACTATATACTAAGATCTATCTAATTAGGTCTATCTACTTAGGTCTAACGATTTACAGCAAAGATCTGCCGACTTAAGGCTTATAATACTCCAATGCCTTCGGCATATAATCGTTTAAGTCTTTAACCCGCGTTTCGTTGGCCGGGTGAGTGCTTAAAAACTCGGGGGGTGCTCCCCCACTCAACTGTGCCATTCGAGTCCAGAACTTAGGCGCCTCTTGCGGGTTGTATCCGGCCATAGCCATAAAGATTAAGCCCAGCTTATCGGCCTCAGTTTCATGACTTCTCGAAAAAGCCAATGATCCAAGACCCGTACCGATACCAAACGACTGAAGGAGTAGATTGCGAGTAAGTTGCGGCTCTTCCTGAAGCAAAACGTCCAAAGTCATACCGGCCGCCTGAATTCCCAATTGTTGGCTCATTCTTTCATTACCGTGTCGTGCAACAGCATGCGCCACTTCGTGTCCCATAACAACCGCAATTCCCGCTTCATCCTGGCAAATTGGCAAAATACCCGTATAAAAAACCACCCTTCCTCCGGGCATACACCATGCGTTAACCGTAGGATCTTGCACTGTGTGAAATTCCCATTTAAACTCATTCGCCATTTTTTTATACCCGTTATTATTGAGATATGTCTCAACCGCTTGTGAGATTTTAATACCAACCCGCTCAACTTTTTGGGCATCCGGATTGGATTTTGGCAATGGTGGGTGTTCAGTCAAAAATTCACCATAAGCTGCCGCACTCATTTCCATCATTTGAGACTCCGGGAGAAGGTTTAGCTGTTTCCTTCCGGTAATAGGCACCTTAGAGCACGACACTATTATAAATGTGGCAAGTAAGATGAATAAAATTGACTTTTTCATATTTCTATTTACTGTATTTCTGCAGTGAGACCGCGATCTAATAACGCTGTGCAAAGCGGTTCTAATTTTTTAAACTCTCCACGTTTTACAGAACATTTCCCATTGTGGTGAACAATAAAAGTGCATTGCTCAGCTTGAATAAGGGTATGATTACAAACCTTAACTAAACTCTCAATTACAAAATCAAAAGTATTAAAGTCGTCGTCGTACAAAATAATTTCGTTGTTAGGTTTGAGTAAAGAGTCGAGAAGCACATCAACTTCTTCCTCAATATCAACGTCGTGCATTTTAATCATAACATAGCGTTTTTCAGATTCCACAAAGATAAAAAACGAATTCCGCATTAAACTATATTACAAACACGTTTGGAACATTTATGTTTTAAGCTTTTCGGAATTAGATGAAGCTCCGGGCAATATGCGCTCTAACGAGCTTATCGCTATTTTGAATCTACGGCCGAAATTCTTCCGTCGACTACCTTGCCCATTAATGCAGATTCAACGCCCGCCGCTTTACTTAATTTCAGAAAATCTTCTGCAGCTTCGCGGGTATCAAACTCTGGTGATGCATATATCGAAACACCATTTGGCGCAGTTACCCGGCGGATTTTAAGATCACTCCGTTCCAAAAATATATTGGCCACATTTTGCGGAATATCTCCGGCGTAACTTCCTAGAATCACAACATATTTAACATTGTCTTCCGGAGTTTCCGCACTCACAGGTTCACTTACGGGTGATTTATTACCTATGGCCGGTGAAAGAACAGTGTGCCCCTGTTCCTCTAGAATACTTTGCGCCCGAGCTGCCGAAATTCGCTTTCCATTATAATATGCTGTTATAAATGCATCGGTAACCCCTTTTTCGATAACCTCAGACTTGCGAATTTCTGCCGTTTCGGTGCTTGTATACCTTCCGCTGGTATATCGAATATAACCGCCGGCGGTAAGCTCACTGTTGAGTTCCACAAGATTGTACAAAGCATCGAGCTTAACCGGTTTTGAATACACCCCTACTTGAACGGTAAAAAACAATCCGCTTGTTGTCTCCACCAAATTGGCTTCAGCAGCATCAGGATCATTGTAATAATCGGTGCGTATCGGACCTTCTTCGGTTTGATTGCTTGTACCACTAATAGATGCTGCAATCGGTTCTGATACCGCCGCGGCCGGGTCTGGTTTAATTCTGGTTTCGGCAAGAGTCATGCCTTCATCTACTCGCGCCTGCTCTAAAATATGCTGGGCCTGTGTCCCGGTTAGTCGTTCTCCATTAATATATGCCACCACGAAAGCATCTGAATAACCCCTTTCCCGAATTTCGTTTCGTGCAACTATCGCTCCCTTATATGCTTTGAAAATACCGGCACGATAGCGCGTAATACCATTCGGTAGCTCCTCGGCCATAACCGGTGCAAAATCGCCAAATAAGTCTTGAGGAATATTATTTCGGAAAGCTCCAACCTGAACCTGGAATACTAAACCGGCCGGCATGGTCGGATTGATTGGGATCGGTGTGTTTTCGTTGTAAACAGACCCATCAGATTTTACAAATAATGCCTCCTTAACATCCGAGAAATCATCCTTATAGGCAATCACTTCAAATACATTAAGCCAGTTACCGTGCGTTTCCAAAAGAAGTTGCTCATCAATAGAGTGCAGATTCGCATTTACCGTTATTTCATTGCTAGCTAAGGATTCATCACTACGCGTATCTAATTCAGTGGTTTCTAATGTCTCAGTAGCTTCTGGGGTTTCTGTTACTGGGGTAGATTCAGCAATCTCCACAATTGTCTTTTCTTCGATCAATTCCAGGTTATCGCTTTCCTTTTTGTCATCGGCTTTCGCTTTTTCTACGCCTTTTAATTTTGGCTTTTCTTTACTCAATTCAGCTGTATCGAAATCTGAAGGCACTACTTTATATACTTCCCCACTTAGCGCTTCATTTACCTCTGCCAAGTCTGCGCTAGACAGCTTTGAAGAAAAGTGAGCAATTTCCAATTCTTGTTCGCGCCTTAAGTTTTTAAGCTTCTCAGCCTGAAAGCTAGCCATTGCTGACTTTTGATAATTTACCGTGGCTTCAGAAATAATACGATCAACACGAGCTTCCAAATCCGCTTTTAATTTCGGGTGGGATTCCATTTCGATCATGCCGTTAAGGCGCTTTACTTCAGCAAACTTCTCCATGGATTCATTATCCATGCGTATAGCGAATTCAGCTTGCTTTTTCTCTAAGTGTTTTAGGCTATCCGCCTTGAGCGAAGCCAATAAGTACTTGTATTGGTTTTTGTTTTCACGCAGTAAATCCAGCCTCTTTTCATCAATAACTGTTTTCGAACGCAACAGACTTTCATCTTCCTTGTCGCTTGGGTTTAGCACAAAATCAAAATCAACTTCTACGTCGCTATCATTTCTTGCAAGCTCAGCCTTTTTGGCATCACTCAGACTTGCATTCACATAACTATGAACCGGAGTAACATAAGTTTTCCCGGGCTCGGGCACATAGTTTTCAGGGACGCTCATCATCGACATCAAGACTTCATCGTCACCATATCGACCCAGCACTACAGGCTCTGCACCGGCTATTTCTACCGTATCTCCCTCCGGCTCCAAGCGCCTCACCTCGGCTTCCAAAGTCTGGTTCAATTCGGATAACTCTCCAATCAATTCCACTTCTTCTTCAATGCGTTCGTTAAGGGTTATTTCGTTTTTTGAAAACCGCGACTCGATTGCTGATAATTCTTGGTTTAATTCAGTTTGCCGTGTTGCTAAAGCAATTTTATCAAGTTCAATTTCTGCAGGTGCGGCTATATCATTCAAATATTTAAAAAGGTCCTCATTACTGGATTGAAAGAAATCTATCTCAGCCGCATTTGATGCGGCAACTTCAGTCTGAATTTTATCTTGTAGATCTTTAATACCGCTATTCAGAATTTCTAATTTAGCCATTGCATTTGCTCTTTCTGCGGGCTCAGACAAGCTATTAATTTGCATAGCGAGCTCTCTGGCTTCTGACTTTTCTTTGGCCAGCGATTCCATTATCGGGCTTATTGAATTTACTGCAATATTGGCATTTAGAGATTTATATTTTAAATCAGATATTTTTAAATTCTCTTCCCACTCTGCTTCCATGGCACTTACATCAATGGGTTGTATGTCTTGAGCTGGTGTTGGTATTTCAGCATTCGCAACTGGAGCTTCTTCGGAGTGGGCTTCCTCTAAATCTGTTTCGGAACCTTGTTCTGATTCCGTATTAATTGATAAAGCTACCAGTTGAGATTCGGCCAACAGTCGATCGGCTTCTTGACGCTTATCAGCAGCAATAGCATCCAGATTTTGAATTTGGACTTGCAGGTTATCCTTATCGATCTGCGTACCCGGTTTGTCCAGTTCACTAACCAAGACGTTTACTGTAGAATCAATTTTATTGGCCATCACTGCATTTAAGGAGGCAATTTCTTCCAACTTACGGCGCTCATTATAATTCATTGACTCGATAGCTTGGAGACCTCGATTGTATTCGTTTTCATAATCAGCAACGTGATCACGCGCTACAACATCCGGGTCAGTCTCCACAATAATCACCTCTTCTTGTGTTTCCTCATCAGAATCTATAAATACTTCAAGTGGTTCTTCGGTTTTGGGCTTTGCGATTTCAGGCATGCGATCAGGTTTAGCTACAGCTAGATCACTATAATTCTTTAATGCAATTTGATCGGCCTCAATTTCACCAACCACATCACTTCTCTCAGCGAGCAGGGTGCTATACCGGGCTAGAATTAACTCTCCACTCTCAGTGCTTGAAGCCGTTTGCATGGCGGCCTCATAAATTTCAATTTCTTTTTTAAGCGTTTTGTATAGCTCATTATTCAGGGCAATTCTTTCGCTCAATAATTTTTCGTCACTGTATGTCGCTTCTATATTTTCCTTTTGGGAGTCATAGTTTTCAACCAATGCGCTTCGGGAAAACGGTAGTTTAATTTCGGCAGCTAGCTCGGGGCTTAATCCCTCCCATTCTGAGTTATCTTGGGATGAGACTTCGGTTGATTTTTCATCCGGAACAGATGCTAGAATATCCACATAGTCTATGGCCTCTTTCGAACGTGGTGTATATGCAAACTCACCAGTTTGGATTAAACGATCTTGTCGCACTTCTAAACCTTTAATTCTTCTTAGTTCAAGCAGGTCGTCCTTGGTTGTGGCCTTATTCTCATCTTGAAAAAGGGCATCTATTTGTTCTATAAAAGCTTTATTTAAAGCAAGTCGCTCGGTAGCTATTTCCGGATTACTTTTTCCCGACATCTCAATCTCACTCAATTCGCTCAAATATTCCGGGTTTACAAAATTGATTCTATCCTGATATCTCTTTTCATGAGCAATATCTGAGATGCGCATTTCCAGTCGTGCAATATGCGAAACGCTTAGTGTGTCAAGGTCAGATTCTGTTCGTGCCAACGCCGTAGTTGGTTCTTTCTTTAGACCCGGCGTATATAAATTTGCGATTTTGGATTCGCTTGCTGCGATTTCCTTTTCCTTGGTCCTTTTTAATGTTCGGTATTGCTTAAGCTGTTCATCTATGTTTTCGCCATCGCTTGCGCCCAAACCTTTTTCTAAATCAGCAATCGAAGCGTCAATAATTGCAATCCAATCTTCGGCAGCGGCAATTTTAGCCTCTTCGGCAGCTATTTCCTCCTTTTGAGAAGTCTGAACTCCTGTTGCATCCGAATCGCTAGCTAAATCCGTATTATCAGTAGCTATAGCATCAACTCGGTCTTCATTATGATTCGAAGATTGGATTTCTGTAATTTCAAAAAGCTCCTCGCTATCCGCCTTATCCTTAGGCTCCTCACCTAATTTTCCCACTTCCATTCCGGTTTGTGCAAATTCTAAATCAGCATTTGAAGTAGATTCAGTATCCTTTTCTCCAGAATTCTTTTGTGTTCCCCCTAGTGGCGCATCCAACGAGTCGTGTTCGAATCCAAATAATTCTTCCCGGGTTTGATCATCCCCTTTTTCCAATTCGGCTAATGGCTCGGAGTCACTCTCGGGATCAACTAAACCTTCTTTGGCTGTATGAATTTCATTTTCCCCTTTAGCAATGCCAACGCCGTCAGTTCCGGCAGAACTTTCAGTCGGCGCATTTGCCTGCGGTAGCTCGTCCACTTCATTTTGACCAAATCCTACTGGTTCGCTCTTATCCTGATAAGCTAAAACATCGCCTTTTGATTTTGCAGTTTGGGGATCGCCCGCACCATAAGTTCTCCAAAATTGCGATACTATTTGGTCCGAATCAAGATGATCGGTTGCGTTTGGATTGTCCTTGAGATATTTGGAAACTAATTCCGGATCAATGTCAAAATCGGCCACCTGAGAGCGCACTTCGCTTAGAGACTGAGCATGTGCTCCTGAGGTCATTTCAGATACTCCTAGTTCATAATCGGGATGCTGAACTTGTTCTTCCAATTCTGAAATAATGTCATATTGCTGATCTTTATTATAAGATTGTTCCTGCACATTTGCTGCCTGGTTGAACGCTGTTGTTACCCGTTCATTAATTTCGTTTGCCTCGATAGTAAGTCTTTGTATTTCTTCATCGAGGGCTTTGGCTTCTTTTCCTTTTGAACGCGCGCGCAAAGTTTGCTTATTCATCAAGGTATTTTGCACCTTATTCGACTGATCGCGCATAGACGAAGCTCTGTCGAGATATTTTTGGGCATCCTTTCTCGATTCTAAACTGGCCAGCTGCATGTGTCGCACAGCGTCGTATTCATTTACTGTTTTATCCTGATTTTCTTGTATTGATTTTTCAGCTTTTAAGGCATTAACCACCTTATCATAATCATTGCTTTCAAAGGATAGTTCAATCGTCTTGACGTGTTCTTCAGAAGCTTGTTCATCCTGAGTTACTTTTGCTTCCAGTTCGCTTAATTGGGTAATTAAATCCTGAATATTTGAGGCTTCACGCACGGCTTGCTCTGCCTCCATTTTAGCCAAGCCGGCTTTAAACATCAGTTCACCCTTCTTTGAATCTTCGGCTGTTTGTATTTGTTCGAGTAATTCCTTTACAACTTCCGATTCTGTATTGGCGGAAGCCAACGCCTTGAAGTAACGTTGCTCGGCGGCTTGTTTTAAATCGACAATTTCTTTTCTTTTGGATTGTAAATCAGCGCTTCGTTCTCGAGCAGCCTCCAAGACCTTCTGATTGCTCATTCCTGCGCCAAATCCGGCCACATTGTATGCGAGATCGATGTTTTCGGTAGTTACTTGAACAACCGGCTCAGGCTCGGCGGGCTCATCTTGCGCATTGAAATTAATATCGAGTGCAGCTCGCTGTTTGAGTAAATTTTGAGCCAGAGCAGATACATCGCCATCGTAGTGCTGATCGAATAAATTATTAATGAGGAGTTTTTCGACACCAGCCGAGGAAACCAGTTCCATTTCTTGCAGGTAGGCATTGATACCCGAACTTTTTGGAATATCAACAATACCCGAGTGCACCCGATTGCTTTTTTCGGCCTCTACCGAGAATTTAAATCTTCCGCTTCGTGGAAAGCTCAATACATAATCACCCGACTGTGGATCAGTGTATTGCACATCAATTTGTTTATTTGTTGCCGCATCAACAACAGTAATTTTCGCCAGCTTATTGGTAGGCGAAATCTCGTTTATAAAACTTCCTTTTACGAAAGTAATATCGGCCGGAATGCTGTTAACCAAAACCTTATAAACATGTAATTCGCCTTGTTTGCTTGAGCGCGCTGAGGCAAAATTGGCAATTGTCTTTGTAGAATCGACCATATAAAACAGATCGTCATCGGGCGTATTTACCGCAAAGTCAAGGTTTTCGGGATTAGAAAAACTTCCATTGACTAGGCTAGATCTAAAAATATCATACCCGCCCATACTGCTGTGCCCTTTTGATGAAAAGTAAAAGCTCTGGTTGTCAGCGTGTAAAAACGGAAAGTCTTCATCGTAGGGTGTATTGATATTTGGTCCGAGCAATACAGGAGTCGAAAACTTTCCGTCGGGAAGTACTTCGGCACTGTATATGTCCAATCCATTTTTGCCATCTCTTCCGTGGCTCGAAAAATATACTGTCGTGCCCGACCCGCGATAATGTATAAGCGATTTGTGATTTAATTTTTTATCTAATGGAGTAAGCAACTCTTCGGGTGTCACCAAAATTCTACCGCCAATCTCACTTAAGTCGTAGAGTCTAAAGAAGGCTTCTTCAGTAGATTTTATTTTATCCAAAACCTTAACATCCTTAATATTGGCTAGGAGGTTTTGGCCATTTTGGCAATCTTCTATTTCGCGATCTACCTGAAAAGCATTGGCGTCTTTATTACCTGCCAGGACTTTAAACTTGTTATATGCCCGAATTGCATCGGCAAACTGGTAATTTAGGTGATAGGCTCTTCCTAAAAAATACCAGCATTTATTATCAATGTCGTATTTTGTAGATGCGTACCGCAGATATTTAATGGCTTCTTCTTTCTTATCGGCATCGCCATAAAGCGCAGTAGCTCCGTACTTGTAATTGAACTCGGGCTTGGTAGGGTTTAAACTCAAAAGCTGGGAATACAGCGGCATTGCAGCAGAATACTCGCCCTTATCAAACAAAGCGTTTGCTTCTTTGAGCAGGTCGTTTTCGCTGTATTGGGCATTTATAGTGGTTGATAATACCAAAAAACACAATACAGAAAAGCACAATCTATATGAGGTTAAGCCTAGTGCCAATTTATAGTTTAATAGGGTTCAACCTGTACGTTATAACAGGCTGAATGTTACGCTAAGAAAACAATAATTTATATCATATTAAAACATGAATTGATCTAAAAATATATTTTGTTTTGATTTTGAACCCAGCATGTACAAATAATCGTCTTCTTTTTTCTTTCCGGGAGTTTTTCGCCTGTCTTCTTTTTCTTCCAAAAGAAGATTATTAAAGTCTTTATCAGAGGAGTATGCCTGCATCAATCCACGCTTGTATGTGAAGTAATACCAGTGTGCATCGTCTATTTCAAAGTAGATGTGAACAATGTCTCCACTTGCTTTTTTCTCAACGGCAATTTTACCCGGTATTTCTCTGAAGAACTGATCCTTACCTATGCTTGCCACACCGATACTCCCCGATGAAACAAAGGATTCTAAAAGGGGATCCCACGTTAATTTTATATCAGAAATAAACAGTGTTTTATTTAATTCGTCAGGTAGTCTTCTTATCGTTCCGCTGAGGCTCAACTCCGAGATTACTTTATCGGATGCCTCTAATCCCATTAATTCCCGAACGGCGTATTCGTAATTTGATTTTGAAAAGTCTACCGGTTTTAATTCGGGCAATGCCACTAAATAAGTTCTCATTTTTTCCATCGCCTGCGAATTAAATGGGAAATTTAACGTCATTGATGCCTCGATATCTACTTTTTCGTCGGCAGGCTTGTACGTTAACCTTCCGATAGTTTTCATATCAAACTGTCCTAAACTTGTACTTAACTCGAGCTCACCCATTCCCGTTAAATCGCAGCTTGAAGTTGCTAGCGACATAAAATTCCCCGGCAGGGTGTTCTGCTTCAGCTTATCTTCCGATGCTACTTCGTATTGTTGCACCGTTTTATTAAACCTAAGCACTCCGCGTGAGGTTAACACCGATTGATCGGCATCCTCTCGGCTTGCCGAGAGGAAGGTTCCATATATTTCGTAAGGTGTTCTGGCAAGCTTAACCCCAACGTCAACCTGGTTTCCGCGATTATCGATCAGCACGGTATCTACCGGGATTTTTACATCTTGCGGATCAATGCTCGAAGTAAAGTTCATCCAATTGCGCTCCAATCGCTCGCAGTCGTGTATAATACGCGTGCTCCCACTAAATGTGAGGTACTTGTCATTTGCAATCAGGCGAACATCGCCTTGGTATTCAAAATGCGGACTGAGATAAAAATTATCAGATGCGGTAATTTTTCCGGCACCGACTGTTTGAAGTGAACTATCAACACCTATACTACTAATTTGAATTATATTTTGCTGTTTGTTTTCATCAACGTATGCATATTCACCCGATCCCACATAATCAAAACGTGATATAATATTTACCGATGCCTTATTTATAGTATGATATTGGGTTACATAATTCGCTTCGATACTTGCGTTTTTCAATGGATCCATTCTCGCTCTGCGGCGGATGATTACTTTCCCGCTATCGGGAGTTATTTTCGCATCAGCGACACGTATCCAGGGAATTTCATTGGCATGCAGTGTATAAGAATCTAAGTCGTAAACTGCTTTTGGCGACATGAAGTGCAGGGAGTCCTGATCGGGTCTTACGCTGAAAAAGTTTGAACGATTCATGTCGAGCTCCGTATCGATAACAAAATCGGAAGCCATTTCGCGCGAAGTTTGCAGCTCAATATCGTTATCGTCCATGTACCACTTAAACTCATCCATAAAGCATATGTATTCGTTTACCGGGAATTCAACTTTTGTTTCGTCGCCATTGGATTTAAACTCCCCTACTCTATCATTAAAATCAATAAATGCATTAACATTATCGGTTTTAAAGGCCATATTGGCTTCGGTCATTGCCAAGAGTCTAAATTGGGCGGTATCCGAACTAAATGTATTGAGTTGGAATTCTACAAGATTTGATTCGAGCTCGGCACCAGAAAACTCAACAATTCCGGCCCCGGTAAGACCTGCAGGTTGTAAATCGAGATAACCTTGTTTGGCCGTAGCTTGACCTTCAAACAAGTTTATCGGGGTTTTTATAACGCCCGCGATAAGTTTATCGTCAGTAGGATAATAAGCTAAATCGACAGCTGTGGCATTGGCCTCAGGCACTTCAGGAGGACCAGGTTGTTGGTGATTTACAAATGCAGTTGTCACCCCTCGGGTACTGTCGGGGAAAAAAGTAAAACGATCGGATGTTGAAATCGAGGTAAGGTATTCCAAATCGCCATCTCCCTGTAGTCCGTTATAATTAAGCACAATATCATTTTTAAATACTGCCTTACCGCTATACAGCGGCAATCCTTCTTCGGGTGTTGCACGAACAAAGCCAAGAGAGTAATCTTTTTGAATGCCCAATTCTTCATTTAAATCGGGAAAAATTCCACCACTCATAAACCGGCCTACAAAGGCCACCTCTTCGGTAACAAAGCTATCGAGACTATCCAGAACAAAAGGCTCCAATTCGAAATAAACTTTATCGCGCTCGTACACGCCGCCCTGAATATTGCTATTGTCGTAATAGACATACGAATCTTTTTCGCTCGTGAGGATGGGATACTCGGAGAAGCCTTCTTGCAAGCCCGATTTATTAAATGGGTTGTCAATTTGCAGAGTTCCTTGTATTCCTTCTATAACATTCTTAACTCTTCGCAGCGCTTTACTGTCCGGACTAAAATCTTCAACATAAAGTTGGCAAGAATCTACCGCTATAAGATCTAGTTGGAACTTATCATAGTCAAAAGCATATTCTTGTCCGTAAAATTCAAACCGACCGGATCTAACAACACCTCCAAAATTAAAGTTTCTGTTTTTTCGAAGATTTACCTCGCCATTTTTAGGATAAATGGCCACGTTTTGAGAATCGGAAAGCAGGATTTGGTCTACTCCTTTGAGCACTAAATCCAGATTGATAAGATTTAACTCCGCATTACTCCCACTGCGGACATTTGAATTAAAAATAATTACATCATAATCGATATTTCCGGCGGCAGCCTGGATATAATCGTATAGTTTCTGGCGCACTTCTACCGTTTCACTTGCGATGTCATAACTTATAAACCCCTTATTAGTCAAGTCAATTAATCGTGGAATATAATCTTCGAGTCGGTAGCCCATACTATATGCCAGATTTTCGGCATCTAGGTAATCTGAGTTAATCTGTTTTGCGTACCGTTGTATTCCGTACAGGGGGTTGATTCTATCCATACCCTGTATACTTGTGTATCTCAACAACCTAAAGAAATTTGAGCTCTCGAAAGCTGCTCTTGTTTCTGTACTCCCGGGCAAATTTCCCATCCGGATTACCGGATCATCGATAATCCAATTAAACGATTCAAAGTACATATCTACTTGGTGATAAGAATCGTAATACGGCGATTTGGAAAGCCCCTCGTTGGTTCGAATTAAATCGAGTTCTCGTTTTTGCCTTCTAAATCTAAGTTGGAGGCTGGGATGCACGATTGAATCGTTATTGAGCATAATAACTACGCGCGCATCTTGCGATGAAATGCGATCGGGTTTAATGGCATAAAATTGAGAGTAAGCAATAAGCTGCGGCAAATTATCCCTTTTAAAAGTGAGGGTTGCCGGCTCATCCTTTGATCCGTATCCCTGAAGGTTGGCTCCTTCCATTCTAAACCCACCGTTGTAATCTACTTTATCTACAATATTATCAATAGACAGTCGCTTTTCGTACGACGAAAATTGTGGGAAGCTCGCTTTTTCGGGAGTGACATTTGCCAAAATTTTATCTTCTACAATTCCCAAAAGCGGGTAAGAGAAAAAAGAATTAAAAAACTGAACTGAATCAATAATAAATGATGATGTGCGAATATTGATCTCGTATGGATTTTGAATAACAGCGAAGGTTTCGTTAGGATCCAGACCCGCCCGATCCCAAGTAATCTTCCCATCCTTACCTTTAAATCGGGTGTTTTTGGGAAAATACTCTCCGGAAGTAGCATAGATAACTGAACTGTCACCTTTTGCGCGGCAAATTAGATTGGCATTGGGAATAAGAATACTCGGGTCTTGTCCGTCAAACTTAAATTGCCATCCGGCATTATCCGTTTTCCACAACGACGATGAGGATTCATAAAAAATATTGTCGGCAAAGAGTTGTACTGACATGGTTAAAAAATCTTCCATGCCTTTTTTACTTCCTTTTTGAATGGTCAAAAGCGTTTCTGTCCAGGTGTCAAATCCTTCCCCTTCTTGTGGTGACCCGGGAAATGACATAAGACAGGTAAGGTAAGCTTCGTAAAACGGATAAGGACGTAATCGTTTTTTAAGAATCGCATCGGCTACTGCATAAATTTTCTCGGTTTGCTCAGCGTTATAGATTTCGGAATTTAGCCAAAACGGACCAAACCTTTCGTCCATAAACCTTTTGGTTTCCCTTCTATCCGCATCGTTCATTATTTTGTATAGCTCATCGTAAAAAGCTTGCTTTTCGTGTGTAAACTCACGCAGAGTCTGGGCATGAGAGGCAAAGGCTATTAAAAATCCGATTGCAGTAATAATGAACCTTATCTTCATTCAGAATTTATTTTTTAAATAGTTTTAAAGCGAGCCAGGAGTTTTTGGTTTCCTGATGCTCTAACTGAAAATTATAATTTGCCGCTTCCTTTTGAATTGCTCCCAGATCTGTTTTAAAAAACCCACTCAACACGAGCGCACCACCGGTTTTTAGATATTTTGCAAATTCGGGCATAAGCATTATCAAAACGTTCTTATTTATATTGGCTAATATAACGTCATAAACCGGCGAATCTTGCGGTATAACCTCCGCCTTTTGCACATGGATATCCACATTGTTGAGTTCCACGTTTTCAACTGTGTTTTTATATGCCCATTCTTCGCTGTCGATTGCATCTACTCTGCCTGCTCCCAATTTCTTTGCAGCGATTGCCAATACACCTGTACCGCTGCCCATATCGAGAAGGGTTTTGTTACACACATCCATTTCCAGGAGCATCGATAAGACAAGAAATGTTGTTTCATGATGGCCTGTGCCGAACGACATTTGCGGATTAATTTGAATATCTAAATCGTATTCACCTGGCAACACTTCGTGAAATGGTGCTCTCACAATACATTTATTTCCAATGGTAACCACAGGATATTCAGCCTCCCATACGGCATTCCAATTTTGATCGGGAATGCGCTCACTCGTGTATGCAATGCTTCCAATGTTCGAAAGGCTGCTCACCAATGATTTAACGCTTTCAGAATCGTGCAAGTTTTCGGGAATGTATGCTACCGCACCGGTTTCATTTTCCTCAAAACTCTCAAAACCAATATCTGCCAATTGTGATATCAGTATTTCGGATAGTGGCTTGGGTGGATTGCAAGTGAATGTATAAGCGAAGTAATCCATTACTGTGCTGCGCGAATAATGGCTAAAAAGTCATCTGCCTTTAGTGCAGCACCACCTATTAATCCGCCATCTACATCTTTCTGACTAAAAAGCGCTTTGGCATTGGTGGGGTTGCAGCTTCCACCGTATAGTATCCGCAATGCATTTGCGAAATCGTCACCAAATTTGCCGGCTAGAAACTTGCGAATCTCACTGTGCATTTCCTGTGCCTGTTCTGTCGATGCAGTTTTTCCGGTTCCTATTGCCCAAACGGGTTCGTAGGCAATAACCAATGTGCTCAAATCGCCGGCTGTAAATCCCTTGAGCGCTTCTTTAATTTGATT
>Ga0079223_10000636_pt1 | contig 18712 bp, 13 predicted proteins | sample Stecom2011_FD_75072 | JGI IMG/M metagenome (GOLD analysis project Ga0079223, IMG submission 75072) | Agricultural soil microbial communities from Utah to study Nitrogen management - Steer compost 2011 | ecosystem: Environmental > Terrestrial > Soil > Agricultural land | place: USA: Utah... | reverse complement strand
TGAACCCTTGCATTAGTTTCAGACCTTCCTCTGGTTCCGTCATAACGAGCAACTGCCTGACTTTGTTCTTGTCCATACTCCGATGTTTGTTCGTTATCGTTTGTAATATTTGAGGCTGTATCCTGTACAACATCATTATCGGAGGCTGCAAACCAAACAATCAGGCCTATTACAACAATCCCAAGGATTATCCACCCAATGGGAGACTTTTTCCTTTTTTCCACATTCAATTCTGCCATAACTATTTTATTTAAATTTAACTTGTATGTTTTTTCGATGTTAACGCTTATATAACAGGTGTGAAAAAATAAAGTTCATCTGTTAAAACCATGATAATGAATAACAGAAGTGTTGCCTGGAAGGATGTGAATCGATTGTTTTCGATTGCGGAGCAGGTCAATCACAGATGTGAAATTGAGTGTAGGGAAAGAATGCTGATAGGTTAATTAAGAAGCAATTAAATTAAACATATATAAATGTTGTTCTGTTACCTTTTTATCTGGAAAAATGTTAACCATGGAATCAATATTTAGAAGATTACTACATGCAGGAATAGGTATGGCATCTAAAACTACAAAGTTTGCTGAAGATGTTATTAATGAGTTGGTAGAAAAAGGAAATCTGACAGAGGAGGAAGGACGAAAACTAATTGATAAATTCATTCGTGAAGGGGAGCAGCAACGGCATGAGTTTGAAAAAGAGATGAATGATTATGTCGAAAAAGCCTTGTCGAAAATGAATTTGCCTTCACGTGAAGAATACAGGCAGCTTGAAACCCGCATTTCGGTGCTGGAAAGATCGCAGCCAGGTACTGCTCAGGTTCATAACTTACCACAAGATGATTATTAATGCAAAAATGAAGTTTGAATTACAGGATCAGGTGTATTCTGTGGGTAATAATTCAATAACTTTGGCGTTCTATTGAATATTTGCCATCGGATGAACCAAAGAAATTACCTCTTTTTACTTTGCCTGATATGGCCTTTTGTGGGTAAAGCTCAGATTGGTGGAGAAACAACTTACCAGTTTCTTGAACTAACCAATTCAGCCCGTATTGCTGCTCTGGGAGGAACTCAGATTGCCCTGGAGGATTCAACAGATTTAAATCTTGCTGCTTATAATCCGGCATCATTACATCATTCAATGAGCAACCAATTGTTGGTTAATTATGTAAATTATCTTGCTGATGTTAATTATGGATATGCTGCCTATGCTCCTGTATTTCCATTACCCGGAAACCTGGCGGTTGGAATGCATTATATAAACTATGGTAATTTTCGGGAAGCACTTGAAACAGGTGAGCTTACAGGAAATTATTTTAATGCTGCTGAGTATGCCTTGAATATTATTTATTCAAATCAATATCATCGTTTACGATATGGTGTTAATTTGAAACCGGTTTATTCTGTTTTTGAAAGTTATTGGTCAATGGGTGTTGCTGCCGATTTAGGCATCTCCTATAGCAGTAAAGATCATTCTACGAATATAGCACTTACAGCACGAAATGTTGGTGGACAGATAACTACCTATTATGAAGATGGTAATCGTGAGCCGATACCCTTCAATTTACAGGCAGGAATAAGTACTCAGCTTGAACATGCTCCTGTAGTTCTTGGGCTTACCATGCAGCATCTTACTAATTGGGATCTTTCATGGGATGATTCGGAAGAAGAACCGACCCTTGAAAACTGGAATGAGCGTCAGGAAAGTTTTGGGAAACAACTTTTGCGCCACGCAGTGTTTGGAGTTGAGATTCTGCCTTCACAAAATTTTATCATACGTGCAGGATACAACTATCAGAGGAGGCAGGAACTTAAATATGAAGAACGATTATCAACCGTTGGACTTTCAGTAGGATTTGGAATAAGGATCAAACGCTTTAGCTTTGATTTTGCTACCTCTCGCTATCATTTGGCCGGTTCCTCTAATTTATTTTCTCTTGCAGTAAACCTGAATGAACGTTTTTAAGTAAAGGACTGTTTAGTCTGATATGAAAAAACCTTATATCTTTGTGATAAATCTGTTTTAATGACTGAAAGAAATATTGTAATAGCAATTGACGGGCATTCATCATGTGGTAAAAGTACGCTGGCTAAATCGCTGGCACGCGAATTAGGGTATGTCTATATTGATAGTGGTGCTATGTATCGTGCAGTTACCTTATATGCATTAAGGAAAAGCTGGATCGGTAATGGGCATATTGATAAGCAGAAAATCATTGATGGCCTGAGTGAAATAAATATTTCATTTCAGTGGGACGAAAGCACAGAAAGAAATACAACATTTTTGAATGGTGAAAATGTGGAGGATGAAATAAGGCAGCTTGCAGTTTCGCAATATGTGAGCCCGGTAAGTGCAATTGCCGAGGTGCGTACCGAAATGGTGAGGCAACAACGGGAGCAAAGTAAAAATACAGGCATTGTTATGGATGGTAGAGATATAGGTACGGTAGTATTTCCAGATGCTGATCTTAAAATTTTTATGACCGCTGCTCCTGAAATCAGAAGTCAGCGCCGGTTCAAGGAGCTTAAAGATAAGGGTCAGGAGGTTAGATATGAAGATATTCTTCAGAATATTGAAGAACGTGATACTATTGACTCAGGCCGGGAAGTAAGTCCATTGATAAAAGCTGATGATGCTGAAGTGCTCGATAATAGTTATTTAACACGTGATGAACAATTAAGGTGGAGCTTAAGTAAAGTAAAAGAAAAGATTGAGGAATATGAGAGTTGAAATCGATAAACGTTCGGGATTTTGTTTTGGAGTGATTAAAGCTATTAAGTCGGCAGAGAGTGAACTTAAAAACAGTGAACAGCTCTACTGTCTTGGGGATATTGTCCATAATGGAATGGAAGTTGAACGGCTTGAGAAAATTGGCTTAAAATCGATTTCCAGAGAAGAATATTATACCTTAAAGGATTGTAAGGTTTTAATTCGTGCGCATGGAGAGCCACCTGAAACCTATGAGTATGCTCAAAAGAACAATATTGAATTAATAGATGCTACTTGTCCTGTTGTTCTTACCTTGCAGGAGAAGGTCAAAAGCTCATTTGATAATTTTCGTGATAGGGACGGACAAATAGTTATCTATGGTAAAAAAGGCCATGCAGAAGTAATTGGGCTTGATGGACAAATAGACAATCGCGCAGTCGTTCTTGAAAGTGTAAACGATATTTCTCAGATTGATTTTTCAAGACCCGTCTCTCTCTATTCCCAAACCACCAAGAGAGTAGAAGATTTTTACCATATTGCTGATACCGTAAAAGCTCAAATGAAACCGGGGGTGCCGGTTGAAATAAAAGATTCTATTTGCCGGCAGGTTTCGAACAGGGTGCCTCACCTTAAGAAATTTGTTCTTGACTTTGATCTAATTTTGTTCGTTGCCGGTCATAAAAGTTCAAATGGGAGATATCTGTATACCATATGTAGAGAGGAGAATGAACGTACTTACCACATATCAAGAACTTCGGAGATTAATCCTGAATGGTTTGAAGGTGTAGAATCAGTAGGTATCTGTGGAGCAACTTCAACACCTAACTGGCTCATGGAAGAAGTGGCCGATTGGGTCAGGGAGCGGTATAAAGAATGATTTTTTTAAGTACATTTGAAGTTATTTAATTTTAAATGCTTACGCCGCTCATAGCAAATGAATGAATTATTTGCACAAGTTATATTACCTCTACCTCTGCATAATGCTTATACCTACAGGGTTCCACTGTTGTGGCATAAACAGATAAAAATAGGACAGCGGGTAGTAGTACAGTTTGGAGCGAAAAAGATATACGCCGCGCTCGTATATTCATTGTCTGATAAATTCTCTGATGATATAGAGACAAAAGATATTCTGGACATACTGGATGAAGAACCGGTAATTTTACCTGCTAACCTGGCTTTGTGGGAATGGATTTCTGAATATTATGCTTGTACATTGGGAGATGTTTTTAAGGCAGCCTTGCCTCCCGGATTGAGACTTGAAAGTAAATCAAAATTAATATTCAATGCATCAACAGATGTACTAAGTCTGACTGATAAAGAACTAACAATTGTCAACTCTATAAGAGATAATTTCTCTTCACCCGATGACCTCCATAGAAAACTTGGTGCTGAGTTCTCTTTTTCTGCATTAAAATCCCTGCTTTCGAAGAATGTTTTAAAGATGGAAGAGCACGTCAATGAGCGCTTTAAACCTAAAATGGAAACAAGAGTTTATTTCCATCCGCAGATCAAGAGCGAAGTTATTCTACAACAAAAGATTGATTCATTAGAGAAAGCCAGGAAACAACAGGCACTTGTTCTACGGTTTTGTGAACTTACAGGGGCATGTTCTCATACTGAAAATAAAAGTGTTAGTAAAAAGCAACTACTGAACGGGAAGGAATTTTCATCTTCAATTCTTAAAGAACTTGTTGCCAAAAACATTTTAGTATTGTTGCAGGAGGAAGTTTCCCGGATAGAAGTTGTTGCCGACGGCCAGGTAAGCCTTAACTTTTTAAATCCCTGGCAGAAGCAGGCTTTGGAAGAAATAAAAGAAGGTTTTAGCCGGAAACAGGTAACACTTATTCATGGCATTACAGCAAGCGGTAAAACTGAACTTTATATTCATCTGATAGAAGAGGTGCTGCAGAAAGGTTTGCAAGCACTTTATTTATTGCCTGAAATCGCATTGACTACTCAGATAATTGAACGTCTGAAAAATGTTTTTGGTTCCAAAGTGGGTATTTACCATTCTCGATTAAATGATCACGAACGCGTGGAGATATGGAATAAGGTGCTTGAGTTTTCGGAATCTCCGGAGAAGGGATATCAGGTAATTCTGGGTGCACGATCTGCATTATTCCTGCCTTTTAGCAGGTTAGGGCTAGTCGTTGTTGACGAGGAACATGAAAATTCATTTAAACAATATGATCCTGCTCCACGCTATCATGCCCGCGATATGGCTGTTTTAATGGGAAAAATATTTAATGCCAACGTATTGCTTGGGTCTGCAACACCTTCCTATGAAAGTTATTTTAATACCCTTACAGGAAAGTATAAACTTGTCAGGTTGGAGAAAAGGCATTCTGAAATGGAACATCCCGAGGTTATTGTTGCCGATATAAAAAGGGCTTATAAGAGAAAGCAAATGCATTCGATGCTAACACCTGAACTGTTTAATCTCATTGAGGAAGCACTAGCTAAAAAGGAGCAGGTGGTTCTCTTTCAGAATAGACGTGGATATGCACCTTTTGTCCAATGTTTTTCATGTGGGGAGGTACCAAAATGCAAATATTGTGATGTCAGTTTAACCTATCATAAATTTAAAAAAAGGCTGAACTGTCACTATTGTGGATATAACATAGCCATGCCGGCCGAATGTCCTGAATGCGGTTCATCTGATCTTAAATCCAGAGGTTTTGGTACTGAAAAGGTGGAAGAAGAGTTACAGCTTTTATTTCCACATGCAAAAATAGATCGTATGGATTTGGATTCTACCCGATCTAAGCATGCCTTTGGAAGAATCATTCATAATGTGGAAACCAGAAAAACAGATATACTTATCGGAACTCAAATGGTTACGAAAGGACTGGATTTTGAGCATGTTAGTATTGCCGGAATTCTCAATGCCGATAATCTTATCAATTTTCCTGATTTTAGGGCACACGAAAGAGCTTATCAATTAATATCACAAGTCAGTGGACGTGCAGGGCGTAAATATAGCAGAGGTAAGGTTGTTTTACAAACCTCACAACCCGGCCATCCGTTAATTAATCTTATCATGAACCAGGATTATATTTCTGCCTTTAATATGCAAATGCAGGAACGTAAATTGTTTATGTATCCACCCTTCAACAGACTGATAAAGATTATCATAAAGCACAAAAAATCGAATATAACAGATAAGGTAGCTGACCACCTGGCAGGAATGTTACGAACAACTAATAAGATTACTGTCCTGGGGCCTGAATATCCTTTGGTAGGTCGTATCCAGTTGTGGTATTCCAAAGAAATCTGGGTGAAGGTTCATAAAAATGTAGCACCCGGTGAAGTAAAATTATTTGTCGACCGATGCATTAGCATGGTGAAAAAAGAAACCAGCAGCTGCAACATTTATATGGATGTTGATCCTTATTAGTTGTTTCAGATGATTTGAAATCAGCATAAAACCTGTAGTGTAAATTTTTTTGATCAGCAACTTTTAATAGTTTTGCACATTTGAAAATTGGCCACGTTTTTATCAAAGCCGTTTATGGGAAAGCAAGCGGAGATTAATTGTTTGGGTTTTGCAAAAGGCAAATAGCAATTATCTGAAAATACTACGTTAATATTGAATGTATCGAGTGATTAACCAATCATTTTTCTGTAAGTTCAGCGTTTGAAATTAGAATAATTCTGGAAAAGGAATAAATATAAAACTTATTAACTCGTAATGTGCTTATTAGTAATTGTTTGTGTTATTGCTAACGTATGTTGTCGAAAAGTACCCGAATGGAGTTGTTAGTAAATTAGTATATTTGGAACCATTAAAAAAATAAAGGAACTGATGGGTAAAATTATATCATTAGCAAATCAGAAGGGTGGAGTAGGTAAAACTACAACTACAATAAATTTGGCTGCAAGCCTGGCAGTTTTGGAACAAAAGGTATTGATTATAGATGCTGATCCACAGGCTAATTCTACTTCCGGTTTCGGATTCGATGTAAGCAATGTTCAATCGAGCATTTATGAATGCATTATTGATGAAATGGATCCGGAGAAGGTAATTATCAAAACTGAGATATCCAATCTTGATATTATCCCCTCTCACATTGATTTAGTAGGTGCTGAAATAGAGATGTTAAACCTGCCCAACAGAGAAAAGGTACTTCGTGGCACCCTGGAAAAAATTAAAGGGTTGTATGATTTTATTTTTATTGATTGTTCTCCCTCGTTAGGTTTGATAACAGTTAATGCACTTACTGCATCCGATTCGGTTATTATTCCTGTTCAATGCGAATATTTTGCGCTCGAAGGGTTGGGTAAATTATTAAATACCATAAAAATCATTCAAAACAGACTAAATCCTGCACTTGAAATTGAAGGTTTTCTTCTGACAATGTTCGATGCCAGATTAAATTTATCAAATCAGGTATATGAGGAAGTGAAGCATCATTTTCAGGATATGGTATTTGAAACCGTAATACAAAGAAATGTCAAACTAAGTGAAGCTCCAAGTTATGGAAAACCGGTTGTACTTTATGATGCCAGTTCGAGAGGTGCAATTAACCATATGAACCTTGCCCGTGAAATATTACAAAGGAACGGGATGACTAAAATGGCACAGGAACATAAAGTCATTAATAATTAAGAATTCAGGCAATGGCAAAAAGAAATGTTTTAGGCAGAGGGTTGGGTGCATTGATTGATGATGCTGAAAAAATGAAGCAGGCATTGATTAATGATGTGGAGCTTTCAAAAATAGAGGCTAATCCTTTTCAGCCAAGAACCCGGTTCGATGAAGAGGCACTTGAAGAGTTGGCAGCTTCAATTAGGGAAATCGGATTAATTCAGCCCATAACATTACGGAAATCAGGAAACGATAAATTTCAGATTATAGCTGGTGAACGCAGATTCAGAGCAGCTCAGAAAGCCGGCCTTGAATCTATTCCTTCTTATATCAGGCAGGCAAAAGATGATGGGATGCTGGAAATGGCTCTCGTTGAAAATATTCAGCGTGAAGATCTTGATGCTATTGAGATTGCCCTTAGTTACCAGCGATTAATTGAGGAATTGGATTTTACGCAGGAAGATCTTAGCAGCAGAGTTGGAAAGAAACGATCAACCATAGCTAATTATCTCCGGCTCCTTAGGCTCCCTGCAATAATTCAAAAGGCACTTCGGGAAAAGGAAATTAGTATGGGCCATGCCCGGGCACTCATTAATATTGATGATGCAGATACCCAGGAAATGATCTATCAGCAAATAGTAAAGTATGGTTTTTCAGTAAGAAGGGTTGAAGAAATTGTAAGAAGCCTTAATGAAGAAAATGGTACTTCAGATGGAAATAAAAGAAAAGAACTTCCCAAAAATTATCGTGAATATAAAGGTCAACTGGGGAAAATCCTTGGGACAAAAATTAATCTTACCATTGACGATAAGGGAAAAGGTAAAATAGTGATACCTTTCAAAACCGAACAAGATTTGGATCGTATTGTTAAAATAATTGAAAACAGCAAATAAAAAGTTGGTGCCTGGCACACTGTGAGCTGAAACATTTATTTTTGAGGCAAAAAATTTAAAGTGTGACATTAAAAGGGAATTTGTTGAAAGTTATTATTGTGTTTGCCTGTCTGCTCACAGTATTGGATCTGAAAGCTCAGATTGTTGAAGCAGATACAGTGGTGGCAGTAACTGAAATCCCTGCAAAGGATACTGTTGAAGTTGTGCATTCACCACGTAAAGCAACAATCTATTCTGCATTATTGCCCGGACTTGGACAGGCCTACAATAAAAAATACTGGAAAATTCCTATAATTTATGCCGGTTTTGGTACGATAGGATATTTTATTAAATGGAATAACGATAACTATAAACTTTTCCGTACCGGCTATAATCATCTTGTTGATGGGGACCCTGAAACGCAGGATTATCTTTTGATAGAAGCGGTCAGGCGAAATAATTATGATCTTGACAATCCAAACCAATATAACAATCTGCGTACAGCCTTGCTAAGGCAACAGGATTATTATCGCAGAAACCGTGACCTGTTATTTATCAGCTTTATTGCCTTTTATGGACTGAATATTATTGATGCCAGTGTGGATGCACATTTATTTGATTTTGATATTAGCGATGACCTTACATTTAACTGGCAACCATCAGTGAAGTTAGAGAACCAGGTATTTTATGGTGTTAACTTAAAATTTAACTTTTAGTCATGTGGAAATTATATACAACTCTAATAGGAATATCTATATTTTTATTGACATCAAATCCGCTTTATGCGCAGAAGAGGAAACGTAAAAAGGATAAAGCAAAGCGTATTGAAATGATTGAACCGGTTCTGATCGCAACTGATACAACCGCTTTTATACCCGAAGATACTACTTTTATTGTTGATTATATCGATACCCTTGAAATTGATCTGTCCGGGACAGTGGATGAAAATATTGATGATATTTTTTCTGAAAAAATGGACAGTATGGTTAACTCAAGCTATATCAGAGAACTCTTCCATTTTGACTATTCCGAAGTGGATACTTCAGATTTCTTCCCTCAAAACATCCCTGATTCAGTATATATATCCCGTTTGCAGAAAATTCAGGAGGTGATTCCGTTATCCTTTAACAATACAGTAAAAAATGTAATAAAATTTTACACTGAGCAAAGGCGTGACCAGGTAGAAATGATGCTGGGTTTGTCGGCTTATTATTTTCCGATATTTGAAGAGGCTCTCGACCGGAACAACATGCCACTCGAACTTAAATACCTGCCTGTTATCGAATCTGCCCTTAACCCTAAAGCTCTTTCACGTGTAGGTGCCAATGGTTTGTGGCAATTTATGTATGGAACAGGTAAACAAATGGGACTTGAAATCACAAGTTTTGTCGATGAACGGCGTGATCCTGTTAAATCAACTGAAGCAGCAATCCGTTATTTAAAATATCTGCACAACCTTTATGATGATTGGTTTCTGGCGATAGCAGCCTATAACTGTGGCCCGGGAAATGTTAACCGGGCAATTGTAAGATCAGGAAACAAAAGAAATTACTGGGACATCTATTATCGCCTACCCAGAGAAACGAGAGGTTATGTGCCGGCTTTCGTTGCAGCAACTTATGTTATGAATTATTACCGCGATCATAATCTATTCCCACAGATGCCTGAAATTCCTTTTCAGACCGATACGCTGGTGATCAATGATTACCTGCATTTTGAACAGATTTCAGAATCACTTGATGTTGATAAGGAACTTATTCGTTCTTTAAATCCTATGTATCGTCGTGATGTAATTCCGGCTAAGGATGATAAATCTTATACACTAGTTCTTCCGCAACAACATATCTTAGATTTTGTGGCAAAGGATAGTGAAATCTTTGCATACAACCGTGATAAATACTTTCCTGATAATTCACTCGCAAATATAGCAAGCTCTTCTTCTGTTGCATATGACATCGCCGGGAAGGCCAGGGTTTCATATACTATCAAAACAGGAGATAACCTTGGTTTCATAGCCACTTGGTTTAAAGTCAGATTGTCTGATTTGCGCCACTGGAATAATATCAGAGGGAATTTAATCAGGGCTGGTCAACGGCTGACAATATATGTTCCTGAAGCTCATCAGCAGTACTTTGAGAAGTTTAATACCATGACTTTTGCCCAAAAACAATCAACTGTAGGGAAAACTCCGGTGGCTTCTGCTGTAAGTGCTTCTACTTCTACGGCTTCAGGCTACGAAATTTATACCGTCAGAAAAGGAGATACAATATGGGGCATTGCTAATAGATTTGCCGGAGTCACACCCCAGGAAATACTGAGGTTAAATAATCTGAGTAAGAACTCAAAGATAGCTATCGGACAGAAACTAAAAATTCGTCCAAGCCAGGATTCCTAATTTTATTACAGAATATCTTTTATTCCAAAGTAAACTCAGCGGTAACAGTTACCTTGATGTTTTTTCTGGCGGAGCTGGTATTGTGGATTCCATAACCTGCTATCTCAGTTGAAAATGGTTCGGTAATTTGAAATACACCGGCACGTGCAGATATTAATTTTTCTACTTTCAGGTCAGTAGTGGAGGTAATTTCTTCTGCTCGTTCAAATGCATTTTGCGTAGCAAGGCCGAGAAGCCGTTTCTTGATCTCCTCAATCTCACTGCTGTAGAATTCCATTGTGGAGTTGTCGAAAGTTACACCTGCTTCAACAAACAAAGCCGGATCAATTGCAAGTTGTTCTACCTTGTCAATATCGTTTGAGACAATATATAGTCGTTGGTCCAAGGTATAGCCTATATGGCCCCCCTGCCCATACTCACGATTTACATTTACCGGAAAAACTTTAAATTCTGAAGCATCAATACCGGTTTTTTCCCAAAGTCGTTGAAAATTGTCCAGCTTTTGTGCCATTGTTTTATATCCTTCGCGCGTTCCGTTTAGTGATACCCTTTCCGAAAAACTGACCGACCATTTTACTATATCGCTGTCAAATTCTTCTGTGCCATATCCTGTTACCCGAACGGTTTGCTGAGGTTTCCTCGACTCTTGAAAAAACCAGCCCCATAATCCGAATGAAATAATAATTGAAATTCCTAAAATGACAGCCCAGGTGTTTTTCATTTGTATAAGTTCTTTAGATGTTATCATTCATTGATCTTTTATACTAACTGCATGTTTATTCATTAGCCTGTACAGCTTCTGAAACAGAATAGGCAGTATGTTTATAACGCTGCATTTATATCATAATAAATACAGTCTCCGGATATTAGTAGTCAATAAAGATACTAACTTATTACAACATTAATGATTTTATTAGGTACAAAAATAAATTTCCTGACTGTTTTTCCATCCAGCCATTTTTTGGCTTTCTGATCCGAAAGAACAGTTTTCTCAATATCTGCCTGTGTCATACCTGCAGGCAATTCAATTTTAAATCTCACTTTACCATTAAAAGATACCGGATATTCATAACTATCCTGTTGCAACAGCGATTCATCTGCTTCCGGCCATTTCTCATATGCCAGGGTATGTTTCTTTCCATAAACCGACCAAAGTTCTTCACCGAGGTGCGGAGCAAAGGGCGAAAGTAGTTTAGTAAATGTTTCTGCAGTTGATTTTGTTACTTTCCCTTTTTTGATGGCCATATTATTGAATACCATCAATGCTGATATCGCTGTATTGAATTTCAACAGTTCAATATCTGAAGTAACCTTTAGGATGGTTTGGTGTAACAGTTTAAGAACCTCTTTATCTTCATCTCCTTCAGTAATGTTGCTCAAGTCTGTGAAGAAACGATAAACGCGGCTAAGGAAATTATAAACTCCTTTTACCCCATTTTCAGCCCAGGGTTTTCTTTCGTCAAGAGGTCCCATAAACATTTCATACAAGCGAAGTGAGTCGGCTCCATACCGCTCAATTACATCATCAGGATTCACAACATTTTTAAGTGATTTTGACATTTTAGCCACAATCTGTTTTAATGCTTCACCTGTTTTCGTATGGAAGTAATTCCCATCACGTTCTTCAACCAGATCGGATGATACTTTAGCACCGGTAGCTGTTTCGTATGCAAAAGCAAGAATCATTCCCTGATTAAACAGCTTTTGAAACGGTTCATCCGTAGAAACGATGCCCAGATCAAATAATACTTTATGCCAAAACCGAGAGTATAGGAGGTGCAAAACAGCATGCTCTGCTCCACCCACATATAAATCAACCGGCATCCAATATTTCTCCTTCTCCGGATCAAAAATTAGTTCATCGTTCTCCGGATCAATGTAACGCAGGTAGTACCAACAGGAGCCTGCCCATTGAGGCATGGTATTGGTTTCACGCTTGCCCTTACGGCCATTTTTATCAGTTACATGTAACCATTCAGTAGCATTAGCTAAAGGAGATTCACCCGAATCACCCGGAATAAATTTTTCGAGGTCTGGCAGCAATAATGGCAGCTCTTCATCGTCCAGCAATGAAACTTCACCATCTTCCCAATGTATTACAGGGAATGGTTCTCCCCAATACCGCTGACGGCTAAACAGCCAGTCTCTCATTCTGTAATTTACAGTAGCTTTCCCTAATCCCTTTGCTTCGAGCCATTCAATAGTTTGTTTTATGCCGGCTTCCTTATTCAATCCATTAATATCCAATCCGGTTTCATTACTTGCCGAATTAATATAAACACCGTCTTCTGTCCAGCATGCCTTTCCGGCTAATACAGCTTCACGTTCTGCTGTATCTTTAGGATCCAAAATACAATTAATCGGAATATTAAATGTATTGGCAAATTCAAAGTCACGGGTATCGTGTGCCGGAACGGCCATAATAGCACCGGTTCCATACCCCATCAGCACATAATCAGCAATCCATATTGGAATGGGTTGATTGTTTGCCGGATTAATTGCATACCTGCCTGTAAAAACGCCGGTCTTTTCTTTTGCCAAATCTGTTCGGTCAAGATCTGATTTTAAGGCTGCCGCTTTTATATATTTTTCTACTTCTTCTTTTTTATCTGCAGTTGTTATTGCCTCTGCCAATTCATGCTCGGGGGCTATCACCATATAGGTAGCACCAAATAAAGTATCGGGGCGGGTAGTGTAAACCCGTAGTTTTCTATTCAGGCCGTCCAGGTCAAAATCAACTTCAGCACCTGTTGATTTACCGATCCAGTTTTTTTGCATATCTATAACACCGGCTGGCCAGTCTAAGCTTTCAAGTCCCTGAAGAAGCCGTTCGGCATAATGAGGAATACGAAGCAGCCACTGTTTTAGATTCTTTCGTATCACCTGATTCCCGCATTTCTCGTGCGACCCGTCTGTAAGTACTTCTTCGTTGGCACAAACTGTTTTACATGAATCACACCACCATACCTGTGCATTATCGTAATATGCAAGCCTTTTTTCACCAACATAAGCCCTGACTGCATTTTCTCCTTTAGCCGCTACCTCTTCCGGTATGGGAAGTTCGGATATTGGACGGCCCTTCTTTAAATCTTCATCGAACCAGGTATTATACAATTGTTTGAATATCCATTGTGTCCATTTGTAGTAATGCGGGTCGGTTGTATTTATTTCGCGATCCCAGTCGTAGCTTAACCCGATCGCTTTAATCTGCCTTCTGAAATTATCACAGTTTTTATTTGTAGTAATGGCAGGATGAGTTCCAGTTTGCATGGCATATTGCTCTGCCGGCAAGCCAAATGCATCGTAACCCATAGGATGAAGTACATTAAAACCTCTCATTCTCTTGTACCGGCTGAGAATGTCTGTGGCAGTATATCCCTCCGGATGACCTACATGAAGTCCTGCTCCTGAAGGATAGGGAAACATATCTAAAATATAATATTTGGGTTTAGAATAATCATCATAGGTTTTAAATGTTTTATTTTCCTCCCAATATTTCTGCCAACGTGGCTCAATTTCTGCAAACTTGTATTCCATCTTTTTCTTAACTACTGAATTTGAATCCGCAAAGATAAGAAAATGATTTATGGAGTGAAGTTAAATTAAAGTGCAAACTACTACGGAAATTTATGGAATAATAAACAAGCATTTTGCCTTTCCAATTATTCATAATAGTCCCTGTCATCAAAAAAAATGATGCGATACATTTATGAAAGGAATTGAAAATTAAATGAGTGAATATGGAATTTTGCTTAAAATCCAAATTTTTTACCCAAGCCTCCAAGCAAACCTTTCCCTTTATCTCCAACCAGATCTCCAAATATCCCCATAATATCAGATTGATCATCTTTAGTATTCTGCGAAGAAAAATTTTTGAATTTACTGATTATAAAAGGAATGGCAATCCCTGCTACTTTTGTTGCAACTTCAGGAGGTAGTCCAACTTTTGTAGTAAGTTTACTAATCGTGTTGCTAATGATGTTGTTTGCAAATCCTGAGGATTCGGCACCCGGCCGGGCTAAGGAAGCAATTTCATCTAAATTTCCTTGTCTGGCTTTTTCTGAAATTGTTTCTTTAAATGTTTCAGCAGTGACTTCAGCCGATTGGCTTGCCTTATCAGGAGAAAGGCCTGTTGCACCTGATAATTGATTTTGAAGCTGATTCTTAATTGTATCCAAAAAATTATTAAACATGATATAAGTGTGTTTTAATTTATACAAGGTACAACGATTTTTGAAATAAGACGGATATTTTTTTTGTTTTGATGAGGTGAATGAAAACTTAATAAATATTTTTATTAGACTATTTATTCTTCGATTTTTTAAAATGTTTTTTTAAACCAGAAACTTAATTTGGTCAGAAATTAAAAAATTGTAATGTTTGAACCTGTTTTTACTTTCATTTTATCACAAATTCTCTTATTCTGGTACATTTGTCTAAAATCTTATTTAATTAAGTTTTAAAAGGAGTATTGAGCATATTTTAATAGAGCTTAAATTATAAAGCAAAAATTAACCAGAAAAATAACATTTTTAAGTCAAAAGTTGTATGAATTTAAAAGATCCGAAGCAATTTACAGAAGATTTTATGGCGTACATTCAAGCCAGAAATCCGGGAGAACCAGAATTTCATCAAGCTGTTCTTGAAGTAGTAGAAACATTATCAGAATTTTTAATTAAAAATCCAAGGTATCTTCATTTTAAGATTCTGGAACGGATGGCGGAACCCGAACGTGTTGTTCAGTTTCGTATTCCATGGACCGATGATAAAGGCAACATTCATATTAATAGGGGTTTTAGAGTAGAGATGAACAGTGCTATAGGTCCATATAAGGGAGGATTGAGATTTCATCCAAATGTAAATTTGAATATTTTTAAATTTCTGGCTTTTGAACAAACTTTAAAAAACAGTCTGACTTCACTGCCTATGGGTGGTGGTAAAGGCGGTTCTGATTTTGATCCTAAAGGTAAATCAGATAATGAGGTTATGCGGTTTTGCCAGAGTTTTATGACAGAACTTACTCGTCATATTGGCCCTAATACTGATGTGCCGGCCGGCGATATTGGTGTGGGTGGACGTGAAATTGGTTTCATGTTTGGCCAGTATAAAAGACTTAAAAATGAATTTACCGGTGTATTTACAGGTAAAGGAATCGACTGGGGTGGTTCACTCATTCGTCCTGAAGCTACCGGATATGGTACTGTTTATTTCGCAGAAGAAATGCTTAAAACGCGTGGTGACAGTATCAAAGGCAAAACTGTTGTTATATCAGGATCAGGGAACGTTGCTCAATTTGCTGTAGAGAAGGTCCTTGATCTGGGAGGAAAACCGGTTAGCCTTTCTGATTCTAACGGTACTATTTATGACCCGGATGGTATTGACCGTAGTAAATTGGAATATATTAAGGAGCTGAAAAATATATACAGGGGCAGAATTTATGAGTATGCTGATAAATATGATGTACCCTACTATGAGAATGAACGTCCATGGGGTATTAAGTGTGATGTTGCTTTGCCATGTGCTACTCAGAATGAATTAAAAGGTGATGATGCCGATAAACTTCTTAATAATGGATGTTTTGTTGTAGCTGAAGGTGCCAATATGCCTTCCAATTATGAAGCAGTACATAAATTTCTGAATGCTCGTATCCTTTATGCTCCCGGTAAGGCTGCAAATGCTGGCGGCGTAGCAGTTTCAGGTCTTGAAATGACCCAAAACAGCATGCGGTTAAGCTGGACCAGAGATGAGGTAGATGATAAGCTGAAAAGTATTATGCGCAATATTCATGCAATGTGCGTTAAACATGGGAAAGAGAAAAATGGCTATGTACATTATGTGAAAGGTGCCAATGTTGCCGGTTTTGTTAAAGTTGCAAATGCAATGATTGCACAGGGTCTTGTTTAATTTGGTGGTGCTTCATCGGATGCTTTCCAAATTATAATTTGTTGCGGAGGAATTGATGATCATTCCTCCGCAATTTTTATTATAAACCTTTAAACACACTTTTATTAACAGTTATAGATGAAAGATAATCTTTTAAAAAAAGCGTTTATTTTTGTTATCTTGAAAATAGTATTAAAACAAATTCTTTATGATTCATTAAGCCTGTAAAGGAACCATGAAGGTAATTATTTGGTAGCTGAAAATATTAAAACAATTCATAATGAAATATCTTTCATTTTTAGTACTCAGTATTATGCTGGGATGCAGTACTGCAACAGATTCTATCCAAAACAAAGGATATCAATCTGTACCATTAACATTAGACTCCGATTTAATGACCCCTGAAGTTTTATGGTCGTTCGGACGATTGGGTAGTCCTGTAGTTTCACCCGATGAGAAAACAATAATCTATACGATTACCTATTATGATATAGAAGAAAATAAAGGTTATCGCGATATCTATTCAATTCCTGCTGAAGGAGGAGAACCGGTTAACCTGACCAATTCGGCCGCGAATGAGTTCAATGTTGTTTGGAGGCCCGACGGTCAAAAAATCGGTTATTTGTCAACCGCTTCAGGTACACCACAATTATGGGAAATGAATCCTGATGGCAGTGGGAAGAAACAGGTTTCAAATATTGAAGGTAGTATATCCGGATTTGATTATTCTCCCGATCTTTCAAAGATATATTACATCAAAAGTGTGAAGCTCGATCAGGATATTCATGATCTGTTTCCTGATTTGCCCAAAGCGGATGCACGATTGGAAAATGATTTAATGTACAGACATTGGGATACCTGGCATGATTATACGTATAACCATATTTTTATTGCCGATTATCAAGATGGAAAAGTTGGAGGAGGCACTGACATTATGGAAGGTGAACGTTATGATTCACCCATGAAACCTTTTGGAGGTACCGAACAATTATCATGGAGCTCTGATGGCCGTATACTGGCTTATACGAAAAAAGCAAAAACCGGACTTGATTATACTTTGTCAACAAACTCTGATATTTATTTTTACGACACTGAAACTCAACAAACATCAAATTTTACCAAAGGAATGGAAGGATATGATGTGAATCCTGCCTTTTCCCCCGATGGAAAATACCTTGCCTGGCAGAGTATGGAACGTGATGGTTATGAGTCGGATAAGAACAGGCTTTTCATTGAAAATATTGAAACAGGAGAAAAAACTGATTTGACTGCGGAGTTCGATCAAAATGTTGATGGATTTTCTTGGGCTGATAATTCAAAATTTATCTATTTTATAAGTGATATTCATGCTACCGACGAAATTTATAGTCTTTCTATTGGAAACGGACAAATAAAACGTTTGACTGACGGGATTCATAATTATCAGACAGTAGCCCCTCTGGGCAATAAATTGCTGGCACAAAAGGTGTCAATGTCGCAGCCTGCTGAATTATATGTTGTTGATCCAAATACAGGAAAGGATGAACCCCTCACTTTTGTTAATAAAGGATTGATGGATCAACTTACTATGGGCAAGGTTGAAAAAAGGTGGATGAAAACAACCGACGGGAAAGATATGCTCACCTGGGTAATTTATCCCCCTGATTTTGATCCGAATAAAAAGTACCCGGCTTTATTATATTGTCAGGGTGGCCCACAGGGAACTGTAAGCCAGTTTTGGTCGTATCGATGGAATTTCCAAACGATGGCAGCAAATGGTTATATTGTCGTAGCACCTAACCGTCGAGGGTTACCTGGTTTCGGGCAGGAATGGAACGAACAGATTTCAAAAGACTATGGAGGGCAGAACATTAAAGACTATATCACTGCTATCGATGAAGTTGCCAAAGAACCGTATGTCGATGAAAATCGATTGGGGGCGGTAGGTGCAAGTTATGGCGGATTCTCAATTTATTACCTTGCCGGTAACTACAGTGACCGGTTTAGTGCGTTTATTGCCCATGCCGGTATGTATAATTTCGAGCACATGTATTCCACTACCGAAGAGATGTGGTTTGTGAATTGGGATATTGGCGGTCCTTATTGGGATAAGGATAATGCCGCGGCACAACGTTCCTATTCTTTTTCACCACATAAATTCGTGCAGAACTGGGATACTCCTATTCTTGTTATCCATGGTGCGAAAGATTTTCGTGTACCCATTGAACAAGGTATGGCAGCGTACAATGCTGCTGTTTTAAGAGGGGTACCTGCTCAATT
>Ga0079223_10000634_pt1 | contig 18723 bp, 18 predicted proteins | sample Stecom2011_FD_75072 | JGI IMG/M metagenome (GOLD analysis project Ga0079223, IMG submission 75072) | Agricultural soil microbial communities from Utah to study Nitrogen management - Steer compost 2011 | ecosystem: Environmental > Terrestrial > Soil > Agricultural land | place: USA: Utah... | reverse complement strand
TTATTCTCTTATCAATTCTAAAAATTTTTCTGCTTTCTTCTCAATATCGGTTTCTTTACTGGCAATTTCAATTATTTTTCCAAGTTCTTTTTTGGATTTCATACTGGAGAAAAATTCTTTTGGTTCAGTAATTAATTCCTCAAGTGAATTTTCTAATTCAAGATAATTATCCATACGAATAAATCCATCTTTATTTGTTCTTTTTATATTTTCTCCATTATTATTTAAAGGTGCTGAATTAACAGACCAAAATCCTTGAATAATCCCGGCATTCTTTAGAAAATCAACCTTCTTATAGTAAGAATTTGTAATAGGTGTATTTCCTAAAATAATGATTGGAATTCGTGAAGCTGCAAAATCAGATACTCTGATATTTATGCTTTTCCCAATTGCCTTTAACATTGAATCAGAACGTAATAAACCCGGATTCCCTTGATGAGATTTGTAATCTCCTAAACAAATTAATTCTTCTTTCTCCCCATTTTGTTTTAGTTCCCAATTCCAAACTACGGACATTTTTACCTCAAATATCATTAAGATATTTTCTGGTTTTTGAATTATGTCTTTTGTCTTACATATTGCTACATCGGCGCAAGATTGTTGGGTTAAACCAATTTCTTCGCAGATTACACCTTGAACAGAAAACCAATTATGTTTGTTTGCAAAATCCTGCAGTAAATCAACTGAATATTTTTCTGTAAATCTTCCAATTAATGTGTTTCTACTTTGTAATGTTGTTTTTATTCCTTTATAAGCTTTAGGCCAATTGCAAAATATCTTTTATCATCAGATACATAAAATAGTTGTTCCGGTGTAGCAAATTTCCTTGATTCGACAAAAAATTCAATTTCTTTTTCTTTAGTCCATAATTCTTTCATTTAATTCCAGATTAATAAAATTATTGAAATAAATATAATAAGAAATAGCAATGTAATTAGCTTAATTGATTAAAGGTTAACTATTTATTAAAACCTTCTCTCCTTTTTCAACCCTCATCCCCGCTTTTTCCCATGCATCAAAACCTAACATAAAGTTTGTGACTTTCTTATATCCTTTCGCTTTTAGAATACTTGCTGCTATACCTGACCTGTCACCTGAAGCGCAGTATGTAATTATCCCGGCATCTTTCGGGATTTGTTCAAAGTTATCTTCAATATATCCTGCAAAAATATGATGAGAACCGGGAATAAATCCCTCATTATATTCAGATTTATTTCTTGTATCAATTACAAAAGAATTATTCATTTTATTCTTCATTTCTTCAAGAGAAAGAACTTCAATTGAAGATGTCCTGAAACCATTTTCTTTCAGCTTGTTTATATCATCAAAATAACCTGAGCAGTTATCAAGACCTATTCTTATTAATTTCTTATTTATCTCTTCTATCTTTTCATCTGATGCTATAAGAACAAAGGGCTTATCATATTTTAAAACCCATCCTGCCCAGGTACTGAATGCATTATTATTCTGAATATTAATAGTTCCTTCAATATGTTCTTTTGCAAAAGAATTTTTATCTCTTGTATCAATTACATAAAAACCTTCCTGCATTGCCTTTCTGAATTCATCAACAGAAAGTTTTTTAGGAAGGGAAATTTCTTTTAGAACATCCGGACCTTTTTTATTCAGATGCTTCATCATCTTAAAATATTTTGGAGGTTCCGGCTGACCACCGAGAAGTCTTTGCACAAACTCTTCTTCATTATCTGTCCGCAAAGCCCAGTTAACAATTTTCTCATAACCGACAGTTGAACTTGGTACAGCACCTAAAGATTTTCCGCAGGCAGACCCTGCACCATGGCCGGGCCATACCTGTATGTAATCGGGAAGTGCTTTAAATTTCTTTAATGATTTAAACATTTCCCTTGCTCCCGATTCCATAGTTCCTTTAATGCCGGCAGCTTTTTCTAAAAGGTCGGGTCTTCCAACATCACCAACAAAAACAAAATCGCCTGTAAAAATCATTAAAGGTTTATCTGAATTTTTTGTATCTGTTAAAAGAAAAGATATATGCTCAGGAGTATGACCGGGTGTATGCAGCACTTCAATTTTTATATTGCCGACTTTTATTACATCACCATCCTTTAATCCCTTATGAGGAAATTGATACTGCCATTCATCGCCGCCTTCATCTGATAAATAAATTTCTGCACCTGTTGCATTGGCAAGCTCTCTTGAGCCGCTTAGGAAATCTGCATGGATATGTGTTTCAGTTATATGAGTAATTTTATATTTTCTGCCAGCTATTTTAAGATAAGTATCAATATCTCTTTTAGGATCAATAACAATTGCTTCTTTGGTTTCCTGGCAGGCTATGAAGTAGCTCGACTGTGCAAGCCCTCTTTCATAAATATGCTCAAAGTACATCGTTACTCCTTTTATTTTTCAAGTGGTTCCTCCCAATCGATTATTCCGGAGCTGAGATTATAAACATTCTTAAAACCTAATTGAACCATGTATTTTCCTGCATGGTAACTTCTGTTTCCGCTCCGGCAGTAGATGTAATAATTTTTATTTCTGTCAAGCTGATGAATATTTTCCGCAAATGATGGGTCATAGATATTCATTAATACAGCATTGGGTATATGCCCCTCGTTATATTCGCCCGGCGTTCTTACATCAATAATAACAGCATTATCATCTTGTTTCAATTTATTTGAAAATTCATCCGCACTAAGTTCGATTAGATTTTCTGACATAACACTCCTCTTAAAAAATTTCTTTAAAGATAATATAAATTCCCATTGCAAGTATAAACCAACCGAAAAATGGTTTTAATTTTGCTCCTGAAATTTTAGTTGATAAATAGAATCCGATAAATATTCCTGTTATTGCAACAGCAGATACTTCAAACAAAAAGAACCAGTCAATAAATTGTCCGCTTCCTATATCTCCTGTAAAACCGATTAAAGATTTTACAGCAATAATTAATAATGAAGTACCCACTGCCACTTTCATAGGTAATTTTGCAAGAAGAACAAGAGCAGGAATAATTAAAAAGCCTCCGCCTGCACCAACCATTCCTGTTAATAAACCAACTACAAAACCCTGAACAAAAATTAAAGGATAGTTAAACTTCAATTCATTTAAATCAGCTTCCGGTTTTTTATTTCTTATCATAGAAACAGAAGCTATAATCATTAATGCAGCAAAAACTATAAGAAGAAAATTTCCTTTGGTTATTGTGTATCCGTTAAAAGTAATTAAAGAATAGGGAAGCATGGGAATGATTAGAATTCTTGAAAGAAAAACTGCAACAAGAGCAGGCAGTGAAAATACAATTGCAGTTTTGTAATCTAAAAGCTGTTCTTTCATATATCTCATAGAACCAACAAGAGCAGACAAACCAACAATAAAAAGAGAGTATGCTGTTGCTGCTACAGGTTCAACATTAAAAAGATAAACAAGAACAGGTACAGTTAAGATTGAACCTCCGCTTCCGATTAATCCTAACGATACACCGATTAGAACTGCGGAGATAAATCCAAGGATTTCAAACATTAATTCTTATTAAAAGTTGTCAAAGGTTGAGTATGATGTAATACAAAATAATTAGTTTCTGTATTCCTATATTAAAATAATATGACTTGTTAGTCAATTATATCTTGCATTTATTTTCATTTTTAAGGCATGATACTTATATTTTCAATCATTCATTAAGAAACTAAGGAATTAAGAAAATGCCGAGTAAATACGATATTGCGGTATTAGGCGGGGGTCCGGGTGGTTATGTTGCTGCTATACGTGCTGGTCAGTTAGGCTTTAAAACTGTTGTAATCGATTACCGCCCATTAGGTGGTATATGCCTTAACTGGGGATGTATTCCTACCAAATCTCTTCTTAAAAATGCTGAGATATTTGATACATTTAAAAATCATGCTGCAGATTTCGGAATAAGTTATGATAATCTTAAACATGATTTTAAAAAGATAATTCAAAGAAGCAGAGGCATATCCGACAGAATAACAAAGAATGTTGAACTTCTTGTAAAGAAAAATAAAGTAGACAGAATAAAAGGTTATGGAAAAATTTCCAAAGGAAACAAGATTACTGTTTTTGATGAAAACCAGAAAGAGATTGATTCAATAACTGCAGATAAAATAATTATTGCTACAGGAGCAAGACCAAGAACTATTGACGCAATTCCTGTTGATAGAAAAAATATAATTACCTACTTCGAAGCTTTAAGCCAGGAAGACCAACCCAAAGAATTAATAGTAATCGGAGCAGGTGCAATAGGAATTGAGTTCGCTTATTTCTTTCATGTTCTTGGAACAAAAGTTACTGTTATAGAAATGATGGATGAAATACTTCCGGTTGAAGATAAAGAAGTATCGCAGGCACTTGCTAAAAATTTTAAGAAGAGAGGAATAGATATTTACACAAAAGCAACTGTTGAAAAAGCAGAAGCTAAAGGAAAGAAAGTTTCGGTCACAATTAATGTTAACGACGGGAAGAAAGAATTAACAGCAGACAGAGTTTTAAATGCAATTGGTGTTGTTGGTAATGTTGAAGGATTTGGTCTTGAAGAGCTTGGTGTTGAAACTTTTAAGAATTCGATAAAAGTTAACAAATCAACTTATGAGACAAATGTAAAAAACATTTATGCTATTGGTGATGTTATTGGTCCGCCATGGCTAGCACACGTTGCTTCTGCAGAAGGAATTCATTGTGTTGAAAAGATAAAAGGGCTTGATGTACCCGATATTGATTACGGCAGCATACCCGGCTGTACTTACTGCCAGCCCCAGGTTGCCAGTATTGGAATGACTGAAGCTAAAGCAAGAGAAGAAGGATATGAATTAAAGATTGGAAAGTTCCCGTTTATGGCAAGCGGTAAAGCATTTGCCATTGGTGAACGTGAAGGTTTTGTTAAATTAATTTTCGATGCAAAATATGGTGAACTTTTAGGTGCTCATATAATCGGCAGTGAAGCAACCGAAATGATTGCCGAACTTGGAATTGCAAAATCACTCGAGGCAACAGGGCATTCAATTATTAAAACTATTCATGCTCATCCAACTTTATCTGAATCTGTTATGGAAGCTGCTGCTGCTGCATATGGTGAGGTGATTCATATTTAAAATTTCAAAGATTAAAAGATTATTATGAGCGAAAGGTTACTTACATATTGCAATCTCGGTTTAATTGATTATAAGGAAGCATGGGATCTTCAGAAATTTCTTTTTGACAAAAGAGTTAAGAATGAAATTTCTGATGTTCTCCTTCTCCTTGAACATAATCATACTTATACCCTGGGAAAGGTTGCTGAGAGATCCAATCTTATAAGTAACCAGGAGTTTCTTAAAAAAAATAATATCTCAGTTTATGATATTGACAGAGGAGGAGATATTACATACCACGGTCCCGGGCAAATAGTTGGTTACCCGATTATAAATCTTGAACAGTGGCAGAAAGATACTCATAAATATTTGCGTGCACTCGAAGAAGTAATTATTAAAACCTGTATTTATTATGGATTGAATCCGAGGCGTGATTCAAAATATACAGGTGTGTGGATTGGTGATAAAAAAATTGCAGCTATTGGTATTAAAGTCAGCCGTTGGGTAACAATGCATGGTTTTGCATTCAATGTTAATACTGACTTGAATATGTTTAAAGGTATTATACCTTGTGGTATAGCCGATAAAGATGTAACTGCATTAAAACAGGAATTAAACAGAGAGATTTCTTTAATCGAGGTAAAGGAAATTCTTTTAGAAAAATTTAAAGAAGTTTTTGATTACAGCAATATTAATATTTCATCGGAAGCTGAATTAACATCTGAATTAATAAAAATTTAACCTGGTTTTTACAGCCGGAAAGGAATATGATGGCAAAAAAACAGAATTCAAAAAGTGAACTGACTGAAAAAAACAAAAAAGTTTCATCTAAAAATAACAGCAACGGAAGAGATGGTAATGTGAATCAAACAAGATCGAAGCTTGATAAAAAAACACTTCTTGATATTCTCTACCTTATAATAAAAGCCCGTACAATTGATAACAAAGCGATGAATTTGCTAAGACAGGGCAAAACCTTTTTTCATATTGCAGGTTCGGGACATGAAGCAGTACAGGCTGCAACAAGTCTTTATCTCGATCCAAAGAAGGATTGGCTCTTTCCATATTATAGGGATCTTGCATTAGTTTTAGCTACAGGATTAACAACAAAAGAATTTTTCCTTCAATGTTTGGCAAAAGCAGATGATCCTGCAAGCGGTGCAAGACAGCTTCCTGAACATTGGGGACATGCCGGTTTTAATCTTCCTTCTCAATCATCTCCTACAGGTACACAATTTTTACAGGCAGTGGGTGCAGCACTTGCATCTAAAAAAACCGGCAAAAATTATATTACTTATGTAAGCAGTGGTGAAGGTACAACAAGCCAGGGTGAATTCCACGAAGCTGTTAACTGGGCAAGCCGTGAAAAACTTCCTGTTCTTTTTGTAATTCAGAATAATAAATATGCAATCTCTGTTCATGTAAAACATCAGAGCGGCGGCAAAGGACATTCAATTGCTGAAATGATGGCTGGCTATAGCAGTCTTTTTAGAGCAAGAATAGATGGAACAGATTTTTTTACATGTTACGATGAAATTGGAAAAGCTGTTGAACATATTAAGAATGGAAATGGTCCTGCTCTAATTGAAGCTGATGTAGTAAGACTTCTTTCACACTCATCATCCGATGATCAGAAAAAATACAGGGCACCAGAAGAATTAAGTGAAGACCAGAAAAGATGTCCGATTCAAAAGCTTTCTAAAATTCTTATTGATGAATATGGAATAAAAAGTAATGAGATAGATGAACTCTGGAAAAAAGCAACAGATGAAGTAAACAGTGAAGCAGATGCTGCTGCGAAAATGCCTGACCCTGATCCTGCACAAGCTGACAGGTATGTTTTCGATGAAAGTGGTTTTGAAGATACTCTTGAATATGAAAAGACTGAACCTGCCGGAGATAAAATTGTAATGGTTGATGCAATAAATCATGCTCTTCATGAAGAAGCAGAATTGAATGATAAAATTTATATGTTCGGTCAGGATATTGCCGATGGCAAAGGCGGAGTATTTACTGCAACAAAAGGTTTATCAACTAAATTCGGTGAGAGCAGAATTTTTAATTCACCGCTTGCTGAAGCAAGTATAATCGGTGTCGCAAACGGAATGGCTTTAACAGGATTAAAACCTGTAGTTGAAATTCAATTTGGTGATTATATATGGCCGGGTTTCATGCAGCTTAAGGATGAAACTGCAACAATCCGTTACCGTTCAAATAATGCATGGGCAGCCCCAATTGTTGTTCGGGTTGCGGTTGGTGGTTATATACACGGAGGACTTTATCACAGCCAGAATATAGAATCAATTTTTGCTCATGTACCCGGGTTGTATATTGCTTTTCCATCTAATGCTGCTGATGCAAAAGGTTTGTTAAAAACTGCCTGCAGGATTAATAATCCTGTAATATTTTGTGAGCATAAAGGATTGTACAAACAAAGTTCAGCTCAGGCACCTGAACCCGATAAAGATTATCTTCTTCCTTTCGGTAAAGCAAAAGTTGTTAAAGAAGGAGATGACATAAGTGTTATCTCATACGGACTTTCAATGTGGGATTCTGTTTTAGCTGCAAAGAAACTTGAAGAGGAAGGTTATTCAGTCGAAGTAATTGATATAAGAACAATTATTCCTTTAGATAAGAAAACAATTTTTAATTCAGTTAAGAAAACAGGAAAAGCAATTGTAATTCATGAAGACACATTAACTGCAGGCTTTGGTGCAGAGATAGCAGCACTGATTGCAGATAATTGTTTTCAGTATCTCGATGGTCCTGTTAAAAGAGTTGCAGCAAAAGATTCTCATATTCCATATTCACCTATTCTTGAGGATGCAATTTTACCAAACAGAAAACAAATTTATAATGAAATTAAAAAACTGCTTGAGTTTTAATTGAATATTAATCGAATTAATAAATCACAAAAATTCTGGCTTTAGCCTTTAAACGGAGGAAAAAGAATGGAAGTTATAATGCCCAAAATGGGTGAGAGTGTCAGCGAGGGTACAATAATTAAATGGCATAAAAAGGTAGGTGACAGGGTTAAACGGGATGAAATCATTTTTGAAATAAGTACCGATAAAGTTGATACCGAAATTCCTTCACCAGCTGATGGTGTTCTTCAGGAAATAAAATTTAATGAAGGTGATACTGTTGAAGTTGGAACTGTGGTTGCAATAATTAATGAAAATGGAGAAACGTCTGTACAACCGCAGCAAGCTGAAGAATCTCTTAAAGAAGAACTGAAAGAAATAAATACAGTTAAAGAAGAAATTAAACCTGTAGTAGAAGAAAAACCTTCTGAAAAAGAAGAGCCATCTGAAATTCAATCTTCCGGAGAAGTTATAGATATTGCTATGCCTAAAATGGGTGAATCGGTTATGGAAGGAACCATAATCAAATGGCATAAAAAAGTCGGAGATAAAGTTAAAAAAGATGAAACGATTTTTGAGATAAGCACAGATAAAGTTGATACAGAAGTTCCTTCACCTGAAGAGGGTATACTTGCTGAAATTCTTGTTGCTGAACAGGAAACTGTAGAAGTAGGAACTATCGTAGCAAGAATTTCAAAAGGTGATGGAGTACCTGTTAAAAAGGAAACAAAAGAAAAAGTTCCTGAAGTAAAGAAAGAAGAAGTAAAAGTTGAAATGAAAGAACCTGAATCTATGCATGATAATTTTGCTCAGGTTAAGGTTATGGAGGAGGAAGACAGAGATCCGGGATTTTTATCGCCTCTTGTATTGAACATAGCTAAAAAAGAAAATGTAAGTTATAACGAATTAAAAAGAATTAAAGGAACAGGACTAGAAGGAAGAATAACAAAGAAAGATATTCTCGCTTATGTTGAATCAAGAAAATCCCAACCTCAGCAGCCTTCTGTTAAAAAAGAAGAACCAAAAGCTGAGGTAAAAAAAGCTCCGGCTCCCTCATACAAACCTTCTTATTCAGATAATGAGATTGAAAAGATTCCGATGGACAACATCCGCCAAAAGATTATGGAGCACATGGTGAGAAGCCGCGATACTTCTGTTCATGTTGCTGCATTACTTGAAGTGGATATGACAAGGATACATAATTTCATTCAGAAGAACAGGGATATTTACCTTCAGCGTGATGGTGTTAAGTTAACATATATGGCTTTTATTGCTCAGGCATGTGTTAAAGCTTTAAAGGAATATCCGCTTGTTAACTCTACAATTGAAGGAAACACAATTGTAAGAAAGAAATTTATTAATCTTGGTATTGCTGTTGCAATTGAACCGACAGGATTAATTGTTCCGAATATCAAAGCGGCTGATCAGAAAAATTTAGCAGGGCTTGCACATGCAATTAATGACCTCGCAGCAAGATCAAGAAATAAAAAATTAACTCCAGACGACATTACCGGCGGAACATTTACAATTACAAATTATGGTGTATTCGGAACACTATTCGGAACACCAATAATTAACCAGCCTGAAGTCGCAATACTTGGAGTTGGTGTAGTTGTTAAAAAGCCTGTAGTTGTTGAAGTTGACGGAACAGATACAATTGCAATCAGGCATATTATGTCGCTTACACTTTCCCACGATCATCGTCTTGTTGATGGTATGCTTGGCGGAAGATTTCTTAAATTTATGAAAGACACTTTAGAAAATTTTGATGAGAGTAGTATTTAAACTGCTCTCAATCTTTAACCAGAATTTAAATTCTTACAATGGAAGTATTAAATAAATTTCAAAGAACATATAAAGAAGAAAAAGAAAAAACTCTTAACCCCGGAAAAAGACCTTCATGGCTTAAAGTAAAATTGCCAATGGGGGAAAACTACACTGATGTAAAAAACCTTATGAGGACACAACAGCTTCACACTGTTTGTGAAGAAGCTAAATGTCCGAACATTGCGGAATGCTGGAATGCGAGAAGTGCAACATTTATGATTCTTGGTGATACCTGCACAAGAAGCTGCGGCTTTTGTAATATTAAAGTCGGCATACCAAATGAGTTGGATCTTAATGAACCAAGAAGAGTAGCTGATGCAGTAAAGGAATTAAACCTCAGGCATGTTGTTATCACTTCGGTAAACAGAGATGAATTAAAAGATGGCGGCGCATCAATTTTTGCGGAATGTGTAAGACTAATTAATGAAGAGATGTATGATACAACGGTCGAAATTCTTATTCCTGATTTCAAAGGAGATGAAAAAGCATTTGAAATTATAATGAAACACCCTCCGGACATTCTAAATCATAACCTTGAAACTGTACCTCGTTTATATCCTTATGTGAGACCGCAGGCAAAATACCAGCGGAGTTTATCTTTAATAAGATGGTTTAAAGATAAAGGACTAAAAACCAAAAGCGGAATTATGGTTGGTATTGGTGAGCATCCGGATGAAGTATTAAGTCTTATGGATGATTTGGTTACAGCAGGATGTGATATTTTAACTATTGGTCAATATCTCCTGCCGACTAAACAACACCTGCCGGTTGACAGGTTCGTTACTCCTGAAGAATTTCAAATGTATAAAGATGAAGGTTTAAAGAAAGGATTCAGAATAGTTGAATCATCACCACTTGTAAGAAGCTCTTACCATGCTGATAAACATGCACGTGCGATATTTTAAATAAATATTTTCTTTAAGAAACTAGTGGCTTTGAGTCTAAAATAATCTGCCACAAGACCACAAAGATTCAAAGATTCATAAAATATTTTATTAAAGATTCTGATTCAAAAAAAATATTTTTCATCTTTTATAAGAAAAATAAATTTTAACAATTATTTAATTTCCTTCACTCATTAATTCTTCTTAAATTTCGCATCCCAAATCCTGAGTGGTTGCAGGGTTATAGAAACAAAATCTGATTGAATGAAAAAAAATTTACTGCTGTTAGTTGCTGCATTAGTATGTTTTGCTTTTACTTCCGATAAGGGGGATGACAAAAAATTCAGAAAAATCCTTGATGATGATAATTCTAAATTTACTAATGTTGGTAACATAGGACTTACTGTTACAAATTTTGGGACTTATGGTCATGGTTTTACTCAATGGCCTGATCAGCCAAGCTGCGAATATCCTCTCGGCAGCGGAATTGAACATCTGTTCGATGGCGGTTTGTGGATTGGCGGTTTTATTAGTAATGATGCACAGGGAAATGGAAGAACAGGACCGTATGTAACAACAGGTGCAGTAGATGCATCATCAGTTTCCGCAAGAGGCGGGGGATTTGAATATACAAATGCTGCCGGAAGTGTTGTAATAGAAAGATCATCTCTTCTTGACTCAAGATATTACAGTCCCTTTGCTGTTTCTCACCAAGATCTATCGAGTTGAATTTATATATACAGGCTGAAGACAAAAGATTTTGTGACAGCTAAAAAATTAATGCTTGTGAAATGAGATTATCTTATAAGTATCATTTTTTTTGTATCTGAAAATAAATTTTTTGAATTATTACTTTCTGCCCGTAGCATATAAAAATATACGCCGCTGCTTAAATCATTTTCGGAAAATGAAATTCTATATTCACCTGATTTCAATTCATTATTAATTAATTGTGATATCTTTTCTCCTAAAGAATTATAAATGCTTAGAGAAACATAGCTGTCATAAGGGAGATAAAATTTTATTTCTGTAGACGGATTAAAAGGATTAGGATAATTTTGATAAAGTAAAAAATCATCCGGAACTGCTTCTTCTTCATTTATATTTAAAGGATCCGGAATATAAACTAAAATATTTCCGCTTTCTCCTACTGCATATCCATGGTACCTGTCGGTAAACTCAAGATCATAAACAGTAACATTTTCGGGGACATCTTCTATAAACCAATTAATTCCGCCGTCTGTTGTTTTTAAGAACCTGTAACCTGATGCTGACCATCCTTCACTTACTGTTCTGAAATCCAAAGCTAATGAAAGCAGGTAGACCGGAAGTTCTTCATATTCCCAGGTTAAACCGGCATCGGTTGTTGTTATTAAACCAGTTGAATAAAATCCTTCAGGATCACCGGAAAGTGCAATAGCATTAAGTGAATCTTTAATATGAATATCAAATATTTCGTCAGGACTTAATCCGTGAGATGTCCGGTTTTCTCCGCCGTCGGAAGTTCTCCATATAACCCCTGCCTGATCAATAAAACCTCCTGTTGCATATCCCAGGCTTTTATTATAAAAATTAAATTTATAAACCGGATAATTTGATACAAGCGTTGAATCAACATTCATTCTTGCCCAGGTAATTCCGCCGTTTGATGTTTTTGCAATATATGTTCCTCCCATAAAACCTGTAAGTGAATCAAGAAAGTAAATTGTAGTCATAAAAGCATTTCCATCAGGATAATTTTCAATAATCCAGTTTTCACCTCCATCTGATGTTTTTAATATTTGTGTATTGAACGGAGGAACATCTTTAATAGTTACTGCCCAGCCCAGGTTTTTGTTAAGAAAAAATATATCCATAATAAAAGAAGTGACATTTGAATTTTGAATTTCCCAGTTCAATCCGCCGTTTGTAGTTTTAATAATAGTTCCTGCAGCACCTGCCGCCCAAACCGTAAGGCTGTCAGCATAAGCAAGATTTCTAAGGTGAGCACTCACTGGACTTTCAACTTTCAACCATCTTGTTTTTTGTGCATTTGAATTTAATACCAAACCGGAGAGTATTATTGAAAGGGTTATATAGTATGAAATAGTTTTCATTATGAGAAAAAAATCTAACCGTTTTTACAAATTTATTCATATTTGAAATAAGATGTTTTGTTGATGAATAAACCAAGATTTTTAGGATTTAAAATGAGTTGAAAAAACAGGGGTATCAATACATAAAAAATGGCTGTTAAAAGTATGAAAAGTAATTTATCAGAAGGTGAAATATTTGGAAATCCTTCTTCATTATGCTATTTTTACACTTTCAATTTTAAAAAACTAAAGGGAAAAAATGCCTGAAGGTAAAGAAATCAAAGGTAAAATTATTCAAGTAATTGGTCCTGTTGTAGACGTAGAATTTGAGGAAGGACATCTACCGAAAATTTATAATGCTGTAAGAATTCCAAGAGTTACCACAGAAGGTGAAGAGAATAATCTTATTGCAGAGGTTCAACAGCATCTAGGAGAAGACAGGGTGCGTACAGTTGCGATGGATTCTACGGATGGTCTAGTAAGAGGAATGGATGCTTATGATACTGGTGAACCTATTTCTGTATTTGTGGGACCGGAAACCCTTGGAAGATTAATAAATGTTACCGGTCAAACAATTGATGGTCTTGAGGAAATTAAATCTTCTAAAAAATATCCTATTCACAGACCGGCTCCGGCATTTAAAAACCTATCTACTAAAACCGAAATTTTTGAAACAGGTATTAAAGTTATCGATCTTATTGAACCTTATTCCAAAGGTGGAAAGACAGGTTTATTCGGTGGTGCGGGTGTAGGTAAAACAGTTATTATTCAGGAGCTTATTCATAATATTGCACAGGAACATGGAGGTTATTCAGTTTTTGCTGGTGTAGGTGAAAGAACCCGTGAAGGAAATGATCTCTGGCTTGAAATGAAAGAATCAGGCGTGCTTAGTAAAACTTCACTTGTATTTGGCCAGATGAATGAACCTCCGGGAGCAAGACTTCGTGTAGGTTTAACAGGACTTACAATTGCAGAATATTTCCGTGATGAAGAGGGAAGAGATGTTCTTCTCTTTATTGACAACATTTTCCGTTTTACCCAGGCAGGTTCTGAAGTATCAGCTCTTTTGGGACGTATGCCGTCAGCGGTTGGTTATCAGCCAAACCTTGCAACTGAAATGGGTGCGCTTCAGGAGAGAATTACTTCTACAGATAAAGGATCGATTACTTCAGTGCAGGCAATTTATGTTCCCGCAGATGACTTAACTGACCCGGCGCCAGCTGCTGCATTCGCACATCTTGATGCTACTACAGTTTTAAGCCGTCAGATTTCCGAGCTTGGAATTTATCCTGCAGTTGACCCGCTCGAATCAACATCAAGAATATTACAGCCTGATACAATTGGTCAGGAACATTATGATGTTGCAACAAGATGTAAAGAAATTCTTCAGCACTATAAAGATCTTCAGGATATTATTAATATTCTTGGTATGGATGAATTATCTGATGAAGATAAAATTATTGTAAGACGTGCAAGAAGAATACAGAGATTCTTCAGTCAGCCTTTCCATGTTGCAGAGCAGTTTACAGGTTATAAAGGAAAGTATGTTAAACTTGAAGATACTATCAGAGGCTTCAAAGAAATTATTGATGGTAAGCATGATGATTTACCCGAAGCTGCTTTTATGTATGTAGGTACAATTGAAGAAGCTGTTGAAAAAGCAAAGAAGCTGAGTGAATAATGAACAGTACTCTTTATCTTGAAGTAATTACACCTTCAAAATTAATTTTTAAAGGTAATATTGAATCTGTTACTATACCTGGAGTTAAAGGCAGTTTCCAGGTTTTAAAAAATCACGCACCTTTAATAAGTATTTTTGAAACAGGTTTGATTAAAGTTAGAACAGAAACCGGAAGTACAAAATATTTTGCTACCGGCGGCGGTACTGTTGAAGTTTTAAATAATAATGTTCTTATACTTGCTGATTCTCTTGAAGCTGTTGAAGAGATAGATGTTGAAAGGGCAAAAAGAGCAAAAGAAAGAGCCCGGGAGAGATTAACACATCCTACAGAAGATACTGATATTGAAAGAGCCAGGGCAGCTCTTGCAAGAGCAGTAAACCGTTTAAACCTTGTAGAAAAATATATAAGAGCAGAGGTTTAATAAGTTTAAGATTTATTTATCCTCCAGACTATTTTCAACTCTGCCAAATTTAAAAATAAAAAGGCGAATCAATAATTCGCCTTTATTACTATTATATTCACTAATTTTATTTTGCTTCTGCAAAACGTTTTGCTACTTCATCCCAGTTTATAACATTCCAGAAATTCTCAATATACTCAGGACGCCTGTTCTGATATTTCAGATAATAAGCATGTTCCCACACATCAAGGCCAAGAATTGGAGTTCCTTTAACTTCAGCAACATCCATTAAAGGATTATCCTGGTTTGGAGTTGATGTAACCTCCAGTTTGCCATTACTTACAACAAGCCAAGCCCAGCCCGAACCAAATCTTGTTGCTGCAGCATCACTAAATTTCTTTTTAAATTCTTCAAATGATCCGAAATTTGAAACAATTGCCTTTTCAAGATCACCTGTCGGAACACCATTCGGGTTATTCTTTAATATTGTCCAGAAAAGTGTATGATTATAATGACCTCCTCCATTGTTTCTTACTGCAGTGGGAAGACCAGAAACCTTTTTCATTAAATCTTCCAAAGATTTGCCTTCCATATCAGTACCATCAACTGCTTTATTAAGATTAGTTACATAAGCATTATGATGTTTTGTATGGTGAATTTCCATTGTTTGTTTATCAATGTAAGGTTCAAGTGCATCATAACTATATGGTAATTGAGGAAGCTGAAAATTAGCCATAGTATAAACCCTCCTATAGAATTAATGTTTAAAAATTAAACAGAAAAAGATTCTCCGCAGCCGCAAGTCTTTGTTGCGTTAGGATTATTAAATATAAATCCTCTTCCATTCAAGCCATCACTAAAATCAAGTACCGTGCCCATCAGGTAAAAAAGGCTTTTACCATCGACAAATAGTTTAACTCCATTCTCTTCAATAATAGTATCACCTTCGCGGGGAGCACTGTCAAAATTCAGAGTATAAGTTAAACCTGAGCATCCTCCGCCTTTCACACCGACACGTAAACCATAATCTTCGGGCACCTGGTTTTCACTCATAATTGTTTTAACCTGTTTAGCTGCCTTTTCACTAATTTTAATTTCATTTACAGTTTGTTCGTTCATTCTGTCTAACCTTAATTATTTTAGTTTAAATAAGTAACTATTTTATTTGAGATATTCAACTTATTGAAAAATTATAATGGATCACCGGGGACGGTTGTCACAAATTCCGGAAAATTCAACCTCCAGGTATTATCAATAACTTTTACAAAAATATTTTTCTTTTCAAGATGTTCTGCATATTTCTTTGCAAGTTCTTCCGATTCAGTGTAAGAAAGTTCATTTCCTTTTTTATCAAAATAACTTTTAATACCATAATGAAGATCCCTGAAAAAGAAATTTGAATTATGAAACATCGGAAACTTTGCTTTCAGATAATTAAGAAACATTTCCTGTTCTGAAATTAATTTTTCAAGATATAAATCTATTCTATTCATTTTATTTCCTTGTTAAATAAATTCTGTAACAGTCATCTTTCTAAAGAGCTTATCAATTTCTCCCTGAATTTTTCTTAACGGTTCTCTTATCATACAGCAATTAAGATGTTCACAGTTTTCTTTTGAACTTCCTTCTTTAAAACATTTGGTAATTTGATAATCAGGTTCTACAGCAGATATAATTTCCATTATAGAAATATCTGATGGAAGCTTTGAAAGCTTATAGCCGCCTCGAGCACCCTGTACAGAATTGATTACATTCGACTTTACAAGTCTCTGCAGAATTTTTGAAATTAATTCGTAGGGCAGATTATATTTTATTGCTATCTCTTTAGCAGTAATACAATTTCTTTCCTGCTGTAAAGCAATATATTTTACAGCCATTAAAGCGTATTCAGATTTCTTAGATAACCTTAGCATAAAATAAGACTGAAATAGTCGGATTTAAAATTATAGATAAAGTGAAAGAAATGCAATGTTTTTGAATTCAATAAGATATTTGAACAGGAAATATTAAGTGGGTTTTAATTTACTTTCCGTATAAAATTTAACCTTCTCAATAAACTCTGTGCTGTCTATTGGTTTAGGAATATAATCTGTTGCACCTGCTTCAAGGCATTTTTCCCTGTCTCCTTTCATAGCAAATGCAGTGAGAGCTATAATAGGTGTATCCTTATATTCAGGCATAAGCCTGATTTTTTCTGTAGCTTCAAAACCATTCATAACCGGCATCTGCATATCCATGAGAATCAAATCATATTTTTGTTTTTTAACTTCGATTAAGGCTTCAGCACCATTTTCAACTACAGCAATATTTTCAAAATTATTTTTTTTCAGAAGGCGTGTAACTATTATTTGTGAGTGTTTATAATCCTCGACAAGAAGAATCTTTACAACATCATTCTTGTTTAAAAGCTCTTCAGGTGTTGCCGGTTCATCATACCTATTAATCATTGCATTTATTGTATCTGCAAGATCTTCAATGTTTGTACTTTTCTTCTGAAGAAGCTCTTCGAATAATCCGTCTATTTTATTAAGATCTTCCTGGTAATTTTCTTTTCCGGTATAAATTATAATAGGGAGGTGAGCAAACTTATTATTGGATTTAATCTGCTTAATAAGTTCATACCCGTTTAACTCAGGCATTTCAAGATCAATTATTGCAAGATCAAGATAGATATCTTCAATAAGGTCCATTACCTTTGATGAATGTGCCTCAGCAATTGGATTAAAACCAAGCTGCTGCACTGCCTCTTTTATAAGGTTAAGTGTAGGTACATCATCATCAACAATAAGTATGTTTGAGTTTTTCTTTAACTTGTAATTGGTAAGGACTTCAACAAGATAATTATACTTAATTGGCTTTACAAAATACTCAACAGCACCCATTAAAAATGCTTTTTGCTGTTCGGATTCTATCGAACAAACAATAACCGGTGTATGTTTTAAATTTTTGTGTTCCCGGAGTTTCTTCAGCAGTTCTATTCCGTTCATATCAGGCAGAATAATATCCATAAGAACTGCAAGGAAAATTTCTTCTTCAATTGCTTTTAATGCCTGCTCACCCGAGTTTACAATTCTTGGATTATATCCCCACTTAGTTAGGTAATTGCTTAAAAGTTTTGATGTTGCATAATCATCCTCAACAACTAGAACTATATTTTTCTCTCCCGTCTTTGCCAGTGCACTTATTTGCTGTTCAATAACAGATTGAGCAGCCTGATCTTCAATACCAAGGCTTATATTGTAAACAACACCTTTGCCTACAGTGCTTGAAATATTCAAACTGCCATTCAAAGTCTCAGCATATTTACTTGCAAGCAATAAGCTTAACCCGGTTATGTTTCCGATTTTTGAATTATTTAATTCAAGCAGGGCAGTGGGTTTAAATATATCTTTTAATTTTGCAGAAGTTAAACCCTGGCTGGTATCGGATATTTTAATATTTACTTTTGCAGTATCGGGTTTGGAAATGTTGATAGAAATTTTTCCTTTGCCTGTTAAGCGTACAGAATAAGTAATGATGCTTAAAAGAATATACCTTAACTTCTGAATATCTGTTTTAATTTTTTCAGGTACTTTCGAATCAATATTAACTATAAAATCAAGTTCCTGGCTGCTGACTTTAGAACTGAATGTATTTACAATCTCTTCTATAAAATTTGCAAGATTAATTTCAGATATACTATCCTTACATTTTTTCTCTTCAAGTTTTGCAAGATCAACCAGGTCATTAAGAAGAGAAAGTAAACCAAATGCACTCTCTTTTAATGTTGAAACATATTCACTTTGAGATGGAGTAAGGTTGTCTTCGCTTAAGAGGGAAGCAAATCCCATTATACTATTTAAAGGTGTGCGAAGATCATGTGCTATATCGGTTACTATACTACTTAACGAACCTTTTCCTGCAATACCTTTCCAGATATCAAGAAGAT
>Ga0079223_10000632_pt1 | contig 18742 bp, 11 predicted proteins | sample Stecom2011_FD_75072 | JGI IMG/M metagenome (GOLD analysis project Ga0079223, IMG submission 75072) | Agricultural soil microbial communities from Utah to study Nitrogen management - Steer compost 2011 | ecosystem: Environmental > Terrestrial > Soil > Agricultural land | place: USA: Utah... | reverse complement strand
AATATGATTGTTTACACAATCTTGCAGGAGGAAGAATAGTTCTTTACTGTTAATATTCAGAAGGTGCTTGATCAAATTTGAGGAAAGAGGTGTATTGGTTACAGATAAAAGCTGGAGAGATTTATAACTGTCAGCAGAAACATGGCTGAGTTTATCGTATATTCGTTGCCTTATCCGTTCCGGAAGCTGATAAGCATCCCAGTCAATCTTGAAGTTAAAATGATTTCGTTTCCAGAGTAGTTTCGTGTCTATTAGATCAATGAGGACTTCTCGGATATAACTCGGATTTCCATTAGTTCTATCTAAAAGGTCCTCGACAAATTTATCAGGTACATCAGTGCTGAGCAGTTTCTCTATGTATTCTCTACTCTCGCGTAGATTATATGGGGCAACATCGATCTTGATTGGATGCAGCAACCCGCTGACGGAACCAGGATTATCGACACTGAGTATGATCAAGATTCTGTTAAGTTTAATTGATCTGGATATATAGTTGATGAAATCAATTGTTTCACCGGTCAAAAAATGCCCGGCCCGAATAATGAAGATCAGAGGTTTTTCCTCAGCCAGGGCTTCGATAAATTCTTTGGCAAAGGAGAAATCCTTGACCAGTTCTTTCCGGTTTTCCTTAAGATTTGTTGCCTGTTCTTCCGATTCATAGAGGAACTTTTTCAGTTTATCTGAGATCTTAACGAGCTGTTTCGATAATTTGCGATTATTTTCTAAATACGAGAGATACTCCTTGATCAGGGCAAAAAATGGGTCTTTCAGACTTGGAGAGCAGGTATAATCAAACAGGTGATAATGATTGGTCAACAGGTGGTAGCGAAACAGGGTCAAGATGTTATCTTTTCCTAAACCTTCTTCCCCGGACATTACGACTACCTTTCCGTTGTGCTTCTCTACTAATGGAATATAATCCAGCAGGTCATGAGTGTAATTCTCTCTTAACAGATAACTGTTGTTTTGAATTGAATTAACCAGCGAGAATTTTAATGAAAAGAGGTACTGATGTGTTTGGATCCGGTTGACATAAGCAATAATCGAACGAGCGTCGGAGAAACGGTCTTCTCTGTTCTTCTCAAGTAGTTTGAGAATCAGTTTCTCTAATTTTGCCGGGATTGCTGGATTGATATCACGGGGAAATTTCGGGAAGAGAGAAGAACGGCTTCCGGTGATCATATCAGATAACTGTTCCAGCGTATAGGGAAGTGTTCCAGTCGTGACCCTGTAAAGAGTTACACCCAGGGCATAAAAATCACTCTCTGGTACTCCCTTGTTACCACGGTATATTTCAGGTGCTATATAGGGGAGAGTTCCCGAAATGCTCTGCTGGTTCTTCTGTAAATCTACCTTGGTGAACCCAAAATCGAGGATCTTGACCTTTAACTCACCATCTTCTAGCCGGTACATAATATTATCAGGTTTAAGATCTTTATGGACGATATTCAATCGATGAAGTTCATCGAGACCATAACAGACCTGAACAATAATATTATACAGATCATTGATATTGGCTGATGTGAAGATAAAATCAGAGAGTGTTTTTCCCTCGTAATACTCGCTCAAGTAATAGATATGCCTCTCGCTGTTCCCGAAATTAAGGACCTTTATGAGGTTGGGGTGGTCAATTTGCGTGATCAGAAACATATCTTCAGCCGAGAATTTCTCATATATACTCTCAGCATCCAATTTCTGAAACACCTTCAGTGCGAAAACCTTGTCTGTCCTTAAGTCCCTGACCTTATATACTATAGCCCAGGCACCCATACCAAGACGTTCGATGACCTGATATCGTGAGTCAATAATCATATATAACCATCCTTAATCAAACCCTTCCTAATAATCTCTATTGCTATAGTTTGTCAAGATTTCATCTCTGCGGAAAAGGTCTGTTATCCCTATTTTGATTGACTCTATTCTTTACTTCCTTCATATAACGAAGAATATTCTGTCTATTACAGTTGCAATTCCTTTATAAACAGAGGGGAGGATGGGAGTCGGCTTCACCGGACTCCCATCCTCCCCGGAGATTTACCTGATCTGTAAATCAGGATCGGCTTTAGTAAAACGAGTTATTTGATCAAAAGCATCTTTCTGGTTTCTGTGTGGTTTCCGGTTGTTAATCTGTAAAGATAAATACCGCTGGCTACTTCACAGTTATTATTGTTCTTTCCTTTCCAGACGGCCATATGTTCTCCTGCAGGCCTGAATTCGTCAACGATGGTCTTGATCATTTCACCGCGCATATTAAAGATATCCAATCTGACCTGCGAATCGGATGGCAATCTATAGATTATCGTTGTCTCAGGGTTGAAGGGGTTGGGATAATTTTGATTCAAGAGAGATTCAGGGACTGTAACGAGATGATCGTCAACACTTACCGGCGGTTCAGGAGGCGGATCATAGACAAATTCGAAGTCGATAGAGGTATACATAAGATTACCGCCTGTATTAGGACCATTGCCCATCACATAGGAACCGTAGTCGTTCTGGTCGTAGAAGAAGAAATGGAATCTATAAAACTCCTGAAACACCTGTTCAACCTGGTCAGATATATACCAATATGCCGGTATCATATTCTGCAGTTCCAGAGTATCGCTTGAATTGAGGATTACCGGGTAAGACCAGGTCTGGCCATAATCATTGGAGATCATGATATGGGTATCCGGTCCTGATGTTTCATTGCTGGTCTGATATAGGACTATCAATCGTGGCCCTTCTGCTATCACACGGTGATAGTTTTCGTTATGCAGGCAATCAGGGTCGGGATAGTAACATGGCCAGCTTGGATTGATGAGCAGATTACCCTGATTATCATATTCGGGGGGAATACTCCAGGGGAGGTATACCAGGCCTGAATAGTCGCGGGGATAAAGGTCCTGGAGTACAAATTCTTCAGTACTTCTGGAGAATTTTACGTGTTTGCTGGTTGTCATGTCAGGAAACCAGATATTAGTTTCAGTAAAGAGAGCAAATATAGAACCGAAATGATAGTTTCCCTCTCCGTCGAGAACAGTATTGTGCCTGTTGACAAAGGCTCTATACCGCATATCCTGATATGGTTGGTGACTCTCATCCTGGAAATAGCCATCCGGATTATCTACCGGAATGGTTGGGTCTCCTGTAAAGAGTTGCCAGTTACCCTCCCCGTAGTTATCGTTTTCCAGAACGAAAAGGAAATTATCTACGTGATAGGGATCTGCGGTATCCAGATATTCAGTATGACCGACGATAGCTATTTTTCCGGAATCACGTGATACGACCGGTGTTGAGAAGATAGCAATATCATTGGCGAACCAATCGCTAAGATAGGGTATTGTGATGGTTGTCCACTGATCAGGATTGAAATTAGCTAGGTCTGCTGGGTCAGAGAAATCAGCGTAGGTCAATATAACATCCTCAATACCGGTGCCCCAGATATAAAGTCTTCTCTGGCCTGGGTTCGGTGAAGCTCCCACAAAGACATTGGGCATGTAACCTGCCGGGAAAATGAGGTAGGGGGTGATCCAGAGACCAGGCGCACCGATGATTTGATATTGATCCAGAGAGAGATAACAACCTGAGTCAGTCGCCCAGGTAACAAAGGGAACTCCTGTCTCCAGATCGATATCGAGTGATGGGTTACCTTCCATAGTAGTCCCGGCAAGATTGATAAGCGAAGGGCCCATTGATACATTGCCATTCTGAAGATAGATGTAATAGATCCTTCTTGTGCTACCCGCAGATGACACACCCTGAAAAATAATATAAATACCCCCACCATCATGAATACCAGCCGGGCTAGGTTGTATAAGGACCGGAGTAGTGTGAAATCCACCAGGGAAATAATCATACCAGGAAGATCCCATATTTACGGGAGGTGTATCGAACTCATAGTATGGTGCCGGGCGTTGACTACCCTCCCATTGCCTTAATACTGTGCGGTCCGAATTCCAGGCGGAATGTCTTTCCGGTATAATAAGCTCGGCATTGATCAAGCCTGCTGTAAAAATAACGGCAATTATTAGCAAAATCAGCCTTTTCATCATAACCTCCTTAATCTGATAAAACCAACAAAACTTACGAAATTAGCAGGTTCTCGATATTCTCGCTTATTTGAAAAATAGCAGTTATTGGATTGGATCGTTACTGCAACTCATCTACTTTAAATCGAGAACCGGGGCTTCTATCCTGATTGGAAGCAACCCTTCATTGACGTTCATAATACGACACACCTCTTAAAGTACCCTGTAATTATTTTGAGAAGTTATCACATCTGATGCAATTACAGTAGAGTTTATTCTAAATCGAAGGGAAGAATACAATTAGCTCAAAGGCTATTTATAATCTAGCCTTCTGTTGTTAAATCGAACGGGTTAATAATCACTTCATAAATAGCATCTTCTTTGTCAGTGACTCGTTTTCGCCCTGAAGGAGATAGAAGTATATTCCATTAGCTACTTCTTGATTACTGTCATCCAAGCCGTTCCATATAGTGATATGTTCTCCGACAGGTTCTCTGTCATCGACCAGAGTTCTGACCAATTGGCCTTTTATATTATAAATCTTCAGACGGATATAAGATTCGGAATTAAGATAGTATCGAATTGTAGTTTCAGGATTAAAGGGGTTCGGATAATTTTGCTGTAATGAAATATTGTGGTTAAGCAGCAAATCGTTGTCAATTCCGGTACTTGGTGGGTCCGGGGGAGATTCGTAATCAAATTTGAAATCGATTGATGTATAACAGAGATAACCACCGGTGTCCGGACCATTACCTATCCAATAAGAGCCATAATCATTCTGATCGAAGAAGAACAGATGTGTTCTGAACCAGTCATCACCGAGATACTCCATACAGTCGGCGATATACCAGTAAGTCGGTATCATATCAACTAATTCCGGTGTGTCGAATGAATTCAGAACGACAGGGTATGACCAGGATTCTCCATAATTGTTTGAGAGCATAATCCTGGTATCAGGCATAGTCTGTTCAGAACTGGTCTGAAAGAGGATAATCAAACGTCCTTTCTGCTCGATCATACGGTGATAGTTTTCATGGTACAAGTTTTCTGTATCTGGCCAGTAGCAGGGCCAACTCTCTGAGTAGATCAAATCGCCATAATTATCGTATTCAGGAGGAATACTCCAGGGGAGATATGAAAGGCCAGAATACTCTCGGGGATAGAGATCTTGGAGTATGAATTCTTCTGTCTCGCGAGAGAATTTGACATGTTTACTCGTTGTCATCTCAGGGAACCATGAGTTATCTTCGGCAAATAGAGCAAAGATACAGCCAAAATGATAGTTTCCTTCATCATCAATTATAGTATTATGACGATTCTGATAAGCTCTATATCGCATATCCTGATAAGGTTGCAAGTTATCATCTAAAAAATAATCTTGCGGATTCTCTACTGGAAGTGTCGAATTACCGGTATAAAGAGACCAGGTACCCTCGCCATAATGATTGTTCTCCAGAACAAACAGGACATTGAAAGAATGATAAGGATAAGATGAGTTCATATACTCGGTATGTCCGACGATCGCTATCCTGCCGCTATTCCGTGAAACGATTGGAGCAGCGTAGATCTTAATATGATCGTTATACCAGTTGTTGAGATAGGGAACTGTCACAGTAACCCAATCATCAGGAGAATAGTTTTCCAGATCAGTAGGTTCAGTGAAATCGGTATATGTCAGGATTACATTATTAGTGCCAAATCCCCAGATATAGAGTCTCCTCTGATCCTGATTGGGAGAAGCACCAATGAACACTTCAGGCCTGTATCCTTCTGGCTGTATCTGATAGGGTGTGATCCAGAGTCCGGGAACACCGATCATGTCGTAGTGGTCGAAACTCAAGAAGCAACCTTCGGGAGAACACCATGTTACGAAGGGAACACCAGTTTCATGATCAACATCTATTGATACGGACAATTCGCTGTTAGTCCCTATAAGATTAATTAATGAAGGACCTGTTAGAATCACTCCATCTTCAATATACGAATAGTAGACTCTCCTTAAACCACCATATGAGGTTATCCCCTGAAAGGCAGTGTAGACTCCTCCACCGGGATGAATTCCCACTGGACAGGGTTGCATCCTGATCGGGATCGAACTGGTTCCTCCCGGAAAATAATCATACCATGAAGATCCGATTCTGATTGGGGCTAAATAAAAACAATAATCAGGAGCTTCATTCCTTACAGCATTCAATACAGTATCACGGCCAGAGTCAAGGACTGTATGGTTCAACGGCTGAGTTGAAACTCCCTGGATAAAGCTTGTGAAAAGTACTAATATGACGATTATGATTAGATATGTGAGGCTTTTCATATTGACCTCCGAATATAACAAACGCTTATGTTACTGAATCCCGACAGATAGTAACCAGCGTTCCGATTTAATATGTGCTGCTATCGTTCTTTCGATTTCTTTTACTGAAAAAGTCTGAAATAAATGATTATGACTTGAGTAATGGCAGGTGTACTGGTTGCTTGAAGTAGATGAAAAAGAAGAAACCTCCGGTTTTGTTTTCAACCCTGATCTCACTATCTCGAATACTTCAGAGTAGAACCCTTCTTCTGGAAAGATAGTATTCGTGAATGGAATAGATTTAACTCTATGCAGCATAACGCCCTCTCTGTTTCAATGTTGTTATCAATAATCTGCCTGTATTACATTGTTAGCAATTGACTTTACCTGTTTGTATTAGTGATATACTTCAATCAACATAATACACCTCCATATATCAGGTAGTGTTTTTAACTCGTATGATATAATATATTACCTCTCACACAATTACATTTTTTGATTAAAGATTGTTTTGTCAAGATATGTTTTCTTTACCGAAAATTGCTTTCAGATAACGCTTTTTTATTGACATTACTCTCCAAGAGTATTCTATAGAGAAGTTATAGGTCAGGATTAAAGGGAACATTGTTCCTCTGAACAAACAATGAACCTCAAAAGGGGGATATTGGATATGAGAAGTAGAATGTTTGTGTTAGTTGGGGTCATGATTATCTGTCTCGGACCACTGTATGGAACAGATGTGTCGGGTAATCAATCAGGTATCTGGACTCTTGCGGAGAGCCCATACAATGTGATAGGTAATGTAACCGTTCCATCAGGAGAGTATCTGGAGATTGAACCTGGAGTTCAGATTCAGGTAATGGGGGACTATCGTATCACCGTAGAGGGAGTGATTGAAGCAACCGGGACGGAGACAGATTCGATACGATTTTATGCTGAAGGTTTACGATGGGATACGATCAGATTGGAGAATGAGATAGAGGAAAGTACCTTTACACATTGCCTGATTGCAAATGCTGATACTGGTATCAGCTCTATCCAGTCACCAGTAACCGTATCAGAATGCAGGTTTGATGATAATATAACCGGAATCAGGGTTAATGGCATTGGGGCAACCAATCCTCCGGAAGTAAATATACTATACACAAGAATAGAGAACAGTCAGCAGAATGGGATATTCATCGTCCAGAATTCCAATACTCTTATCGATAACTGTGAAATAACAACATCAGCTCTTAGTGGCCAGGCGAGAGGAGCTATCCAGTTAAGTAATCAGTCTGCCAGTGGTCATAACAACCCGACTATCAGTAATAATCATATTCACCACAATACCTGGCAGGGGATTACTGCTTGGGATTTGACCGGAACAAGCAGGATCAATCCTACAGTAGTCAATAATCTGATCGAATACAATCTTACCGGTATCTATCTGATCCACTCTTCCGGTTTTTTCTTCAATAATATTGTGCAGAACAATTATGTTACTGGTAATCCCGATTCGGGTGCTGGTGTAATGATCAGTGGTTCATCTGCCTTACCACTCTTTACGGAAAACGTATTCACCGGCAATTATACCGGCTTCTATATCGTCACAGGAGGTAGTGCCAATCTGGGCACGATCGATAGTCCCGATCCGGACGCCTATGGGATGAACCAGATTTACGGTAATGTGGCTCCTGATGGTAATACAAACAGTGTGTATAATCTATCTTCAGCCGATATCATGGCTCAGAATAATATCTGGGATAGCGAGGATTATGACGAGATAGCCGATACGATCTTTGACGGCAACGACAATGCGGATTACGGTTTCGTCATTTTCGATCCGATATACCAACCGGAAGAAGCCTCTATCTCAGGTTCTGTAGAATATTTGGGCGAAATGGAAATAGTAGCATACAGAGTTATCCTCTATCATATCGAGACAGAGACAGAAATTGCCGAAACCTTGATTGACGACACAGGAGAATTTACTCTCAGTATAGAAGAGTTCGGGGATTTCTATCTTTACGCTTACGGTATTCCTCTCTATGACAATGAAGCAGTTCCTATGGGAGCATATGAATGTACTCACGAACCGGTCAGTATTACCCTGGAAGCAGGTGATCATTTGACAGGATACCAAATCGGGATTTTCGATGAAAGAGAACCGCACCATTACAGGATTGACGGTATTATAAACGAACACGATCCCGAGTTATTCATTATGAACAAGACTAGATTCGTCTTTCCGGTCGAAGTGACTGAATTGCTCTATGAAGAGGATGATTGGCTCAGAATCTGGGCATATCTGATACACGATCAACAGAGTGGTGTTACAGATTCGCTGTTTGTCACTGAAAGTTCTGCTCTTATCAAACAACAAGAAGTCGAGTTTGGAGAGAGCTGGCTTTATCCTCATTATGATGTTCAAACAGGTGAGATTGTTTATCTCGAGGCAGAGGTAACCGATTTACAGGAATACGATGTTACATCACGTCAGAATACGGTAATAGAAATTACCATCTCTGAGCCGACAACAGACGAAGTACTTCAGGTCTGGTGGGTTGAGAATAACATGGGTATAATTAAGATACAGACATATCAAGATTATGCGATACTTAATGATCTCTTTATCAGTGTGATGAATATAACCGGAGGTTCCGGTTTCTTCCCTTTGGAGATCGAAAACAGTTGGTCTTATGGCAATTTCATTCCTGGTCTGGTACCGACTAATCTAAGATATCAGTTAGAGAATGAAGATCACATAATCTTGAAATGGGATGCTCCCCGTCAGAATCCTCAGGAAAACTGGACTGGTTATAATATCTACAGAAATGGGATTGTCGAGCACTCAATCGATTTCGGTAATCCAGTTTATCATATACCCGTTCCGACAGAAAACTCGACTTACACCATTACTGTCTTTAATGACCAGGGAGAATCACCCCACTCCAACCAGATCGAGATTACGGTAACAGGTGTTGGTGATCAGCATAGCGAAATCAATCTCCGACCGGATTTTCAGCTCTATCCCAATCCGATCACTATAAGTTCAAGTAGAGAAATGGATCTGAACCTCAGTTTGCAATTACCTGAAGATATGGAGATCGAACTGTCGGTCTATAATATCAGAGGACAGAAAGTAGCAACTGTTCACAACGGTTTTATGGAGAGCGGCATACAGCTACTGAACTGGAGTCCGTTAAACGAGCAAAAAAGACCAGTCAGTAACGGTATTTACTTCTTCCGGCTAAAGACTCCTAAGACGACTCTGATTAGAAAGCTCACTATCATTAACTGAACAAAAACTGATTACTGCAGATAATACAACATTTGGAGGTAGATTGAGAAGCCGTTTCCTGCTACTTTGTTTGCTGACATTCCTGGTATCGTCAGTTCAGAGTCGAGAAGAGACCCAACAACACCGTGAGATTCACAACATTACAGAAACTGGAAGCTTTTTGTTCAATGAAAGGGATAACCTCCGTAATTTATCCAGTCAGAAAGTCAAGATTAGAGGCTCAAGGCAGGATATTATCTGGCATAAGGTATATCAATATACCTTAACACGTTCACTGGCACTTGGTTTTAATAATACGGTCTTTTTCGGGGGATCAGACTTTGCTCCTGTTGAGGTTGCCCTATACCCGTTATTATCAGATTATAATCCTCCAGAACCTCTCTGGACTTACGAAGGGGAAGAGAACACAGACTGGTTTGTAGATGCTTCAGAAGCTATCGATCTTTATGCCGGCTTAAACTATCTCCCAGCAGATTTCGACGATGAAGGGGATGGATATTGCCATCTCTATATCTGGCATTATGATTCCAGTATCCCCTTATGGACTTACGATTTCACAGGCTATCTCCCAGCTTCTACTGAACCTATTGTTATTTCTGAAGAAGACGGGGAAATCTTTGTTGCTATGAGAGACCTGATAGACGATCTTACAAGAGTATATATCTTTTCTGCTGGAAGTAGCGAACCGTCAGAAGTAATTAGTTTTAACGACAGTATAGCTCAAATGCTCAGGGTTTCAAGTGACGGAAAGATTATCGGACTGCTTCAGGGTTCTTTTGCTTCAATATACGACAGAGAGACCGGTTCACTTAGACAGAGGCTCAGAATCGGATCTTCAACAATCAATTTCGCTATGAGTGCTTCGGGTGATCGCATCATCACCGGCTGGCGTGAAGCAGTAGTACACCAGTGGGACGGATCAAGGTACAGAGAAAAATTCCGATATCGAGATAGTGATGGGACCTGGTATCACAGGTATTGCTCGATATCTGGAGATGGTTCTACTGCTGTAATTACTGCTAATAAAAGTGATTACAGCCTGAATCGGGTTCATCTGGTCAATCTGATTGATTATGAACTGATCTGGAGCTATCAGATCGAACGAGCGGAGGGGAGTGACTTACAGCTTCTTCCCTCGCAATCAGATATCTCTCATGACGGAAGTATCTTTATTCTGGGTAACTGGGGTGACGACTCAGAGAGTAATCCAGCCTTGATGGTGTTTCAGCGAGAAACTCCTCAACCCTACTTTCTACATTCTCCTGGTGGTTCGATCACAAGTACAGCAATCACAAAAAATGCTCCCTATTACGCAGCAGCAGCGGGAAAGCTTGTTCATATGAATATCTGGGGAGCAGGAACCAATCTCTACTCGCTTGATCTGGAGATTGAGATCGATTATGCAACTCTTGCAGGGACTATTGCAGATGCAGATTCAGGTTTACCACTTCCGGGAGTAAGGCTTATCTGCGGTGAATGGGATGAAACACATACTGATGTGAACGGCAGTTATAGCTTTTCTTCGTTAGTTCCCGGTGATTATAATCTTAGAGTATCGAAGCAGGGTTATTACGATATAATAGTGGAGTCTGTTAATATCCAGCCGGATGCGAATGTTCTCATCGATCTGGAACTGGAGCCAATCCCCGTTGTTTCACTGCAGGGGAGAGTGGTAAAGGGAGATATGCCTTCAGAAGGCTTGTCTGAGGCCGATATCAGTCTGAGAGGTTACGATGATTACCATACTCAAACTGATATAGAGGGAGATTTTGAGTTCGAGAATGTATTCATCGAGAATACGTATGAACTCATTATAGATCATCCTCAATACAACGAACATACTCAAACAGTTGTGGTAGAGAAAGAGGATATCGTTCTCAATGACATTCCTCTTGTCGAGACACCCTTTCCTGTGAATAATGTAATGGCAATTGTGACGGGTAATAACGAGGTTCTTCTCTCCTGGTCAGATCCGGTATCAGCTATGTTACGAGAGTTTTCTTATGATAACGGTAACGTAGAGGGAGCTGTCGGATTTTATAATGGAACTTCCGCAAGTGTTCTTGGTGCTCTGTATCATCATAATGCCAGTATTGAATCAATATCCTGGCATTTAAGCGGAACGGTTACGCACGAAACGGTTAATCTATTTATATTCGATCTGGATGAAGATGGATATCCACTCAGCACGGAACTGCTCTATATGGAGGAGGGCATTAAAAATGTCCAGGGAGAATGGAATACCCACTTTCTTCCGCTTCAGGTTTCAGCACCCAACGGCTTCCTTATTGGGATAAGCTCAACCTCTGGAGAGCATCTGGGGATTTCTGTCGATAGTGGAGACGAGTTACAACCCTATACTCAGTTTTATGTGTTCGATTATACGATCGGAATGGAGTTCACCCCCTATTTTACAGGAAACTACTTCCTTCGGGCTCGTGGCTATGACTACGGATATATATCCTATCCCGACTTCGATTACAGATTGTTAAGTAACTCAGGATTTCCTGCTCCGAAGAGAGCAAAGACAGAATTCTATACTGATACCCGAAACAGAGTAGCCGGCTCGATGTCCTCTTCTTCACTCTTCGCCCCCTCCGTTCGGGTTTTTAAAAAATATAATATCTATCGTTTCCTTTCCGGGAACCTGCATAATACCGAAGAATGGGAGTTTATCGGTTCAACAGCAGGCAATCAATATCTCGACACTGACTGGCTAAATATTCCGGATGGAGACTATCTTTACGGAGTTACCGCCCTATACAGCGATGATAATGAATCTCCGGCAGCAATGTCTAACCTGCTAACCAAAAATCTAAACAGTAGCCTCACGGTATATATAATGACCAATTCCGGTGATACAGCAGAGGGTGCTCTTCTTGAATTACTATCGGCAGATGAGGATCAGGTTCTCTATCATGCGTTTGCCGACGAGGAGGGGAAGGTCCAAATTTCTGATATTGAGAGAGGTATCTATGATATCAGAGTCTCTCTTGCTGGTTTTATGACTGAGAGAATCAATGGGATAGAGCTGATTCCTGATGAAGTAATTCTGGAGTTCGAACTGATAGAGAAGTTGATTCCTGTATCGGGTCTGCAATATACATTACTTGATGATAATGGTTATGACGGTGTGAAGCTGAACTGGTCAGCTCCTTCGGAAGCGGGTAACAGAGGAACCAGTAAAGGAGCAGACCGGTCGTTGCATGGCTATCGTATCTTGCGAAATGGGATCGTAGTCGAAGAGAATGTCCAGGACACTCTGTTTACAGACTATCCACCAGTATCGGGGTTTTATGTTTATGGAGTACAGGGAGTTTACGACAGTGGCCTTTCACCAGCAGTATATACTGAGGAGATTGAGTTGACCCGTCCCCCGATCCGGACAGAACTTCAGGGTAGTTATCCCAACCCCTTCAATCGTTCGACTCAGATCAAGTTAACTCTGGCAGCGGAAGATACCGTTACCCTGGAGATATTCAATGTTCGGGGAGTGCTGGTAAAGGAGGTGATCTCCGAGAACCTCTATCCGGGCGAGTATTTATTTTCCTGGCCAGGAACCGACCGAAGAGGAAAGAGGGTCGCTTCTGGAGTCTATCTGTGTAAGATGACAGCTGGATCTTATAGAGGGTATATCAAGATGTTACTGTTAAAATAGGGGGAGAATGTATATGATAGTCAATATAGTTAATATCCAGGTCCAGAGTCAGTTTCTGGATGCGTTTATCAGAGCTACTGCCAGGAATCATCAAAACTCAGTCAAGGAGTCCGGTAATCTAAGATTCGACGTGCTCCAGAGTGAAGATGATCCGACCCGCTTTGTTCTTTATGAGGCTTACAGAACAGAGGAGGCCGTCTTTGCCCATAAGAAGAGTGAGCACTATCTGGAGTGGCGGGAAACGGTCAAGGTTTGGATGGCCAAACCACGATCAGGGTCAACTTATCACATTCTCTACCCGGAAGAAATTCTTTAATACCAGTCTACTGTATAACCCTGTTGTATTCCGTATCTCTCGACGAAGCCGGCATTGACTTCAATCACATAAAGTACCGGCTCTGGCGAAGCAATGGGATCATCAGTGAAAGGAACTGTGTAGGTGTCGATGTGAGCGATAGTTCTGTCAATCCTGACGAAGATCATATCGAGCGGGATATGGGTATTCCTCATCCACATCTCAATATTATGTGTCCGGTCGAAAATAAAGAGCATACCTCTGTTCTGCTCCATAACAGGCCTGAACATCAATCCCTGTGTGCGAGAAGCTACTGAATTGGCAATCTCTATTTCGATAGTTGTAACCAGATTCCCTTCCTGATCATAGAAGGTGAGTTCACTATCTTTCCTGAATTGTGGCGTTTCTTCCGGCTCTAAGATCTCTGTTACTCCACTGTCACGGCCCAGATATGGAACGAACCAGATTATCGCGATGATGAAAAGCAGGGCAATGAAGTAAAGCATGACTTTTAGATAACTCCGGTTCTTTATTTGCGCTCTGCTCTTTGACCTGTAACCAGGCCTTCTTTTATTAGCCATAAATTCCTTCCTTATTTTCTTCTTTTTTGCTAATCTACAAGATTACTCTGTTTTTGGCAAGTTATATCAGTCAGGAAACATGATTATCGTGTTATCATCATGTCCTGCTCACCTCTCCGTTTAATGATGAGAGCGATCTTTTCCGGAGCACAGATAATCGGAATAGAACTGCTGTATCCCTGCCTGACACAGATCTGGTTGGCACAGATCGATTCTTTCATCCTGATACGGCCATTATTGATTTCTACTACGATACCTTCCCGGATGGTAATAATCTGATCCTGCTGCATATTATATGTTTTCCAGAGTTCGTTATCTATGAAGATCTCAAGTTCGGCCCGGCTATTATTGGCTCGCAGATAAAGGACAGAGGAAACAGCCAGAAGCAGCAAGACAATCTCCAATAACTTATCGGGGAGAGTTATGATTCTAATAAGGGTTCTGCTCATCAGTTGAATTTTCCGTAGATAAATGAGGAACAGACTGAACAGTTGTTGCCCTGAAGATTATGTATAACAGTATTATAGTTTTTTCTTTCTACCAGAAGCGAGTTACAGTTCGGGCAGTAGGTGTTACCCTCATCAGTCGTCAGGACATTCCCGAGATAAACGTAATTCAGCTTTTCTTTTGCTTTCTTAAGAGCTGTTTCCAGTGATTTTGTCGGTGTTGGCTGATTATGTCTTTTATACTGAGGAAAGTAACGGGAAAAATGGAGAGGAATATCAGTACTGATCCCAGCCAGGAAATCGATCAAGTTAGCGATCATCTCCGGGGTATCATTCTCTCCAGGTATGAGCAGATTGGTAATCTCAATATGACACTCTTGATAGGCTGCTTTGATTGTATCGAGGACCGGCTGTAGTTTACCGCTACAGATGTTGTGGTAAAAATCTTCAGACATCCCTTTCAAGTCGATATTCATGGCATCAACACAGGGGAGAAGTTCTGCTAGTGGATCTGGATTTATAAAACCGTTCGTGACCAGAACTGATCTGATATCATTCTTCAGTAGAAGCTGCGAAGCCTCAAGCACATATTCGAACCAGGTCATTGGCTCGGTATAGGTATAGGCTACGTAGGGAACTCTGTGTCTGACGCAAATCTCAAGAAGGTTTTCCGGACTCAAGTCATTAGTGTTACAATCCATCTGACTGATAGAATAGTTCTGGCAGAAATCACACCGCATATTACATGAATTCGGTCCTATAGAGAGAATATCGGTTCCGGGATAGTAATGATAGAGTGGTTTCTTCTCAATCGGATCCATGCTGATACTAACCGTTTTACCGTAGTTTCGGGCATAGAGAACTCCATCGATATTAGTCCTGTTTCGACATATTCCACTACTCTGCGGAGCTATCATACAGTAATGTGGACAGAGTAGGCACTTCACCTTTTTGTTCGATTCTTTCGTGTAATATCTTGCTTCTCTCATAGCAACTCCTTCACAAAAAAAATACATAGCAGGGAGAGGTTCGTCAAGTGGTTTCTTTTTTTATTACCCATTTTATCCTTAGTACCGATTCCAGAAATTAAAAAGTCTCTGATAGCATTATTCCAGTCCAATTCTTCCTGAGTCTATAGAATCTGGTTAGCTGATAGCATTATCAAACGACTCCAACAGTCGAATGGTTCGGTAAAATTTAAACAATTTGATGTCAGGTTTTGAAGCAACTTTACACTATCTTTCCAAAATCAAGCTTATGGCTTCAAGATTTAAATCAACACTATCCGAGTTTTCTTCGATGGTCTTGTGGGCGTTTTTACCGAGTGTATTCCTGAGTTCAGGATTTACATAGAGTTGCAGAAGATCATTAAGCAGTTCTTTACTTGAAGAAACAACAATTGCACTGTTTTCCAGTAATATTTTCACCATATGTCTGCATGAGGAGTGATAGTTTCCGATAATAGTCGGTATTGAGTAGTATGCAGGTTCGAGTGGATTATGTCCTCCAAAGTCACAGAAGCTTCCTCCGATAATTGCGAGATCAGCAATATTATAGGCTTTTGACAGGAGGTTCATGGCATCAATGATTATTATATCGCTTTCATAGGTCAATTCCGAGAGGAGCGTAACGGAGAATTTATCAAAGATAGGTAGAATCTGCGGTATTCTTTTCAGATGTCTCGGAGCTATTATGATTTTCAGTCGGGAAATCTTTTTTTGCAATTCCGGAAGGATTCCAGCAAGCAGTTCTTCTTCACCAGGACGGGAACTGCCCCACACGATCAAGAAATCATCCGGTTTGATATTCCATTCATTTCTAATCTTTTCCTGGTTATATTCGGGTAGTTGCAGGGAGAATTTGAGATTCTGGGAATTCTGAACGTTTTTAAAGCCCAGGGAAATGAATCTCTGTCGGTCGAGTTCTGACTGAGCTCCGACGAATTCGATGTTCTTGTATAGTTTTCCGATAAGCATCGAGAGAAGTCGGTAGTTTTTAAAAGTATTGTCTGAGATTCTGCCATTGACCAGACATACGGGGATCTTATGCAACCTGGCGGCATATAGGAGCGAAGGCCATAGTTCAGTCTCGATAATAACGAGCAAGCGAGGACTGGCCCTTCTGATGAATCTGCTGACGAAGGGGAGAAAATCGAGAGGAACTAAGGTTGCGAAATCGCATTCATTGATATTCAGGGCAGTTTTCAGACCGGTTACTGTCATAGCAGTAACAAGTGTCTTTTCTTTCGGATAGCGGGTTTTAAACTCGATAAGCAGTGGTTTTAGGGCATTTACTTCACCAACAGAGGCAGAGTGGAACCAGATAAAACCACTATCTGGTATTGATTCAAAGCTGCATCTTCTTTTCAGTTCCCTGAATGGGAGAAAAACCAGGAGGAATGGGAGGGCAATGAGGAGTCCAATTCCTGCAAGTAGAGTATATAGGAATATAAGTATGCTCGACATATTAAAACTCTGTCATATTTTTGATGAGTGAAATATCACACTCTTTTCATCTGTTTTATTTATTCTGCTTTCCATGTTAAAATCTCTACAAACATCGATCGGTTGTTAATTACGATAGTTCACCTCATCTTTCTTTGATCCGTTGATACCCGTTGTGAATGGTTAAGGTATCCCAAACAGTCAAAGTCACTTTATGTATAGGAACTTACCCGTCATACCCGGATCAGGTTTCATCGGTCTTTCACCCATTTTCGAAGATCTGCTGCCGGCAGGTGATATCCTGATCAGATAGACTCCGCTGGCAGGGAGATATGTGGCCAGTAGATCAGATGGGATTGATGCCTTGTCATTCATTACTGGAGACTCCTGTTGCTTGAATAGTTTTTGTCCCTTCAGGTTGAAGATCTCGATTTTGATCTGTTCGTAGGTTTCGATACGGAGATTCAGGTACTGATTTCCAGTGTCAGAGGCAGAAAAGGGATTGGGAAAGAGTGAGAAACTATCGGGTTGCGGACTTAACACCTCTTCATCGACAGAGGTATTGAAGATTGAATATTCCACGAAATCGGCATAATTATCGCTGAACCTTAATGTTGCCTGAGACCATTGATTATTGAATTGACAGTTGAAAGAGACGGTATCAGAAAAATCAAAGGAGGCGGGCAAAAAATCAGTCACATAACCGCTATCGAGTTCAATTTCGGCAATCAGAGGGAAATGTCCGTCCTGATCGAAATAATCGAGAGTAATACCTGTATGTTCATTATCCTGCTCAACTACGATATTATCTATTTCCGGGATGTTGTTGACGAACGGTTCGAGCAGGAGTTTTCGTAAAACTATTTTATGATAATCACCTTCATCCATGATCGTAATTGTCTGGCCGAAATCCTCGATTTTCTGGGTTAATGAGCTCACGACCAGCGGTTCTCCGGAAGAATAATTATCTGCAAAGTCGGGATCATTGATCAGGTCTTCCCACAGACAGGAGAGAAAAAGTGTGTTATTATCTGCATCGACCTGATAGGATACTGAGCCTATCTGGTCCATCTCTTGGGTTAAAGCATCTATTTTATAGAGTCCCGGATTGATGAAGGGTGCCAGATCAATCGTATATAAAAGCACGTAAACGAATTGCGTGGTTGTTTCTGCTTCAGGCCAGAGGTTGATCGTGTAGGAGTAGAAAGGGCCGACTGTGCCACCGTTCGTTGGGAATCCGCCACCGAAATTATGAAAAGCGAAGAAGAGTGTATCTTCATTGAAGAGCATTCTTTCTCCCGCGATGTTAAGATGGTTAGGGATATCGGGATTAACTTCATATTCAGAGAGGATCACCATCTCCAGTGGATCGGATGGCTGTTCTGCAGAATAGCCCAGGATAATGTGAATCTCTTCCGGAGTCTCGATCCGCAGGCTGAGAGCGAGATTCTCGATATTCGAGAAGGGTGCAGCCCCCTGAAAAGTATTACCGGTCAGCAGATCCATACTGTTGCCGTGCCATAGATCATCACTAAAATAGAATAGTAGATGTTCAGTATCATTCACTAACTCACTCTCATATTGGAAAAATATCTCTTCCTGAGGTGTATAGGAACTGGACCTGAAATCTGACCAGAAGGCATTAAGAGTTACACCAGTGAGTAGAATAACAATAGCAAAGCAGTATGACCTTTTCATCTGAATACCTCACATATGATTAATGCAAGAATACTTT
>Ga0079223_10000629_pt1 | contig 18757 bp, 17 predicted proteins | sample Stecom2011_FD_75072 | JGI IMG/M metagenome (GOLD analysis project Ga0079223, IMG submission 75072) | Agricultural soil microbial communities from Utah to study Nitrogen management - Steer compost 2011 | ecosystem: Environmental > Terrestrial > Soil > Agricultural land | place: USA: Utah... | reverse complement strand
GGGGTGTATGATAGGGGGTTGAACTGTTTCGGAGGATCAATGAGCGAGCAAACATCCAACCCCCTGTTACAAGACGCCGAGTTGCCCCCTTTTGCGGCTATTCTTCCCGAGCATGTGGAGCCGGCGATTAGCCAATTAATTGAGCAAGGCCGTCAGCACTTACAGCAGTTGCTGAGCGGCTTGACTGCGCCTACCTGGGAAACGCTGGTGGCGCCCCTAGAGGCGAGCGATGACCGGCTGGAAAAAGCCTGGGCGCCGGTAAGCCATCTCAATAGTGTGCGCAATAACCCCCAGCTGCGCGAGGCGTACAATGCCAGCCTGGCGAAACTGACCGAATACTCCACCGAAGTAGGTCAGAATGAAGCCCTGTATAACGCTTACCGCCAGTTGGCCGAGTCGAGCGAATATGCCAGCTTGTCACCCACCCGGCAAAAAGTGATCGACAATGCTCTGCGCGATTTTCGTCTTAGCGGTGTGGCGCTGAGCGGCGAAGATAAAAACCGCTACGCCGATATCGCCCAGCGCTTGTCCAAGTTAGGTACTCAGTTTGCCAACAATGTACTGGACGCGACCGGCGCTTGGTATAAACATTTTACCGATGCCGAAGCGCTGCGCGGTTTACCCGAGTCGGCCTTAGCGCAAGCGAAGCAGGCTGGTGAACAGAAGCAAGACGACAAGGGTGAGCCCTTGGGCGGTTATGTCACGACGCTAGATTTTCCTTCTTATATTGCCGTGATGACTTACGCTGAAGATCGTGCATTACGCGAGGAGACTTATCGCGCGTTTGTTACTCGCGCCAGTGCCGAAGGGCGCAAGGCGGATGGCAGTAGCGCTGCCGAATGGGATAATGCGGGTCTGATTGAGAAAATATTAGCGCTGCGCCACGAGAAAGCCCGGTTGTTGGGTTATGCCAATTATGCGGAGCTATCTCTGGCCAGCAAGATGGCCGATTCGCCAACACAGGTGGAAGATTTTCTCGTCGAGTTGGCGGACAAGTCTCGTGCTTTTGCCGAACGTGATTTCGCCGAGCTGAGCGATTTTGCTCGCCACCAAGGTGCCGAGGATGTTGCCGCCTGGGATCTGGCTTTTTATGGCGAGAGATTGCGCCAGCATAAATATGCGGTTTCGCAGGAAGAGTTGCGTCCTTACTTTCCTGTAGAAAAAGTGATTAGCGGCATGTTTGAGGTGGTCAAACGTTTGTTTGCTATCGATATATTGCCAGTGGCTGTGTTTGATTCCTGGCATGAAGATGCGCGTTTTTATCATGTGTATCGCGACGGTAAACAGATCGCCAGTTTTTATCTCGATTTATTTGCTCGCGAACATAAACAGGGCGGTGCCTGGATGGCCGATTGCCGCGTGCGGCGCGCTACCGAAACGGGCCTGCAATTACCGGTGGCTTTTTTAACTTGCAACTTTACGCCGCCAGTGGGCGACACGCCTTCACTGCTGACCCACGATGAAGTGACAACCTTGTTTCACGAGTTTGGTCACGGTTTGCACCATATGTTGACTCGCATTGAAGTGGCGGCCGTCAGCGGCATTAATGGCGTGGCCTGGGATGCGGTGGAGTTGCCCAGTCAATTTATGGAGAACTGGTGTTGGCAGGAAGAGGCGCTCGGCTTGATGTCCGGGCATTATCAGACAGGTGAGCCACTGCCGTCTGATTTGCTGCAAAAGTTACTGGCAGCCCGCAATTTTCAGTCGGGTATGCAAATGGTGCGGCAACTGGAATTCTCCCTGTTCGATTTGCGTTTACACGCCGCTTATCAGCCCGAACAACCGCAGGCTCCGCGCGCCGTGCTGGAGCAGGTGCGCCAGCAGGTAGCGGTGATTCCCCAGCCGGCTTTTAACCGTTTTGAAAACAGTTTTAGCCATATTTTTGCCGGTGGTTATGCGGCGGGTTATTACAGCTACAAGTGGGCCGAAGTTTTGTCGGCCGATGCCTTCTCTGCTTTTGAAGAAGAGGGTATTTTTAATCCGCACACGGGCAAACGCTTTTTGCAGGAAATACTTGAGCGCGGCGGCTCGCGTGAGCCCATGCAGTTATTTATCAGCTTTCGCGGGCGCGAGCCCAGTGTTGAGGCGCTGTTGCGTCACAGCGGCTTGGTGGCCGCCTGATGGCGGTTTACAGTACCACCCGCCGCTTCCTCGCCGGTGCGATTTGCCCGCGCTGCGAAGCGGTGGATCGCATCCAGGTATACGCGCTAGATGATAAGGATTACCGTGAATGCGTCGCTTGCGGCTTTAAGGATGAAATGCATTTCCCCGATACCTCCCGCGAGTTGCCGACTCGTGTGCAGCCGGATAAATCTCTTGGCGAAGAAGAGACGGTAAAAATAATTTCCTTTACCGGTCAACCGACTAAAAAACCTTCTTCGTAATTTCTGTTTTCCGGCTGTAGAAAAATCGGGTTAAATGGATCACAGTGGCGATGAGGGAGTATCGCCAAAGTCCAGGCTGATTGCCAAATCTTCGGTAAGGCAGGGCCAGCGGGAAATTTCTCGCGACCAACCGTGCTTTTTGTGCTCGGCAAAAAAACGATTAAAAGCGCTGCCGCTAAAGCGATATTCTGACAATAAAATCTCGGCAGAAAATAACACCGCCTGATCCAGTTCGTTAGCAAAGGGCTCGCCAATTAATGCGTGCACAATCAAATTGGAGCGTGTCATATCGATAGGCGCCAAAGGTGCGCCGCATAGTCCGATAAAGCGATCATTGATCTCTTCCAGTAAGCGGTGAGCCAGATAAGCCTCATCCATCAAGCTTTGTAGTGACCCGCGATTATCTGTCAGCGCCAAGGGTTGAAGAAAATAATCAATCGCCACTTTTAGCAGGGGCGCAACCTGTTGCAGTATATCTGCTTCCTGAGCAATGTTGTAAATGGCCTCGATACAATTAGGTACTTGCTCAATATAACGCACAACAAATTCACTCAACGTTTCCAGCGCTGTGTGATCGGGAAGCCGAATAGCATTGTGCAAATGCGGCCTACGCAAAAAAAGCCGCTGCACCATGATCAACGTCTGTTGTTCATCGCTGGTGGCAGCGCGAATCATTTGTCGAATATTTTCAGTGTGAACGCACGGCATATAAAAAACCTCGGCTCTCTGGCCGACAGTGAATTGTCCGTGGGCGATTACCTAAAAGTAATGCATAACTGCCACAATGCAAGTTATCGCTAAGAACCTTTTGTAGAGTATAGCCAGCGATTGCTGCGCCAGCGCTTATAAAAAATAATGCCGAGCACCAATCCGCGAGAGCAGTGGAAGACACTAAAGGCCAACCATAAGCCGGTGTTGCCCAGTGGTTGGGTTAACCACCAGAGAGGAAAAAACACCAGCAGCAGTGAGCCGATCATGGCATTTTGCATGGTGCGCGTATGGCCGGATCCCAGATAAATCCCATCAAATTGATAAGCAGCAACTGCCAGTAGTGGTAAGGCAATTATCCAACCGAAGTGTTGCTGGGCTTCTGCAAGTACGGCGGGCAGGCTGGTAAACCATTGCAGCCACCAGGGCTCTCCCAGCCACAGGAGCAGGCTCATAGACAGCGCTGTTACGCTTGCCAGTAAGCTGCTGCCTAGGAAAACACGCCACAGTTCCCGTCGGTTGCCCGCGCCGGCCGCCTTGCCGCATAGGGCTTCAGCGGCGTGGGCGAAGCCATCCAGGGTATAGGCGGTCAGGGTGAGAAATTGCAACAAGATGGCGTTGGCCGCCATAACCTGAGTGCCCAGGCGTGCCCCCTGCGCAGTAAAAAAGGCAAAGACGCTCAGCAAACACAGGGTGCGCACAAACAAGTGACGGTTGACCTGCAGCAGGGGCAGGTATTCGGCCCAGTGGGTGAGCGATTGCCAGTGTTGTCGTAAGCTTCGTTGCTCGGGTAAGCGTTTTAATTTGTGTAGCAGCAGGAATAGGCCCAGGGTCAGACCTGTGTACTCGGCGATTACACTGGCCCAGGCCGCGCCATCACTGTTGAGGCCCAGCCCGAGAATAAGCGTCAGATCCAGAATAATATTCAGTATGTTCGTGCTGATAACGATAATCAACGGACGGCGAGCATCCTGCTGGCCCACAAACCAGCCAATGAGGGTATAGTTAATAAGTGTGGCTGGCGCACTCAGCAGACGTATGTGGCAATAGCTGGCGGCTAGCGAGGCCAAGGGCTCTTCTGGGGCTATCCAGCCAATGGCGAGAGGAATAAGTACAAACTGACTGATCAGCAAGCCGGTGGCCAGCACCAGCGCCAGGGCGACTCCTCGTAGCCAGATGCCCAGGGTGTCCTCGCCAGCACCCAGTGCGCGTGCCACCAGGCTGGTGGTGCCCATGCGCAGAAATCCGAAAGACCAGAGCAGTAAACTGAGGGTGACACTGCCTGCCGCGACGGCTGCCAAATATTGTGGGTCGGGCAGATGTCCGAGCACGGCGGTATCCACAATTCCCAACAAGGGAATGGATAGATTGCTGAGAATAATAGGCCAGGCCAGCGGCCAGATGCCTTGAGTGATAGATTTTTGTGTTGGCTTCATGGTGCGGATAATACGACAAAAGTGCCTAATGTACGCTAACGGATGAGTTATGAAGCAAATTGCCAAATCGCATTGAAAAGCCAGGCTTGACAAATTCATTGACTTTTTTTTCGCGCTATGGCCACATTGGAAGCAAGTAGTTGCGACGATTACCGCAGTTTATAAATCGTGTACCTTTCCGAGAGCTTCTTCGCCGGTACCAAACCATAAAAAGCGCCAAAGTCTTGGACTTGTGGTAATTGAGAGTGTGTGCATGAATATGTGCCATCCATCCGCCGTATATTTATATGTTCTCCTGCGGGCTTGGGGAGGGGTTTTGTGCGGGGTTAGTGCAGCTACCTGGTGCGGGCGGGGCTAACTCGTCAAATAAGAATAAGTAGAGTCTGACAGCAAACGGAGAAGATGGGCAATGTTGAATAAAGCACGTGGGCTGATGGCCTGGTTGCTGGGTTGTGCTTTGCTGATGGGGAGCCCTGCGACCCTGGCGGAGTACGGCAAGCGCTGGGCTTTCAATATGACTTCAGGGGTGACGCCTTCCAGTCGGGAAATCTACAGTCTGCATATGCAGATGTTTTGGTGGTGCGTGGCTGTCAGTGTGATCGTGTTTGGCATCATGTTTGTCAGCATGTATCTGCACCGCAAATCACGCGGCGTGAAGCCGGCAAACTTCCACGAAAGTACCGTGTTAGAAGTTTTCTGGACGGCCATCCCCCTTATTATTCTTACCGCCATGTGCGTTCCGGCAACCAAAAGCCTTATCGCTCTTTACGATACCTCCGAGGCCAAGCTGGATGTGGTTATCACCGGCTATCAGTGGCGTTGGAAGTATGATTACCTCAATGAAGACCTGAGCTTTTTCAGCAACCTGTCTACTCCGCGAGAGCAGATTGAAGGCTTGGCACCCAAAGGGCCGCACTACCTGTTGGAAGTGGATGAGCCGCTGGTTGTGCCGATAAATACCAAAGTACGTTTTCTGATTACTGCCGCCGATGTTATCCATGCTTGGTGGGTGCCGGCGCTGGGCATAAAGAAAGACGCCATTCCGGGTTTTATCAATGAGTCCTGGGCAGTGATTGAAGAACCAGGTATTTATCGTGGCCAATGTGCCGAGCTGTGCGGTCGCGATCACGGCTTTATGCCCATCGTGGTCGAGGCTAAAACACAAGAAGATTACCAGGCCTGGCTGACAGAGAAACAAGCCGCCGCCGAAGCGTTGGCAGCTTTGACCGAAAAAACTTTCACCTTCGATGAACTTTACGAGCGCGGCCAGCAGGTTTACGGCCAGTGGTGTGTAGCTTGTCACCAAGCAGGTGGTGAGGGGATGCCGGGTATTTTTCCCGCCCTTAAAGGCGGTATGTCGGTGGGCCCCATCGCCGATCATATCGATATTGTTGTGAACGGTTCCAGAGGAACTGCTATGCAAGCCTTCGGTAGTCAATTGAGCGAGGTGGACCTCGCCGCTGTTGTGACCTACGAGCGCAATGCCTGGGGTAACAACATGGGCGATATGGCCCAGCCCATTGACATTTATAATCACAAACAAGGCAACTAGGAGGCATAGCAATGGCACACGGTCCCGCTAAAGGTTTTAGCCGCTGGTTGTTTACTACCAACCATAAAGATATTGGCAGCATGTACCTGTGGTTCAGCTTCGCCATGTTTATTATTGGCGGCATGTTTGCATTGGTTGTTCGCGCCGAGTTGTTTGAGCCCGGTATGCAAATTGTTGATCCCAACTTCTTTAATCAAATGACCACCCTGCACGGGTTGATTATGGTGTTCGGTGCGGTGATGCCGGCATTTGTCGGTCTGGCTAACTGGATGATCCCGATGATGATCGGGGCGCCTGACATGGCCTTGCCCAGAATGAACAACTGGAGCTTCTGGATTTTGCCCTTCGCATTTTTCATGTTGCTGTCCACCTTGTTTATGGAGGGTGGAGGACCTAACTTCGGTTGGACTTTCTACGCACCGCTATCGACCACTTATGCTCCACCTTCGGTCACCTTCTTTATTTTCTCCATCCATATTATGGGTGTCAGCTCCATTATGGGGGCCATTAATATCATTGCCACGGTGCTCAATATGCGGGCGCCGGGCATGACCTTGATGAAGATGCCTATGTTTGTCTGGACATGGCTAATCACCGCTTATCTATTGATTTTGGTGATGCCGGTATTGGCAGGTGTGGTGACCATGATGTTGATGGATATTCACTTTGGCACCAGCTTCTTTGATGCGGCCGGCGGGGGCGACCCTGTGCTCTTCCAGCATGTGTTCTGGTTCTTCGGACACCCGGAAGTGTACATTATGATTTTGCCCGCCTTCGGCATCGTCAGCGCCATCATTCCCACCTTTGCGCGCAAGCCGTTGTTCGGCTATGCCTCTATGGTGTACGCCACCGCAGCTATTGGTCTTTTGAGCTTTATCGTCTGGGCCCACCATATGTTTACGGTGGGCATGCCCGTGGCTGGCGAGCTGTTTTTTATGTACGCCACTATGCTGATTGCCGTGCCCACTGGGGTGAAGGTTTTCAACTGGGTAGCCACTATGTTTAAGGGCGCCATGACGTTTGAAACTCCCATGCTGTTTTCCATCGCCTTTGTTATTTTATTTACTATTGGCGGTATGTCAGGCTTGATGCTGGCCATTGCGCCGGCGGATTTCCAATATCACGACACCTATTTTGTGGTAGCGCATTTCCATTACGTGTTGGTGCCGGGGGCGATTTTCTCCATCACGGCCGGTGTGTACTATTGGCTGCCCAAATGGACAGGCCATATGTATAACGAGGTGTTGGGGAAAACGCATTTTTGGCTGGCGTTTGTCGGCCTCAATGTCACCTTCTTCCCCATGCACTTCTCGGGGCTGGCTGGTATGCCGCGCCGTATTCCTGATTACCATATGATGTTTGCCGACTGGAATATGATTTCTTCTGTGGGCGCACTTTTGTTTGGCGGTGCACAAATCCTGTTTCTCTACATTGTGATTGCCACAGTGGTAAGAGGTAAAAAAGCGACCATGGAAGTGTGGGAGAATCCGGAAGGCTTGGAATGGACGGTTCCATCACCGGCGCCTTACCACACCTTTATTACACCGCCGGATGTGAAATAAAACCGGGAGGATGTTTGCGTGAAACTCTGGCCTGCCAATGCAACAGCCGCGCTCAGTATCAAGCTGGGCGCCACGGGTGTTCTTATGTTTGTATTTGCAGTCTGGGTGCTGCCGCCTATTTACGATGTGTTTTGCCAGGTCACTGGACTCAACGGTAAAACCGGAGGTCGTTACGAGGCGGTAGATATGCGCGAGGTGGATACCAGCCGCAGTATTACCGTGCAATTTATTGCAGTGAATAACGAGGAAATGCCTTGGCAGTTCAAGCCGTCAGTAAGAAGCATCAAGGTGCATCCCGGAGAGCAGACTCGGGTTGACTACTTGGCGGTCAATCCTACTAACCGGGATATGATTGCGCAGGCCATTCCCAGTGTCGTGCCTTTTAAAGCAAGTACTTATTTTCATAAAACAGAATGTTTTTGTTTTGAGCAGCAACCTTTGCAAGCGGGAGAGAGTGCTGAAATGCCGATGCTATTTATCGTCGATCAGGATCTTCCGCCCGAAGTGCACACGATTACCCTTTCTTATACCTTGTTCGATGTTACCGATCGGTTTGGCGAGCAGGAGCAGGTAAGCATGACGGGAAATCTATAACGCTATACCGCATAACCATTAAAGAGCGCGGAGAAGAAAAATGGCAACAAGTGAAGGAACTTATTACGTACCTGAGTACAGCAAGCTGCCGCTACTAGCAAGCGCCGGCTTGTTCCTTACCGTGTTTGGTGCGTCTACCTGGCTTAGTGGCGCCTCAGTCAATCCCTTTGTTTATGCGGCGATTGTATTTCTCTTCGCCGCTACGGTATTGAACTGGTCGCGGCGTGTCACCGTGACTGTGGGGGTGGTCGGTCTGATTCTGGTTTCGGCGCTATCTGAACATTTGGCTAGCCTGCTTTCTGGCCCGCTGATTTTTGCCACCGGCGGTGTATTTTTTGCCGCCGTATTGTGGAATTGGTTTGCCACCACCATCAGCGAAAATATTGCCGGTCTCAACAGTCCGCAACTAAAGCGTTCTTATGTGTGGGGCATGGGCTGGTTTATTTTTTCTGAAGTGATGTTTTTCGCTGTTTTTTTTGGCGCTCTGTTTTATGTGCGTAACCTGGTGTTGCCCTGGTTGTCGGGCGAGGGTAGCGGCGCCTCTAACCATTTGTTGTGGCCTAATTTTGAAGCCACCTGGCCGTTGATGGTAACGCCGGATATGGCTCTCAATGGTGAGGCTGCCAATGTCCTGGGCCCCGATCAGAGCATGAGCTATAAAGACGCGGGAGCTATATGGACTTGGTTGCCGTTTTGGAACACGCTTATTCTGATGACTTCCAGTGTTACCGTACACTTTGCTCACACAGCGATAAAGAATAATGCCCGCCGGGCGTTTAACAGTTGGCTGGGCCTCACGGTGGCATTAGCCATTACCTTTCTGTGCTTGCAAGCCTATGAGTATTATGAAGCCTATGCCCATATGGGATTGACCTTAAAGTCGGGCATTTATGGCACCACCTTTTTTATGTTGACAGGCTTTCACGGCATACACGTTTTTATCGGTACATTAATGCTGAGTGTGATGTGGCTGCGATCGATGCTCAAAGGCCATTTTAAACCCGATGATAATTTTGGTTTTGAAGCGGCCAGTTGGTATTGGCATTTTGTTGATGTTGTTTGGGTGGGATTGTTTTTCGCCGTCTATATTTTTGGCTAAAAGAAAACCTGAAAAACAGGCCGGGGACTAATTTCTCGGCCTGTTAAATCCGCTGGTCCCAGGGCGCCTGACTGTGCAGGATGCCACTGTAGAATCCATAGAAAACCAACAGCATCATCAAAGTAGCGAGAGCAATACGAATACCCAAAACATAAAGAGTGCGTTTGGATTCGGGTATGCCCATATCTTTGAGTAAGAAACGCAGACCGCTGCCCAGGCTGATGAGTACGCCGGCAAACAAAATTAAAATCAGTACTTTAAGCCACATAAAATATTCCGTTGTGATTTCAGATAAAACCTATCCGCTTCCTGTAAACGGTGTAGGCGTTACATTTTATTCAGGCAGAGGTATCAGCCATCGTGAACAGGCCCCCTTCTTGTGCCGATAATCCATTACGAGTGCAGTTGAATATACCTATTGCCGTGTTGACGTTGGTGATATTGCCGCTGTTGGTAGGGCTGGGCTTTTGGCAGCTTGATCGCGCTGCACAAAAACGCTCGCTGGAAGAGCGCTTGGCGCATCAGCAGGCCGAGCCACCGATGGCGCTGACACCTGCCAATATGACGACGCTGCCAGTGTATCGGCGAGTCATTGCCGAAGGCCACTTTGACAATGAACATACATGGTTATTAGACAATAAACAACGCCAGGGCCGTGTCGGTTATGAAGTGGTGACTCCCTTTAAATTTTCCCAGGGTGGGGCAGTGTTAATCAATCGTGGTTGGGTGGCGGGTACGGGTGATCGTCGCCAGTTGCCGCCGATACCCACAGTAGAAGGCGAGCAAACCCTTTTCGCCCAACTGGTGGCGGTGAGTGAACATCCTCTGTTAAATGCACACAGCACGGCGGTCGATTGGCCGCGAGTTGTTATGGCGATTGAGCCGGTCATTATGGCGGAGCAATGGGGCCAGTCGCTGCTAGCAGATCGTTATCTGCAACTGGACGCTTCCAGTGCCGGTGCGCTTGAAACAACTTGGCCACTTATGAATATGAGCGCACAAAAGCACACCGGTTATGCCGTGCAGTGGTTCGCTATGGCCTTTGCGCTTGTGATCTGGTTTGTTGTCGCCAATACCAATGTGCTCGTGTGGTGGCGAGCACGCAAAGAGAGAGCATTATGAATCAAAGCAATCAATCCCCTGCGGATAAAAAATTACAGCGTCGCGGTCGTCTGACGGCATTGGGATTAATGCTGGTAGTGGCTTTGCCCATGCTGGTGGCTTACACCATTTACCACACGGGTTTAGGTATGCCCACGGCGACGATTAACAAGGGTGATTTTCTCCATCCGCCGCAGCCGATAACGCAGTTATCGTTGCAGACACTTGAAGGCGACGCCTGGCAGCTGCCGGCGGATGATCCGCGCTGGCGTCTGCTGGTGCCTATAGCAAGCGATTGCGATCAGATGTGTCAGGACAAGCTCTACCTTACGCGTCAGGTGCATGTACGTTTAGGCAAGGATGCTTATCGGGTAGAGCGCTTGGTGGTGCTGCTGGATGATGTGCATACTGAGGGTTTACGCGACTGGCTGGCAGAGGAGCATCCGGGCGTGACACTGCTGCGCAATGGTCAGGCCGACTGGCAAAAAATGCTTGCGCCTACCAACCAGGCAGGCTCTGACATATTGGCGGGCGGCCATTATTATCTGATGGACCCGCAGAGTTATTTGATGATGAGCTATAGCCCGGATCACACTGGTGGTGAATTGCTCGAAGATATCAAGCGTATGCTGAAACTGAGTTACGAGGATCGCTAAGTGAACGCCAAAACTCTGGGATTTCGCTGTGCTGTGGGCGCGACATTTTTGTGCCTGTTGGTGGTGGTGCTCGGCGCCTTTACTCGTTTAATGGATGCTGGCTTGGGCTGTCCCGATTGGCCGGGTTGCTATGGGCATCTCACTTGGCCTACCACGGAGGCGCATGTGCAGGCAGCCGAGGCGCTATTTCCAGAGTCGCCGGTGGAGCACGACAAAACCTGGCCGGAAATGGTCCACCGTTATTTTGCCGGCACCTTGGGCTTGGTGATCCTTGGGCTGGCTATTGCCACCCAGCGCTGGGCGATGCGTGAGCGCACATTATCCTGGCCGCGCTGGCATACGCTGGGCTTACTGTTGCTGGTTATTGTCCAGGCCGCATTTGGCATGTGGACGGTGACGCTAAAACTATGGCCGCAAGTGGTTACGGCGCACCTGTTAGGCGGCTTTGCCACTCTGAGTTTGCTGTGGTTGTTGGTTCAGCGATTTAGCACTTGGCGCTGGCGTTTGTCACCGCTGGTTCTGGCGGGGTTACAACAACTCAGGCCCTTGGTGTATTTAGCGCTTGTACTGGTCACCGGCCAGATAGCGTTGGGTGGTTGGGTCAGCGCCAATTACGCGGCGTTGGCTTGCGTGGATTTTCCCCGCTGTCACAATGAGTGGTGGCCGGAGATGGACTTTGTCCATGCCTTTAATTTGGCCCAAACGGTAGGCCCTAATTATTTGGGCGGCTTGCTGGAAGGCGAGGCGCGAACGGCGATTCATGTCAGTCACCGTATAGGCGCGCTGCTGGTCACTCTGGTGCTGGGAATTTTGTGCTGGCGTTTGTGGCGTTTAGGTGTAACGCTGATCCGGCGTCAGGCTCTCGTTATCGCACTGGTGCTGGTATTACAGCTAATCCTGGGTGCCAGCAACATTCTCTTTTCACTGCCGCTGGCAGTCGCCGTAACGCATAACGCGGTGGGTGCGCTATTGTTATTAACACTGATCTTCTTGACGCACCGACTGGAGACAGCGCAAAGTGAGAGGCCAGACAAGTAATGGCTGACAGGTTGCAGGTTGAACATATGAGTGAGACGCAGGCCGGTACGGCCCACACCGCCAGTTGGCGTGACTATTATGAACTGACCAAGCCGCGGGTAGTGATGTTGATGATCCTCACCTCGGTGATCGGCATGCTGCTGGCGGTGCCGGGCATGGTGCCGCTGGATGTGCTTCTTATCGGCAACCTGGGGATTGCCTTATGTGCCGGAGCAGCGGCGGCGGTTAATCATCTGGTGGATCGCGGTATTGACCAGAAAATGGCGCGCACTCACAACCGTCCTGTCGCCCGAGGCCGTGTAGCGCCCCTGCAGGCGGCGCTGTTTGCGCTGCTTATCGGCGCCATTGGTCTTGCGTTGTTAGTGGTGTTTATCAATACGCTGACGGCCATGCTGACGTTGATTTCTCTTTTGGGTTACGCGGTGGTCTATACCCTGTTTCTCAAACGCGCCACACCGCAGAATATTGTTATCGGTGGCATTGCCGGTGCCGCCCCGCCCTTGCTGGGCTGGACAGCGGTGACCGGCACTGTCGATCCTCACGCCCTGCTGTTGGTACTGATTATTTTTGCCTGGACGCCGCCGCACTTTTGGGCGCTGGCTGTGCACCGTCGGGATGAATACGCCAAGGCGGATATTCCCATGCTGCCGGTGACTCACGGCGTGCAGTACACCAAACTGCATATCTTCCTCTACACCATTATTATGGTGTTGGTGACTCTGCTGCCTTTTGTTATGGGTATGCTCAATTGGCTCTATCTGGTGGGAGCAGTAGTGCTGGGCGCGGGCTTTTTGGCCTGGTCGCTGGTGCTGTTGGTGAGCAAGCGCGAAGGTTTGGGCATGAGCACTTTCAAGTATTCTATTGTGTATCTGATGGCGTTGTTTGTGGTGATGCTGGCTGATCACTATCTATTGCCAGCGCCCGCCATGGAGGCACTGCTGCTCTAACTGCTTGAGGTTTTGTCATGTCCAAGGTCGATCCCACCCTATTGGTCCGCGAATCTGAACAACACAAACGCCGTGCTATTCGCCAGACAGTGGCGATGTGTGTGGTGTGCGTGCTGGTGGTTATTGGGTTGATCGCTTACAAGGTGAACGCGCCGCAGGTGCTGAGCCAAGAGGAGCTGCGCGCCCAAGGTGCGGTGATGTTTGATAAGCCGCGTATGTTCGATGACTTTTCCCTGCTGGATCATCGGGGCGAGCCGTTTACCCAGGCGGCTTTAGAAGGTCAGTGGACCTTGCTGTTTTTTGGCTTTACTCACTGTCCTGATATTTGCCCCATGGCGCTGCTGGACCTTAAACGGTTGGTGGAAGCCTTGCCGGAAAAGCTGGCGGCGCGTACGCAGGTGGCGTTGGTCAGTGTTGATCCGGCCCGCGATACCCCCGAGGTGCTGGCGGAATATGTGGGCTACTTTCATCCTGAATTTATCGGCGTCACGGGAGATTTTCTCACCCTGCGCCGCTTTGCCAATCAAGTGAATGTGGCCTTTAGTAAAGTGACGCAAGGCGATGACTACACGGTGGATCACTCGGGCAATATTGTGTTGATCAACCCCAGAGGCGATTACCACGGATTTTTTCAACCGCCTTTTGATCTGGAGCGGATAATGCTTACCTACACTTCCATCGACGCCAGCTTTCCTCACTGACCCTGACCGAGCACAAATTGTTGCATTTTTTCCGTTGCCTATGGCTGATATTTTGCCTGCTGCCTTGTACGACATTGGCACAGGCAGACCCCTTGGCGCTGTGGTTTGATGCACCTGCCAGCGACTGGGAACGCGAAGGCTTGCCCATTGGCAATGGCGCTCAAGGAGCTGTGGTTATGGGCGGGGTGGAGGAAGATATTCTGCAGCTCAACGAAAAAACCTTGTGGACAGGCGGCCCCGGTGCGCGTGAAGGTTACGACTATGGCGTGCCGCCCGCAGGCGATCAGGTGGCGGCCTATCGCCAGGTGCAACAGCGTCTTAACGCTCAAGGTTCCCTGTCTCCAGAGGACGCCGCCGAGTTGATGGGCCGGGAGATGAAAGGTTACGGCCACTACCAGAATTTTGGTTATCTGCGTCTGATATTGGCGGGAGAGGAAGAAGAAGCACAGGAAGAGGTAAGTGATTATCGCCGCGAGCTGGATCTGACCAATGCGGTAGCACGGATTAGTTACCGTCGCGGTAGTGTGGAGTATCATCGCGAATATTTTTACAGCTATCCAGACGGCGTGTTGGTCATGCGCCTCAGCGCCAACGAACGGGGACAAATTCATCTGCGGGCACAATTGGAGCTGCCCGACAATCGCAGCCGTGAATATCAACTCAAAAACAAACGCCTGCGCGTGAACGGACACTTACACGACAATGGTCTGGCTTTTGAAGCTCAGTTGGCTCTGCAGGCTGAGGGAGGAGAGTTATATACGCCGGCTGACTCTGAGCTGCCACAACTGGCTGTGCGCGGGGCCGATAGTGTGACTCTGGTATTGGCCGCCGGTACCGATTACGCTCAACGCTATCCGCATTATCGCGGTGCGCATCCTCACGCACGACTGACCCGCACTTTAGACGCTGCCCTGACTTATACGCCCGATGTTTTGTATAGCCGCCATCAGGAAGATTATCAAGCACTCTTTGGCCGTGTGGCTTTGCACTTGCAAGGCGTTATGCCGGCTATTCCAACGCCGATGCTCTTGGCGAATTATGGCAGCGACTCTGCGGCCGATCGCGCACTGGAGCAATTGTATTTTCAGTTTGGCCGCTATTTATTAATCAGCGCGTCACGCGAGGGCTCATTGTCCGCTAATTTGCAGGGTGTGTGGAATCATTCCGCCACGCCGCCTTGGAACGCCGATTATCACGTCAACATTAATCTGCAGATGAACTACTGGCCGGCACTGGTCACCAATCTGGCGGAAACAACCGGCCCGCTGTATGACTTTATCGATTCACTGGTTGAGCCCGGTCGGGTGTCGGCCAAAAAACTCACCGGGGCCTCTGGCTGGACTTTATTTCTCAATACCAATATTTGGGGCTTTACCGGGGTTATAGCCTGGCCCACCGCCTTCTGGCAGCCCGAGGCCGGCGCTTGGCTAATGCAACACTACTATCAGCATTATCTTTTTACAGGTGATAAAAAATTCTTGCGTGAGCGCGGCTATCCGGTGATGCAAGACGCGGCGCGTTTTTGGTTGGATGCGTTGGTGACTGATCCACGTGATGGCAAGCTGGTGGTGAGTCCCAGCTTCTCGCCGGAGTATGGCAACTTTACTCGCGGCGCGGCCATGAGCCAGCAGATTGTGCATGAGTTATTTACATACACTCTGGCCGCTGCGCAAAAATTGGGCGATCAGGATTTTGCCGAGCAGTTGCGACCGGCATTGGCACAACTCGACCCGGGTTTGCGTATCGGCCGCTGGGGACAACTGCAGGAATGGAAAGAAGATTTGGACGAAGCGGATAATCAACACCGCCATGTGTCCCACCTCTATGCTCTGCATCCGGGCGAGCAAATTGTTGTTAGCCGCGACCAAGAGCTGGCCAGAGCCGCACAGGTGAGCCTTAACGCTCGCGGTGATGGCGGTACCGGCTGGTCGCAGGCGTGGAAAATTAACTTGTGGGCGCGGCTACAAGAGGGCGAGCGCGCTCATCAATTACTCAGTGAACAATTAAAACACAGCACCTTGCCTAACTTGTGGGGAACGCATCCACCGTTTCAAATTGATGGCAACTTCGGCGCAACGGCCGGCATTGCGGAAATGCTGCTGCAAAGTCATGCCGGGCGTTTGCATTTGCTACCTGCGCTGCCATCCGCGTGGTCGCAGGGGGAAATTAGCGGCTTGCGCGCAAGAGGCAATATTACCGTGGATTTGATATGGGATGGCGGCAAGCTGACTCGAGCTCGACTGCATACGGGCAGTGCGGGAGATATACTGCTCAACGGACGCTACCGGATTACTCACAAGGATGCAGAGCTCACTGTCAGACACAATAAAGCAGACACACTCTTTACCGCCCAGGCGGAGCAAACTTACATACTGCATCCGCTTGCCAAGCAATCAATCCATCATTAAGTCATCGTTACTTTTAGGGCCATTGTTTTGCCGCTCTCGTCTCCTTTCTTGCCAAAGAGAAACTGGAAGAAAGCATGATGAATGTCAGTTGCGTATAATGCCCCCTTTTGGCAAGCAGAAGGTGAGACTGAATTATGAGCACTCCTATCCGCATCGGCATTATTGGCTACGGCAACCTCGGGCGCGGCGTTGAGTTGGCGATTGCGCAAAATAGCGATATGACACTGGTTGGTATTTTCAGTCGGCGCGATCCTGCGAGTATCGCCAGCCCGGCCAAGGTCTACTCTGTCGATGATATTGAAGCCTTTAAAGATCGTGTCGACGTGATGATTTTGTGCGGCGGCTCAGCGACTGACTTACCGGAACAAGGGCCCGCTTTTGCGCGTCATTTTAATACCGTCGATAGTTATGACACTCACGCCAAAATTCCTGAATATTTCGAGCGTGTGAATGCAGAAGCCGTGGCCGGTGGTAACGTCAGTGTAATCTCGACGGGCTGGGATCCTGGTCTGTTTTCTCTGAATCGCCTTCTGGGCCAAGCCATATTGCCGGAAGGCGCGGACTATACCTTTTGGGGTAAGGGCGTCAGCCAAGGGCATTCCGATGCGGTGCGTCGTGTGCCCGGAGTAAAAGCAGGCGTGCAATATACGGTGCCTTCCGAATCGGGGCTGGCGCGTGTGCGTGCCGGTGAAAATCCCGAGTTGAGTACGCGGGAAAAGCATAAGCGCGATTGTTTTATCGTGGCGGAAGCGGGCGCTGATCAGGCAGCGATTAAAGATGCAATTGTGAATATGCCCCATTATTTCACCGACTATGACACCACTGTCACTTTTATTACGGAAGAAGAATTAAAGCACGATCACGCTGCTATGCCTCATGGCGGCCATGTATTTCGCAGCGGTAAAACCGGTGACTCTACGACTCAGTTAATGGAGTTCTCTATCAAGCTTGGCAGCAACCCGGAATTTACTGCGAGTGTTGTAGTGGCCTACGCGCGAGCCGCGTATAAATATGCACAGGAAGGATTTGTTGGCGCCAAAACAGTATTGGATATTCCCTTTGCGTATCTCTCGCCGAAATCGGCTGCGCAGTTGCGTAAAGAGTTGTTGTGAGGGTGCGGCCAGTGCAGCACCGGCCGGATGGTAGGAGCGGTCGTTACAGAGCACGGCGATAACACAGCAAACGTCCCCGATAAGGCAAGGGCTCGGTGGCTTTAAAGGGCACAGCCGTTTCAGTAAGGTCAAAGCCGCTGGTTTTAAGCAATCGACTAAAGCGGTTGCGGTAACCGCGCCCAGGACAGGTAATTAACACTTTTGCTTTGGGGGTTGCGAGCCGGTTAATCAGGCCCACCAGCATCTGTGCGTGGTTGGGTTCATACAGAATATCGCTGCCAATAATCACATCAAATTGACCCGCGGTGGTGGCGATATTCTCGTCGTCCCAGTCCAGGTCGAGATAGGAGAGTAAAGGTACGCTATTTAAAGTGGCGTTGTAATCTAGAAAAGATTCGCTCAGAGGATGGCGATCGCTGGCGGTGACATCGGCCCCGCGCGACTGCAGCACCAAGCTGGGCAGGCCCAGGCCGCAACCCAGTTCGATAATGCGCCGGCCTTCAACATCGATGCGCTTAACGGCTCGGGCGAGCGCCTTGCTGGCGGGCCAGAGTTGACCAAATAGGCTCCAACTGGCGGAACAAATACCCACCTGCTCGGCTTCGCCGTTGGGGTCGGCGTATTGCCGAGTATCGCTCAAGGCACGAATTTTCCACTGTCGAGAGCCTATATCTACACTGAGTTTGCGCGTGGCATACCCTGGCATAGCAACACCTCCAATAAAATTGGACCTGCTGCATCAAGCGTCGATGTGCGATGGGTCTAATCTCCTATCATACTGTTTTTATTAATTTTTTCCACCTTGGCACCGAGCCGGGGTTAGGGCCGAGGTCACGGCACAGCCTTCGGGACGCGCCGTGAACCCATCCCTGGGGGCTTGGGCATAGCATCCCTGCTATGCACAGTCCCGGTGGCTGCACCGCAACCTCTGCCGCTCGAACACCGAGGCTATTTCACCTAAATCAAATTCCACTTTGCTTTCCGCTGGCACCGAGCCGGGGCCGTCGAGTGGTGTGGGGGACTCTCTTAAACAAGGATGTTTAAGTGAAGCCTACAAGGACGTATTCACGGCGTGTCCCGCACACCATGCGGCGGCTCCGGTGTTGCTTGTTCGGAGTGAATGACTAAAAGTGCTATTTTTTTGAAGTGGTTAAAACAGAGAGCGGTGGTTAGGTCAGAGGTGACGGCACAACCCCCGGGACCCGCCGTGAACCCATCCCTGGGGGCTTGGGCATAGCATCCCTGCTATGCACAGTCCCGGTGGCTGCACCGCAACCTCTGCCGCTTGAACATCGAAGTTATTCCAGCCAATTTAAATTCCACAAAAACTTTACGTTGGCACCGAGCCGGGGCCGTCGAGTGGTGTGAGGGACTCTCTTAAACAGGGATGTTTAAGTGAAGCCTACAGGGACGTATTCACGGCGTGTCCCGCGCACCATGCGGCGGCTGCGGCGTTTTT
>Ga0079223_10000627_pt1 | contig 18775 bp, 10 predicted proteins | sample Stecom2011_FD_75072 | JGI IMG/M metagenome (GOLD analysis project Ga0079223, IMG submission 75072) | Agricultural soil microbial communities from Utah to study Nitrogen management - Steer compost 2011 | ecosystem: Environmental > Terrestrial > Soil > Agricultural land | place: USA: Utah... | reverse complement strand
ATTCTGCGGGTATTTCTGTAATAGGTGAATTCGATGGTGAAGTGGTTCCGGGTATTCCCGGTGCTGATGGGCAAATTGTGCCGGGGACTGAGTCTTATACCAATAATAATCTCTTTTTTATGTTTACGTGGGCATATCATTTCTGGAACAGGTTCTCAATAGGATTTAATTTGAATACTGCTTACCAGTCTAATTTTGAAAGAGATCCTCTTATAAGTGTAGGGTTCGATCTGGGTTTAACTTACAGACTTCCTCGTCATTCTCTTCTTGGTGATCATATTCTGGGTATATCCACACAAAACCTTGTTGCTCCTTCTTAGGGAAATGAGTACTCAAGAGATCTGAAATTTTCCTGGCTTGGAAATTACATGGAGGAAAGGTTCGAAAGTGCTTTAGATATCGATATCAGGGATTTTCTGGCTTCACCTGACGAATTTCTGAATCCCGGCGATGGGTCGAGTTTATCAAAAAAAATTGAATATGATATTAACCTTAAGCTTGGTGCATGGTTAATGCAAATGGCCAAGGTGTATTTGCAGTTTGGGTTTGATGAGAAAATAATGGATTACTGGGGTTTCGCTTTAGGGTTTAATCTTCCAAGTTTCTGGTCTGGACGGGATCTGGAGTTTCTGTGGCAGTATAACATTATGACAGGAGAAGAAAACGATGCTACTGGCGTGTCTGTATATGCCCGAATGGAAATGGGAAAACACAGAGAAGAAATTTTTGCGCGCAGAATGGCACGTTTGGCCAGCCTTTCTCCTAATGAGTTATATAATATGGCACGAACACTTTATTTTGAAGAAAAATACTGGGATGCATACTTCGTTTTCAGTAGAATAACAGCTGAGTTTCCTGATTTTTTCAAAAATGACTGGGTACAGTACTATAGAGGCAGTTGTCAGGAAAAACTTGATATGCGGGAAATGTCTGTCAACAACTATGAAAAAACAAAAAAAGATTATCCGCTCAGCAGTGCTGTTCCACATGCAGATCTGGGTATCATGAGGGTTTTATATAGAAACAATGATTTTGCGGGTGTTTCCAATCAATTTGCCGAATTGAATAAACCGAATGTAACAGATTCTCTGAGATATCATGGAGCATATTTAATGGGGCAATCTTATCTACAGAATGATGAGCCGCAAAAGGCTGTTGGGGTATTGGAGCTTGTTCCTGAAGACCATCCGGATTACATATATGCTCAACATGCTTCAGCTGTTGCTTATGCACGTATGGACAGTGATATTTATAACATCGTATTTGCACTGGAAAATTGCATAGGTGCAAAAGCCCTGGACAATGCTCAAAAAGAAATACAAAACAGATCATACCTGTTTTTAGGGTATCTGTTTTATGAAGATAATGCATTATCAAAAGCTGTTGTTGCTTTAAGAATGGTTCCCACAACGAGTTATTATGCTGAGGATGCTTTATTGGGGCAAGGATGGACTGCCCTTAAAGCAAAACAGTGGTCCGACTGCATTGGTATTGGACAGATGCTTGAAAAAAAATCCAAAAAGCCGGTTTTGCAATGTGATGGTATGTTGATTCAGGCATACGGTTATCTTTTACAAAAAGATTATTCAGAAGCAATGAATCTGCTCAAAACTGCATCCGAAAAAATCAGTTCAGTTGTCGCACCAAGTCAGGATACTTTGAATTACTACAATATGCAGTATGATAGTGATCGGATGTCACACAATTTCTTTTCTGAAAAGGTTGAAAAATTGTCCCTAACAGGAGAATCTTCAACAAAAACCGCTCAGGCTGACAGCCTCTTTGTGGAACAGAATAGCTATATCAAAAAGTTTGGCAAATTCTATGAATTTATCGACGAATTTAAACGCAGTACATTTTTTGCCCGGAATATTGATGTAGTACGGGACGATATCAATTATGCAATGGCTACGGTTCAGAGAATTATTGGGCAGTCCGGTACACAAAAAGTACAACAGGAAATAGGGGATAAACAGAAAAAGATTGATGAAGAAATCAATCGTCTCGAAAAGGAGATGCAGAGGTTACAAAAAAAGGCTGATTAAATATGAAATTTTTACAATTAGCACAAAAAAGGTTTTCAACAAGAAAATTCAGTTCAAAACCGCTTGAACAAGAGAAAATTATAAAGATTCTGGAAGTTGCAAGATGGGCTCCGTCGGCCTGCAATAACCAGCCATGGATTTTTATTGTTCTTAGAGATGATAGTTCAAAACCTAAACTTAAATCGGTGTATAATAGGGAATGGTTCTTAAATGCACCTGTTATTATAGCTGCTTGTTGTGATCGTAAAAAATCATGGAAACGAAAAGATGGAAAAGAATTCGGGGATATTGATGTCGCATTAGCGATGGATCATCTGACTCTTGCTGCTGCAGAGGAGGGCCTGGGTACATGTTGGATCGGCTCTTTTGAATTTGATGAAGCTAAACGTGTTTTAGCGCTCCCTGAACATATAGACCCTGTTGCGTTTACACCTTTAGGATATCCACAGGATTCTGTAACCGGGAAAATGCGTAAAGATATGCAGGAAATCGTATTTTGGGAAAAATTTAGCCGCTAAGATTTGTACACTGAAAAATCCTTTTTATATTGTCAGGATCACACCAGGCGAAATAATACTGTAAACGGTTTCCAGATCTTGTTTGCAGAGTTAAAATGCAAAATAACGGGCTTTATCCAATTTTTAAATATAAAACTGTTGGTTTCAAGTTTTTTCAGATCAATTTTACCCGTAGGATAACACGTGTTATCCGCCTGTTTTGTAAATGAAAATAATCGAAGAGGCTGCAGGGGGTTATAGCTGATCTTTGAGACTTTGCCTCTCAGATCCGGTTTCATTCTCTGACTGTAGTAGCTTTTGCCGGTTTGTTTTTTGAGACTGGTTCGGTTTTCTATTCTGGTAAATCCAATGGATATGCCCTGCTGCGAGTATAAGTGTAGTGAAATCTAAAATCTGGCGGCGGATAACACTGAATCCTGGATGAATGTTTCCCAGAGAGAGCATTATTGCAACAATGAACCATAAGAATAAAGATCGGGGTTTATTGTTATTATGCATTGATGAACTTTGATGAAAAGGGCTAACTGTTTTATGTTAATTGAGTGCAAGAAATATACCGGAATTTCAATTTTCTACCTGTATAGAGTCGAATCGTTTAACGATAGGTTACGTTGAGAGCGTTACTATCGTAGAACGGGAAACAGCGAATCTATACACGAACCGGTTTTATCGACATTATCTTTGTTGTAATCGTTACCCGTAACAGTACCCAAACTACAACAGATTTTCAGTTTATTATAAACTTACTCCTTTTAATGTTGCCTGAATAAGCCTTTTTGATATTAGGGGACCATTTACGATAAAACTGCGGTGTTGGTTTTTAGGATTTCCGGGCCAGGTCGTTTTGCTATTAGAGCGAAGAGAGTCGCGTAAAAGTAGTAATCACTGTTCATGGGCCCAAACAGGCATTCAAGTTGCGTTGTTAATCTATGAATCTCTCCTCTAATTATGGGAGGCTTAAATGGCCAGATTAGAAAATGTAAACTTCAATTCTCCTCCGATAATGTTTGCTGCATGGCCTGGAATGGGAAATGTTGGTTTAATGGCAATGGATTATTTAAGGAGAGTTGTGGATGCGAGGTTATTCGCCGAGCTGGATATGAGACCATTTTATATACCTGATGAAGTAGTGGTACAGGAAGGTATGGCGCATTTTCCTGAAATACCGCACAGTTTTTTTCATGAACAGCATGACCCTAATCTCGTTTTTTTTGAAAGTGATTTTCAAATGGAAGGTAAGGATGCAATGACTGTTGCCAAAACCGTTTTGAATGTTGCAAAAAAACTAAAGGCACCACGCATCTATACTGCAGCAGCACTTCCACGTGCAATGAGTTATAAAGATGAATCGGAGGTTTATGCAGCATCAAACAGACGCAGCTTTCTTTCTGAACTCGAAAATTATGGCATTCAACCTTTAACAGAAGGATTTATCAGCGGTTTGAGTGGACTGGTACTGGGTATTGCGGCATCGCAGAACGTTGAAGCTGCCTGTATTCTGGCATCAATACCAATGTATGCAACCGGGCTGGTTTACCCAAAAGGATCACTGGCAATAGTCAAAACACTTGCAAGAGTAAATGACTTGAATATCGACACTAATGAACTTCAGCAGGCAGTAAATGATTCTGAGGAGATGTTTGAGGATATTGAAGAAAAACTAAAAAATGTGCTTCCAAGTCTTCTTGAGCAGGAGGGAGAAGAGCTTTTTGAATCAGAGGTCCAATCGTTTGAGCAGCCTCAAAATGATAAAGTTCCCGAGTATGCAATGGCCAGAATCGAGAAACTTTTCAGGGAAGTTTCGGAACGTAAAGACAAAAAACGGGCTATGGAATTGAAACATGAGCTTGATAAGTGGGATTTGTATGATGTATATGAAAACCGGTTTCTTGATCTGTTTAAACATAGAGAATGATTTCAATGAGATAGGAAGCTGTTTACAAATTGATTGTGCTGAAAGATCTGAACTCGACACATATTATTATTGTCAATAAGGAATACAGGTTTGTAAAAAGCTGTGCGGATTCGAATTATATAACGAGGGGCACTTCTTGTTGTTGTGTGTATTAGAGTATGATTGTCGAATATCTCACGACAGGAAAAGGAGTTATGAAATCAAGGGAGGTCTGACATATGGCGGATAACCGTTAATTCTTTCAGAAAGTAATTTTTTGATTAAAGTTATTCCTTTTTCAGGTATGGATTCTTTTGATTTTTTAATTTCTGTTAAAATATTCAAAGATTCATCATAATCATTATTATCAAGTTCGTGTTCCAGTTTTACATAAAGGTCTGGAACTACATTTGACATGCTGCAGATAAATCCTGATGCACCTTTTTTGTAAGATTCAATTAACAGAGAATCTCCACCTGTAAGATAAAATTGTGTTTTGTCTGTCAGACCCAGGTTGCCAGAAGAATCCTTAAGACCGAAATGATCTACTTTCTCAAGTATACTGTGTGTTATTGAGTTACCTGTATGGAGAGGAAAGTTGTAAAGAATAAGAGGTACTGTACAACATCCGGAAATGGCATTGAAATATTTAACCAGTCCTGCCCCGGGAGCATCTTTGAAATAATATGGCGGCAGACAAAGGATTATATCTGTCCCAAGCTGTTCCGCTTTACGAATAGTGTCAAGCGTTGAAAACAGGTTGTCGCATCCTGCCTGAAAAAGAATAAGACCGGGAAAATACTCTTTTGCGAGCTTTAACAATGTAAGTCTTTCTTCAATGGGCATGGAAAAGAATTCTCCGGTTGTACCACCAACAAGAATTCTGGTAATTCCACGATCCGAAAGCCACTCAAGATGGTTTACAAAAGCGGTTTCACAAATGGATCCGTTTTCATTGAAAGGAGTAGTTATTGGAACTATACATCCTTTTGTTTGTATTGGCTGTAATTTTCGGTCATACTGCTGGAATACACACAACTGTTTCTCTGATACTGCTTCAATGGCAAGATGATAATCATCGTGACAATAGAGGTGGACGTCTGCATACGTTTTACTTTTTGATCCAAATCTGGAAAATTCAACAAGATTACTTGCAAGGAAAGTATGAATAGCTTTTTCATAGCTGTAACCACGGATGTCTATATCACGGGTCAGTCTGGTTTTAAGCTGTGTCTTAATATCAGAATCTATAAATATTGAAAAATCGATAAAATTTCTGAACTGAATGTAAGTAGATATTTCGCCTTCAATGAGATTGAAATTTTCCGGTTTATATGAATAATAACTGCCGGTATCGCCTTTTATCCTGCAATATACAGGTACTTCAACAGGTCTCCCGGAGCGTATCAAAGAAAGGTGTCTTTTAACCAGTTCAATCTGGTTAGCATCAGGATGCGGACCAGAGAGTTTCTTTTTCAGCCGGTCTTGTCGTGATGTTTTGTAATTGTCGAGGCTTAATATGTTGCAGCCAGGAAGACGACTGGCAAGTTTTTCTGCAAAAGTAGATTTTCCTGTTCCACCCGGACCACCAATAGCAATCAGTACTGGTGCAGGATTATCACTATAGAGTTTTTGAAGGATTACTGAGAGTATTTGATCCGGGTTTTGTTTAAAGTTAAGTTTAACATGCGACTGAACAGAAAAATTATTTTTCAAATCGATCTCCAAAGCATAATATAAGAATGTAAAATGATAAATTCCATAATCAAAAGAAATACAATATGGCTGTTTTTATGCAGTTTTAAGATAAATTCCCTGCAATTGTACAAAGTCGGAATTATTGGTGAGTTAAAGTATCAGTTTCGGGGGAGATGAACAGTATATTTCAGATCAAGAGTTGATTCTTTGAAATAATTATCAATATGCCAGCAAGCCTGATAATTAAAACTTTTTCCGGCAATGATGTTAATAAGTCCATTATCGATTTCCCAGGTTCCGGGTAAACTCATAAATGTTCGTATACTAGTTGTCACAAATCAGAAAAAGCTCCTGATTTGAAAATTTAACAAAATCGGATCGGTTATTGTTTATTTGAACATATCCAACCATTCTTTTTTGAGATTTGTGATATTTTAGATTGGAGATTTTGACTATAAACCCTTGTTGGGGTTCAAGGATAAACGGATCATGTTTTACTGAACATCCGATAAAAAGATTTAAAAGCAGTATTGCTGGAATGATTTTCATAGTTTTCATTTTCCAAATTTTAATGTTTGATAAACACAAACCCGAAATTTCATTTTTTGTAAAAGTATGAAAAAACACTCCTGAAAAACACTGATTGTCTCCATTATCAGCATCTGGAATTTAATGTAAATTAATTAATTGGTTAATGCTGCTTCAAAAATAAAAAATTAAAGGTGTAAAATGTTTAACAGTTTTGTTAATGTAAGTTTTCTGCCTTTGTTATTTTTTGCATTAATCCCTGCAATAATTATCTGATTGGACCAGCTTGCTTTTACAGTGGCTTTGTCTTGATTGTTTAAAACTGTTCTGGCGATTATATTACCTCTGAGGTCTGTAAAAATGATTTCACCTGTCAGTTTCTCAGGACTGCTGAAAATGATTTTTTTGTTTTTTATTCTCAGAACCGGTGAAAAATCATAGTGAGTTGATTTTGAATATCGTGTATTGCTTCCACTTTTATTTTGCAATGCTTCCATTGCTGCAGAAAGAAAAACCAGCGGAGCGTTCCAGTTAATTGCGATTTCATTTGTAGAATAACTTCTATGGTCATCAATATAGGACAGTGCAGGAAGAGCAGAGGGATAAGTAATACAGTTACTCCCCCTGCAGTTAACGTTTTCATTTTGTCCTGAATGTGGCCCGCCTGCAAGAAAACCTGGAACAGGTTCTTTAACACGGTCTGCAGTAGAAGGACGATGATGAATATTCATTGGTGAAATTGTACCGGCACCTGTTACATAACAGTAGCCTGTGGGGTTTTTTCCTAACAGATAGTCAAGTTGCCCGATTACAGCATTTTTGTATTCAGGGTTCTTATTTGTCATGTAACCAAATATCAGGGCTATTCCCTGGTTGGCTGCAACAGAATTGCTGCCCCAGTAAAAATCGTTATTTATGATTTTTTTATTATCTGATGTAATAATTGTATCACTTTCCATTGTTGTTTTGTAAGGATTTCTCTTGAATCTTGCAAGAAGTGAATCAGCGACTTTTTCAATTGCGATATTGATCTGATCAGGATTAACCGCTGATGTAAGGCTGTCTTTTGTTTGAAAGAGGGAATAAAGACCTAAAATATTTACACTGTTCCAACCGGGTATCCAATAAGAAGTGTCGATGCTTTCCGGGTATGCAATGGTGTAAAAGCTGTCCTGACGCGTGGTAAGATAGAGTTCTGTAGCTGCCCACCTGAATTCATCACTAACATTGTAATCGCTATAAGTTCCTGTGGTTATTCCATCAGGGTTTTTCAGAAATAATGAATCCGGATTTGCACGCGCCCATTTCCAGGCAAAAAGTGAAGCTTCAAGGCAGCTGTCTGCAAGGCCGGGCAGTAGATTGTCGAATTTTCGTAATATTCTGGATGCCTGTGATGTAACAGCTGCAAAATCCAAGGTGGCAGCCGTACTTTTTTGGACAACATATCTGATATCCCAGTCTTCATCAGGCATTATATCACCAGGAAAATCTGCTGTTGTAAGCTTATGGTACACTCCGCCGTCATGCGGATCCTGCATTGTTATCATCCAGCGAAGGTTCCATAGTATTTCATCAACAAGATCCGGCAGGGAATTGTCTGATTCCGGAATATTCAGATCAAGTGTATCAAAAAACGATGAGAATGCCTGATACGCTGCTAAAAGAGTATGAACTGTAATTCCTGAGTTCACTATGTATTTACCGTAATCACCGGCATCATACCAACCACCCGGGCTGGAGATTAGACTGCCGGCTTTTCGGTTTTGAGATTCAGCACTAATGTGGATTTCTACCAGATCATCGGCGTGACCTGCTGGGCGGGTCCATTTGACTGCATACTTATCTTCAAGTTCAATTGAAGCTCTGTTATAATAAAAAGCTTTTATGGATGCTTTGGTTAGATTCAGATGAACATTTTTTTCTATTTTGAAAGCATGGGATTCATCACATCCTGGAGCTGTCAGTTTGTAATCTCCAGGTTGTGTGAAATTTGAGAAATCTGCAATCTTTGTGGTTTCATCAGAAGCTTTCCAGTGTCCTCCATTGATAAATTCTCCTGTAAAAACAACCGATTCATTTCCTGCAGAAAGGAGTGAGAAAGTGTCTGATGATGCGCCCACAGCAATACCGATTTTTTTATCGTAAGGGTAATATCCTTCCTGATTAACATGGATTATACCGCATATAGACTCAAGGCAGAGAAGTGCTGAAATTATTACTAATTTTGTGATTAAACGTTTAATTAACATCAGTTGCTCCTTTATAAAGAATTGATTTAACCCAGGTTTTTAGCCTTTAGATGGTTACAGGTCAATCAAAAAAGGTTGTTTTGTATGCAGAAAGAAAATTTTATTCCTTTAATAGCAATTTAATACAATTAACCACCTATCACATAAATTTTATTTAATTATAAAATATAGTTGTAAAAACCGATAACTGTATTATTGTATATTAAACAGAATAAAATTTTCATTTTATAAATATAAATTTTAATAATACCTGAATCGAACAGAGCTTTACGCGAGTTTTTTGACCATAAACAGAAAATTGTTTAAAAATTGGTGTTTATAAAGATTCCTGCGCGAGCATATGCGAAATTAATTGATAATTCTATTTTGGAAATTTATTTTGTTGGCCACAACTACAAAATCATAGAGGAGAATAGTGAAAGCGATTATTATTGGAGCTGGTGCTTTAGGTTTAGGTTTAGCTGATTTTTTAAATCGATTTGAGCATCAGGTATCAATAATTGAAAGAAATCCATCCCTGGTATCAGATATAAGTTCACGATTGGATGTTTTGATAGTAATTGGCTCCGGTTCAAGTCCATCAGTTTTGGAACAGGCTGGTATTGAGACTGCCGACATGGTTATTGCAGTAACTCCCAGTGATGAGATAAATCTGCTGGCGTGTCAGTTTGCAGAGCAGTATGGTGTGCCAAAACGTATTGCCCGCATTGTTTCTCATGAATACACCAATAATAAAACCAGGATAGATCTTAAAAAGGTTGGTGTTACAGATATTATTGAGACAGAGAAAGAGCTGGTCGGTAATATTCTTCAGTATGTTGAATTGCCTGGGATTACGGATACAGCGAATTTTCACAACGGGAGTGTATACCTGAGGGGTTACAGAATAACCGAAGATATGCCGGTTGCAGGAAAAACTCTTTTTGAACTTCGCGAACTCGCTGGTTTTGCCCAGATGCTTATCGTAGCAATTATTCGTAATGGTGAAAGTATTATTCCTTCTGGTGCTGAGCGTTTGCTTCCTGGCGATGAAACGATTACGATAATGCCGCGGGAATCATACCCTGTATACAGGGCTCTCATAAACCGTCCATATTCAAAAATCAAAAAGGTCATTATTTCGGGGGATTCACTGGTTGCAATACATATTGCTGATGCTTTGACTTCATTTGCTGAGCGGGTAATACTTGTTGATCCGGATCCGGAGCATGGTCAGGAAGCTGCCTCTCAGTTAAATGGTGTTGAAGTGTTGGGAGGTGATTCAACGGATTCTGATCTTCTTCAGGAGATTCATGTAGAAAGTGCAGATTTTTTTATCGCAGCAGGAAAGGACATGGAAGATAACATAATGTCCTGTTTGCTGGCAAAAGCAGAACGAGCCAAAGAGGTTATTGCGTTGCGTACGGATGATCGTCATCTGGACCTTTTTACCTCACTTGGAATTGATCATGTTATCAGTCCGCGCCAGATAACTTTGCAGAGAATTCTTGAAAATGTACAGATTGCTCCGATAGGATCTCTTTTGAAATTAAAAAAAGTTGATCTGGATGTAGTTCGGGTGGTAACAAGAAAACATAGTCCGGCTGTTGGCAAGCCGCTATTGCGGCTTGATAAACTTCTGAAAAAAGAGATAATTGTTGGTGCGATTGTAAGAGATAATAATATTATAATTCCCGGCGGCGACACCATAATTGAAGAAAATGATGAAATGCTGGCATTATGTCACAGAAGAAATTTGTTAGCTGTAAACAAAATATTCAGAACAGGTTTTGGATTCTGAAAATCCCTCAAGATTTCTACGGACTTCAATGTGAACCATCGATATGTAATCTATTCATTAGGTAAATTACTACAGGTTATTGGTCTTTTTATGTTTATCCCGGGAGGGATCTCGTTTTATGAACAGATGAGATTTCCGAACGATCCTTTTCTCAAAGCTCAATTTCTTGGATTTGTTATTGCAATTGTTATATCCTTTATTGCCGGAACACTGCTTTCATTTTTGTTTCGTAAAGATCGTGGTCTTGTAAATGTACGTGAAGGGTTTGCAATTGTTACGTTTGGGTGGATAACACTTACATTTATGGGTGCGATTCCGTTTATGATTTATTTCCTGTCTCATCAGTATACCTTAACATTATCCATCCTGCTTGACTGCTTTACAAATTCCTTTTTTGAGGCGATGAGCGGATTTACAACTACAGGAGCGACAATTCTTGCAGAAATAGAATCACTTCCAAAAGGGCTTCTTTTCTGGAGAAGCCTGATGCAATGGATTGGTGGAATGGGTATTGTTACTTTGGCTCTTGCGCTTTTTCCAGTTTTTGGTGTAGCTGCATATCAGCTTTTCAGAGGAGAGGTGCCAGGACCGACAGCAGAGAAGCTCAAACCGAGACTGGCACAAACAGCAATGATTCTCTGGGGTGTATATGCTTTTTTTACGTTTCTGGAAGTCATTTTGCTTCTGGCTGGTGACATGTCCCTTTTTGATGCTATAAATCACTCATTTACAACACTCTCAACAGGTGGTTTTTCAACCAGGAATTATTCAATTGCATCATACAGCAGTCCTTATGTCGAATACATAATATTAATATTCATGTTTCTGGCTGGAGTTAATTTTTTAATACATTACAGGATTATTTTTCTTCGTGATTTTCAAATGATCAAAAGCAACAGGGAATTGCATTTCTATTCAGGAATGATTATTGTTGCAATCGTACTCTGTTTTTTATCTCTTTCCATACATGGCTTAAGACCGCAAAGCGAATTGTCAAATACGTACAGGTCAAGTCCACTAAATCAGACACAGTTAGATAATAAACTGGTTGTTGAAAGGAATCGCATCAAGTCACCTGTTGATAGAATCCGTCAGGTGATTTTTCAGGTGGTGTCAATAACTACGACCAGTGGATTTGTGACAACAGACTGGGATACGTGGTCAGACTTTACTCGATTGCTTCTTGTGATCCTTATGTTTTTTGGCGGTTCAGCAGGATCTACTGCTGGGGGTATAAAGATGATACGTATATTAATCCTTTTTAAAGTTGCCATTCGTCAAATAAGGGTGATGCTTCAACCCAGGTTAATCTCTCCGGTTAAAATAGCTGGACGTGTGCTTGATGAAGCCAGGGTAAGAGATATTGTTTCTTTCTTCCTGCTTTTCATGATTCTTGCTGCATTGTTTTCAGTAATAATGTCTACAATGGTTCCTGATCTGGAAACTGCAGTTTCATCTGTAATTTCAGCAATGGGTAATATTGGTCCCGGTATTGCAGGGGTTGGAGCATACGAAAACTATTCATGGATTCCGATACCGGGGAAATGGATACTTATACTTTGCATGTTGCTGGGCAGACTTGAAATCTATACGGTTCTTATTGCTTTCTCTCCTGTAAGCTGGAAAAAGTAATGGCGAATGTGTTCTTTTTTAAAGATTTTCATGTTCGCTGGGTGCAATTTATGTTTTTGTTAAGAGTTTTTCATGTTCGCCGCGCGCACACGACCCCCGCGATAACGATTAAAAATTCGAAATAAGAAAAACGATATTCGAAACAGGAACAGAATAATTTGATATTGGGGTGTGTGGCACCCTGTGAATAGCTACGGCTTAAAGAAAAATCGAAAATAACAATTAAGGCCATATTTGTTGTCACTGCTCATGATAGATTGCTTTCGATGTGTGTGTGTATGTGAAAATAATCTTGTTTTTACTGACACTTAAGCTAAAATATTAGTTGATAAAATTTCGCTACAAAAGTTGAATTAATTCCTGCAGAAACACTCAACAACTACATTCTTCTTAATTTTAAGGTATTTCCCTTCCATTCAGATATGATGGTTCAAATGCTTGGACTCGTCCCGGGTCTTGTCCCCAGAATGTGATAAAAAGTCTTTTTCCGTCCCAGACAATTTCATTTGGAATATTGTGTTCTAGTTGGTAATTCTGTACAGAAAGAGAAACTGGATCTATTCTTGTGAGAATTCCCGGTAAAGTAGCAAAAAGTGCCCAGATGTAATTGTCGTTTTCTTGTACTGCATAACACTGTCCATTATAATCGCCAGTGGAATTGACATCCCCTTTTGCCCCTGTTTCTATGATATAGGGAGGAAGTGTTACGTCTGAAGTATCAATTCTAAAAATAGCACCAGATAACTGATCATGTATTGTAGTTTCAAATCCAATGAATATATATCGGCCAGAAAATGCAAATTCATCAGTTGCGATCTTGCCTTCAGAAAATACCTGGCCGCCTTCAAAGGACAAATCGGAAGCTTTCAGCTTTACTACCCATGGAGGAGTTGCGGCTCCTGTAGCAAACAAAGCCCCATTTGCGTATCGAATCGCATGTCCATATGTATATTGTGAAGGAAGAGTGACTGTTTTTACCAGCGAATAGTCACCAAGAGTATACTTGATAATATTAGTAGAACCAGCACCATTACAGGTGATTACGTATAAGTAATCATTGTCCGTAGTAATCGATTGCCCACTCTCATTATACGGAGAAGGTTCCTCATTTGGATCAACGATCTTGTCGTCCATGTGTTCCATTGTAAAGGGATCAACTTCAGCAATTGTTTTGGTATTTAAACCAAAAAGTACATAGATTTTACGTTTAGAAGGGACATAAACTAACTGATTTGCATCACCATGACCAGGAGAAAAAGTTATTTCCACGAAATCTGCAAGATTGTTGGCATTAAATCGAAGCAGTTTGGCTGGATTGGTGCGTGTAGAAGCAAAAAAGTATCCTTCAGCATAAATCAATCCGTGGACATACGACTCGCCAATATTCAGCATTACAGTCTCGGCAGTCTTTACAAATATAGCTGAAATTTCTTTGTTCTTATCCAAGGTAATCTCAATACTGCTGTTAAGCGGATCGGCATCTCCAATATCACCCGACCAGTTTTTGAACACGTAATCGGGTTCCTCATTCGCAGTAAGTGTTACAACCGTATTTGGATCATAACTTGCCCCCGTAACTGCTTCCGGAGATACTGTTATGGTTCCACTTCCCGCGCCAGAAAGAACTCTTGTATCAAGTACACAAAAAGAATCCGTAACCGTAACTGTCAAAGTGATATCTGAAGACATTGCAGGAGTTCCATTATCAGTTGCAGTTATGATACAGGTTGCAGGGCTGCTATGGGCTGCCGAATAGTCCGGTGTCTACGACCACATCGAAGCATCACTATTAATAATACCGGGACCGGATTTTCTGGAGAATGAAACCTGATCACCATCCGGGTCGCTATCAAAAACAGTATTTAAATCAAGCGTTACTGTTTTACCTTCTTTTACCTCCAGATTTACACTTTGATGTTTCCATTCCGGTTTGTCGTTCTGCGGTATAATGGTAATCACTATTGTTGCCACATTTGACCAGTTGTTTCCATCACTTGCCCGGAACGTAATGGTATCGGTACCGTTAAAATTGAGAGCAGGAGTATATGTCCTTTTGTTTCCAGTGCCGGTCAGTGTCCCGTGCCTGGGACTGCTTACAATCTCGTAAGAAACAACAGGCATCTCTTCCGGATCGTTTGCAACAAGGGTTAAAAGTATGTTGCAGTCTTCATTAACAGAAATATCAAGATCGTCAAAAGCAACCGGGGGATCGTCAGTCAGGCCGATATTGATCTTTAAAAAAGTTTCGGATATACACGCGCCAGCATTGTCTGCTATAGTAAATGACAAACTGTCCTTATTGTCGTTTCCTCCATTATGTTGATAGCTTATTCTTTGGCTGTCAATATCTTCCTGGGTGAATGTTGCGCCCACATCCAGTTCATCGCCCTGTTTTAAAAGAACTCCGTTAACCGGCAGCTTGACCAGACTGAAAGTAATTTCGTCTGCTGTATTATCGTTATCTTTAACAAGTAAAACATTGTTGCCTATAACTTTAATACCGTTTTCGGCTATCGACAAAGGATTTTCGGTCTGAATGTAAGGTGTATCATTAACAGGTGTAATTTCAATTTTTACCAGAATTGAATCCAGGTTTATGCCATCACCATCTTTTACTGAAAACAGAACTGTATCTTTTCTGGTCTCTGAGCCGTCATGATAATAACCGATAGTTTTATTATCAATATCGTTTTGGGTAAATGTGCCAGATTTTGTAATAGCTGCATCATTTTTTTTCAATTCTCCATGCTTCGGTTCGATGATAAGCGTAAATATGATTTCTGAAGCCTTATGGTCAACATCGGTAATTGAAAGTTTGCTGGAATCGATGCCAGCGTTTCCCTCTTCCTGAACGGTAATACCTGAATTTTTTGCGACAACAGGCGGATCATTTATTGAATTAACTGTGAGTGTCACCCGGGTTTCTTCGGAAAACTCTCTGGAGTCTTTTGCCCTGTAACTGAAAGAATCGATTCCAAAGAAATCCTGATCAGGCTTGTAAGTGAATGACCCGTCAGAATTAAGGTTTAAAGTACCATGTACGGTGCTGTCGGAAAGAACAACTGTAAGGATATCATTATTTTTGTCACTATCGTTTTTCAGAAGCCCGTCTGCTGCATTAACCAACAAACAGTCATCCTCGTTTAAAACAAAACTGTCGGGCTGGGATTCAGGTGCATACTGAACTGGAGAAAGGTATTTAAGAAATGTTGTATCTGTAGAAGTCCGGCACCATTTGTTTGATACCATACAGTAGTAATTTCCGGTATCAGACTGCTGAAAATCTTTGATAATAAGAGTATCACCTTTTGTTGAATCAATACAAACAGAGTCTTGGTACCATTTGTATGTTAATGGGTTAGTACCTGCTGCATTAACTGTAAGGGTGCAGATGCTGCCGTGAAGAATCTCAAGAGTTGTATCTGAAACTGTGTTTAGATCGGTTGTATCCTGAATGATTACCGGGCATAAGACCCGATAAAAGGAAAGCACAGTATCAACTATTTCCCCGCCTTTACCATAGCGTCCTTCAATCGTTATCGTATGTTTACCACTATCTGGAACGCTCACAGAAACCGTATCGGGAGCATGCCAACTGGTCCAGGTATCATTATCCAGCTTGTAGCGTATATCAACTTCTTTGCGGTTTCCCGAAACAACGACAGTAACAAGATCGGCTGCGGTGCTGTCGTTGAATGTAATATTGGTGCTGATGATAAATATTCTTGGTTTTTCGTAATCAGGACTATTCATATCAACAGGATTGTTCAGATAATCGGAACAGAACAAAAAAAATGTAAAAACAGGCAAGTAATAGATTATTCTGAAACGCATGGTTTTATCTGATTACCTTTCGTCATGTCAGAAATTTATTTGCAGGGATAACCCTGTTGAATGCCCTTCAAAATGGAGGAGAAAGCAACATTGAAGGCCGTCTTTTATTGAGTGCGTTTTCATTATCCTTTTTTGTTTTATTAATTATAAGATATGTAATCACCGAGGCAGGTAAAAGAAGTGCTGTTGAGCTTGAATAAATGATACCTTTTTTCAGGGCAGTGGATTTTTCCTTTGCCAGACGATCTATTTCTATCTGGTCGTCAGCTTTGAGATATTCACTGTTGGCTTTATACTTTTTTTTAAAAGAGATAACTGCGCCTGTGCCGGTTAAAATGCCTGTTATACAGAGTGCTGCAGGTAAAGCTTTTTTAAGAATGCCTCTTTTTTGTTGTTTTTGATTGTTTTCAGCGATATCGCTGTAATTGAAAGGAATTCCTTCTGTTACCATTTGAATCTGGCCATTAATGGTAAAATGGAATTGGCCGTTTTGTTTGAATTTTCCTTGTTTAACTGAAATATGCGAATTTTGACATTTGAGGCCATATACGGTAAAAGAGATCTCAAAGTATGAAAGTTTTACCTTGTGGCTGCCTGAGGCAATAAAGATTCCATTCCAGTCGAAAGGGGCTGCAGAAGTATCTGCTTTGGTATTATATTGATTGTCGTTTATACTTGTAAAGATAACCGGCTTTTCAGTTGTGCCTTCAACCAGAAGACTTCCTTCAACATTCAGACTGGTGAAATTATGAAAAAGAAGAACGGTTCCCTGTTTTATGGTAAGTGATTTTTTCTTTGGAACAGTCAGATCTTTCGTGATTATATACGGACTGTTATCTTCGGTAAGTGTCATATTACCAATCTGACCGCCAGGTATTGTTTCGGCAACAGCTACGGCATATTGAAGTAATAATATTATAATAATTCGGTGTGACATATTTCGGGTTTTAATAAATGGGTATTATTTTATTATCAATAAAATAATTGCTGGCTGGGGAATTGCAATATAATAGTGCAAAAGATTCGAAAAAAAACGTTGTTATTGGAGGTTCGGTAATGAAAAAATCAAATAATTGAATCCATGCTTTAACCCCATAACTTTAGCTTTTTTCCAGTAATTTTTATGAATTTCAAAACCATTCGACTTTAACAGGAAAAGCACTGTTTATCAGGGTTCATCTCCATAAAGTTCATATTCAGACATGCATGTAACAGAATCCGGGTCTAACTCAACAAACCGTTTCTTTTTTGTATCCGCAGCCCAGGCTTTGGCAATGGTTCTGACAGAACTTCTGGAATAACGATCATAGATTGCGACAATGTTATAGTTATAATCTTTATAATTGCAGTCCATAAAATTTAATACCAGTTTATTTTTATTATATTGAGTCATGTCTATTATTAAAGTGTCAAGAACAATTTTGTCATTCTTTGAATTTTTTGTTCTGAAACTAAAAAATATGTACCATAAATTATCATCATCTTTTTTTCCAGCGGAGAAAACACCGTAATTCTGATTCCAATGATTTGAGACAACTTGACCTACGATTAAATCCGGATCAATATCAGTGTAATCATCGTATACTTTTCCGGTTAGTTCACATTTATGTTCTTCATTGCATTGAGTAATAAAAATTAAAGACATGATCAGAAAAAACATTGCAAACTTTTTAAAAATTATCATTGTTACCTCTATTCCGAAATACAATTATCTAAAAATTCAGTTGGGTTTAAAAGATCGCTTCGACGCGAATAATTCAAAACTTTTATGTGTGAATATACCCAATTATTTTGTGTTAAAATACCACCACAATCGCCGTTGTACATTTCAAGATGAACCATGGATAATTTATAATTTTCATGAACACCTGTTACTTTGTTGATAAATCGAAGCTGTCCGACATATCCAATAAGCTGTCCTCTTTTAATTTCTGCTTCTTCCTTGAACCTAAAACCTTTTCTTACACTTTCAGGAGGTATGTCAAATTCATAACCGTGTTTATCTTTCGGTGGCTGTATCTCACCATATCGGATTATTCTTTTACCATGTCTTATCTCCATTGCATAAGTTTGCCCATAAAAATGGTAGTAATCTATAAAAATTCCATCATCCATTGCGTATACTTTACTGCCAACAGGCGCGTAAAGATCGCAGCCGGCATGGAAACGGGTCCCGTTATTACGCGATGAGCCGAAACTGCGGACTCCGCTGTGATAGCCCTTGTCCTGATATTTAAAGTCAAGCGGAAACCTGTAGACAGACTTTTTTGTGATTATTTCGATTCGCGGTGTTTCCATTTTTACCTTTAATATAAGGTTGTTTCCTTGACTTTTAAACCTTTCCACAAAATCACCAATATCTCCAGCCAAATTAATTCCGCGTAAACTACTGTTGTTGTCTGTACCGCCAGACAGATAAAACTTTTCCACTCTTCCTTGTGTATCTGTTTCTTTAAATGGAACAAGTTCTACCCTGTTTTTATCTGCCCATATCACAGGATCTTTTTTGCCAGTGAGATTCTTCCACCAGTTTTCATCCGGATTCTGGTCTCTTGCATCCTGCAAAACCACCCAGTTTCCCTCTGACAGTGGGCCGT
>Ga0079223_10000624_pt1 | contig 18794 bp, 8 predicted proteins | sample Stecom2011_FD_75072 | JGI IMG/M metagenome (GOLD analysis project Ga0079223, IMG submission 75072) | Agricultural soil microbial communities from Utah to study Nitrogen management - Steer compost 2011 | ecosystem: Environmental > Terrestrial > Soil > Agricultural land | place: USA: Utah... | reverse complement strand
CTACGATGCAATTATGGCACTTATCCTTGGTGGATCAGACATATTCGTTGATAACGGAAACGGAACCTTCACACATACTACTGTTGACGGAGTTGTAGTAACCTTTGATGCCAATACCACTACAATGGTGGACAACGGTGATGGCACTTACACTTTCACCAATAAGAACGGAGATACTATTACAGTTGATGTTATCGGGGATGTGGTTAACAATATCCAAACTCAAGGCGCTATTTACGATGAGATTATTAGTCTTATCGGGGATCCAGTAACGGCAGATAACGGTTTAACCAAAACGGCTGATAACATACAACTTGGTGGAAACCTAATCAATCCAACCACGATTACAACTGATGCGACAAGTACTCTTGCAATTGCCGGTTTACAACCAGGAACAGTTGAAGATAGATTGGTAGTGGTAGAAACGGATGGCACATTAAGAGAAGTTAAAGCAGCAATGCCAAAATTCTTCTATATGCCAGCGATAATTTTTGACACTTCGGTAAATGGAACTTTCACAAGAGATTTGCACGCTGAATATGCTGCGCAATTTCAAGGAACCGGGAATCCGCTATTGGTAAGCAGTACGGGAGCGGCCAGCGCCATTCCAACCTTACCTGCTTCGGCATTGGAGTATCACATTACATATTATGATACCACAGTGTTTACAAATCTTTCTATTGACGCAAACGGAGTATTGACTTATGACAATATTGGGAATGCTACAGAAGCATCTTATATGACCATAGTATTTGTAGTGAAATAATGAATAAGTTGAGTGTTTCTGGGCAAAGTGCCCAGAAACCAAAACTTAGGATATTCATTTTACAAATCTTGAAAATACGAATACAATGAGAAAGAAATTAATAAATACAATGCCAAAACCACTAATTACCCTGCTCCTACTATGTGGGCTCTTAATAAGTGGAACAACGGCTTGGGCAGACGGTTCCAAAGATTTGTATCCCGCTGGAAAAACTGGCGTACGTGCATACTTACGAGCGCACAATGTGTCAAATACAAACTGGCCTTTTGCAAATCATGGCACACACTACGTGTATGCCGAAGTAGGAGAAACCATTACCGTCGCATCCAGTGTGCAAGGGCTTGGTGGTACCTCCCGAATAAGGCTTTTTGCTCCTGATGGAACTCAGGTTGTGGACAACACTTCTGATGGTAATATTGCTAATCGGGCAGCAGAATTGGCAGGACCGCGTCTAGTCGGAGAGCCAGCTGGCGGAAACAAATACCTGCCAATCTACTATACGGTAACCACGACTGGGCTATATCGAGTAGAGTTTATGGGTCGACAAACTGGGGATCCGTCGAACACATACCAGGCAAATGCAAATTGGACACAACCAACAAACAACGCGGCGATCGTAGCTTGGGATATATCTGTTATCAATTCAGCTAACAATGGCTTTATAAAAGGAAGGGTATATACAAATGTCCTAAACCTATCAAACGGAACTTCGAGTCCAAATGCCCAAGGCTTCGAAGGAGTCATATATGTGTTGACCAAAGATGGTTATAGGTATCGGGTGGATAATAACGGTAATAATGGAATGTATTTTACCTTCTATGTAAACAATAACGGTTATGTAGATGGCCCAACGCAAGAACCACTTTATAAGAGTTTAAATAAATCGAGTGGTTTCGGAAATCAGGCCCACGATCCAAATGCTGCTGATACTGAGAGACATATTACACATAAGATGTTTTATACTTTGCCATCAACTGATTTGCCTACTTCGGCGTCAGGGGCAGTACCTGGAGGATCTACATGGTTAAAAAATGAGGTTATCGAGCCGAACGTTTCACAAGTTGAAATTTTTGGAGTAGATGGTACGCCTGGACAAGTAGGTAACAAAGGAGGATATATTAAATTTCTAGCCGGTGCGCAAGGACAATATACTATCACGATTGAAAGCACAGACATGCCAAAAAAGTTTGTAACGCGTGTCCTTACCGGATCTTCGGTGGCCGGACAAAATAGTATCTTATGGGATGGAAGGGATGGAGATGGCAATCCCTTACCAATAGGCAATGCGCCGTCTAGAGTAACCGTGCAGTTGCAGGGAGCGGAAGTCCATTTTCCATTCATCGATATGGAATACAACAGATTCGGAACAAAAGTAGAATTGTTGGATCATGTTATATTAACCAACACAGGAAATGAAGTTGTAGAATCTGATACAGTTTATTGGAACGATATAGATATCGCTTATGGTACCGGCGGTGGCAGAGGTAGTATTCCTATTCCTATCAACAATAGTCACTTAACATCTACCTATGATGGAACAGTTACTGAAGGAGATGGTAACGGTACAAGTAGTAATGTTAACGGGCATATTTGGGGTGTAGGTGGCTCAGGCACCAGTGGTCAGTTCGGAGATAACAAAGCTATCGATACCTGGACATTCATTAAAGGTGTTGAGCAGACCCTCGAAACCACAGTAGTGGTTAAAATAGCAGATCTGGAAATTCCGTCTGTCATTCCAAGTAAAACATTCGTGAAGATTGGGGATGAAGTCACATATTATATCAAGGTGAGAAATAATGGTCCAAGTGACGTAGATGCAGCGCCTTTCAGTTTTATAATTCCGGAAGGATTCGATCCAAATAGTATAAGCTTTAATGGAAACGGTTGTGGAACAGAAAATACAACTCTACAATATGATCCAATTACAGGCACCTATGCCTCTACTCTCGCTTTGCCGGATGGTTGCGAGGTATTTTATTCCATTAATTTGGAGGTAAACGCCATTATTACTGTGGGTCAACATGAATTTACGGCAACTATCATGAGGCCGGACGACGTTACCGATCCCGATGCTACCAATCCAGATCCAAACGTACCTCCCACCGATCCTTTTTACGAATGTGATAACAATGGACTTCCGGAATACTGTAACAATATAAAGAGTGTTCGGGTGGAATATCAAATTTTAGGGTATTGCTACGAAGAGGTGGCAGGGGAAACGTTTGAATGGAATTACGGTTCCTATCCAGATCCTACCGTCACCAAAGAAATTGCTCAACCGGGAACCAATGCTGGATTTATCTTCGACATTTACGAATTGGACAATTCCTTCAATATGAATATTAATGGAATATTGCTCGCAACGCAAGAAATAGAATTTCAAAGTTCAGGAGGTCTTACCCAGAATATCAAGTTTGCCGATGGCACTATTTGGGAGGATGGCACCATAGACGACATTTGGAAATTAGTGGGCGAACCAGGGAAACCGATTGTAAGAGTTGAAATTAAACCTAATGGCAATATACAGATGTTCGGAAGCAAGGTAAGTTCCTCCAATACAAATTACGAGCTCTTGCTATTGCAACTGTTTGAAGGCAACACCTTTAACACACTGACATGGAATGAAACTTCCTATAACAATATCATAGTCTCACAAAATGTTGTGGGAGTTACAAAGATGAAAGGATATGGTAGGGGACAGAATCTGGTGGATTGTAGGACCTATGCCTTGGAAAAAGAAGGCGTTTTCAACGATGAGAATAACGACGGACTTGCCCAAGTTGGAGAAACCATAACCTATACTCTGACGGTGAAAAATTCAGGAGATATCGATATCTATAATCTTACTGTCGAAGACCCAATGTTGGGTGGCGTAATTACTGCTACACCAACGGGAGATACCAACAGTGATGGTGTTCTAAATATCGGAGAAGTATGGGCGTATACTGTAAACTACTCCTTGACACAAGCTGATATAGACAACAAAGGCGTGTATAACCTAGCTTCGGTTACTGGGAAAAATATATTGGATGAAGACTTAGATCCAAAAACTTCAGTAGATCCAAATCCATTGGACCCAAGCGATCCCAACTACGATCCTACTCGACCGGACCATACTTTTGTACCGCTCAAAGGGTCTACGCTATTAATTACAAACCCGAACATTTATCATAAAGTAAAAAGAAATTGATAATGAAAAATATTTTATTATATATAAGCATTGTCCTGGTTTTAAGTTTTGGAACTCTAAAAGCCCAGACCAGTAATGAAGGCATGCTTTACATAAGTGAGGGCACTAAGTTTTCCACATTGGAACGCTTGGACAACCTTGCCACCGGCCAGCTTTACAACGATGGTGATACATTTATTTACAGCCATTTCAATAACGACGGTGTTCTCGATTTTTATCAGAACACAGGCCTAACGCGATTTATTGGAAAGACCTTCCAAACTATCAGTGGCACCAAGACCAGTTATTTGTACAATGTATATTTCAACAATGTAAGCAATGCCGTACCATTTCAACTGGCCGGACAAATCGACATCAGCGGAATATCCAACTTTAACGAAGGGATCGTAGATAACGACAATTTTGGAGGTGAGATCACTTTCAATACTGAGGCTAGCCATATCAATACTTCAGATTACAGCCACGTAGATGGTCCGGTGAATAAGTTTGGAAATAAGGAGTTTACATTTCCTATTGGGGATGGTGGTTATTATCGCTTCGGCGGAATTTCGGCTCCAGCAAGTTCGGAAGCCATATTCGAAGGAAAATTCTATTTTGAAAATTCCAACGATATGTATTCGCACCAACTAAAAGCTGGGGTTCTGGAAGAAATAGACAATCAGGAATATTGGACCATCAAGGAGCAGACTGCTACCAACGAAGATGTTTTGATCACCCTTTCTTGGCGCGACGTTACCACACCACAATCTATGATAGATGCAGCGGGTAAAGACGCCCTTACTATAGTGCGGTGGGACGAAGCCACCAATATGTGGATTAACGAGGGCGGGGCTATTGACCTTGAGAAGAAAACAGTAACCACAGCAGTAAAGGACTACGGCGTCTTTACTTTTGGAAGAGTAAAACCAGAAGCTGTTTTGCCCGGTGGTCTTACCGTATATACGGCTGTTACTCCTAATGGAGACGGCATAAACGACTATTTCTTTATCGACATTCCCAACGATGGATCGGTCCGCGACCTACAGGTGCAGATCTTTAACCGCTGGGGTGTAAAGGTATTCGAGTCACACAACTATGGAGTTGGCGGCGATGTATTTGATGGCTTCTCCTCTGGCCGATTGACCGTGAAGAACACAAAACAGCTCCCCTCTGGCACCTACTATTATATCCTGGATTACGAATTCGGAGCACCCGGGGATAACAACAGACATAAGCAAGCTGGGTTTTTATACCTAAGTGGCAACTAAAAGAAACGAATCACAATGAAAATAAAATTACCAAATCTATTTGTTCTTCTACTCTTGGCCTCCATGTTCTATTTGGTTCCAGAAGTACAAGCACAGCAGGATTCGCAGTACACCCAATATATGTACAATACAGTAAGCTTTAACCCAGCCTATGCCGGAAGCCGTGGCTCCTTGAGTATGTTAGGTCTATACCGAAATCAATGGGTAGGTCTGGACGGTGCCCCAGAAACTCTTAATTTCTCCGCACATTCTCCAATTGGGGTTCAAGGCGTGGGATTAGGACTTGGATTTACAAGTGATAAAATAGGTCCTTCCTCAGAAAGCATCATAACGGCAGATTTCTCCTATAATATAAACGTGGGAGAGGAAACAAAGCTCTCCTTCGGGATAAAAGGAGGATTGTCTCTTATGGATCTAGACCCCAACAAATTGTTGATCTACGATCCAAACGATTACGATCTAGCGCAAAAAAACTATAGTGCCCCTGTAATTGGAGCAGGTCTTTATCTGTACTCAGATAAATGGTATGTGGGACTCTCCACGCCTAACTTCCTTCAAACCGAGCATTATGACGATGTGCAGGTATCCACTGCCACCGAAAAGACTCATATGTACTTAATAGGAGGATATGTATTTACCCTAAGTCCTGCGCTAAAGCTAAAACCCGCGGTATTGCTGAAAGGAGTAACCGGCGCACCCTTGGCTGTTGACGTATCAGCCAATGCCCTAATCTATGATCAAATCACCTTTGGGTTGGCTTATAGAATGGACGCAGCAGTGAGTGCCATGGCGGGATTTCAAGTGAACGACCATATTATGATAGGCTATGCCTACGATTACGAAACGACCGAACTGAGCAGATACAACAGCGGCTCCCATGAAATCTTTCTAAGATTTGAATTAGGGACCAAGTTTAGAGCGAAAGTAAACCCACGTTTCTTCTAATTGTAAATGAATTAATAAAACCTGTCCAAAAAATATTTAAACGAATATCTATTAGGAAAGGCCATTCTCCCTTGCCCAACGCAAATGGGAGTAAAAAACAAACAGTATCGACCGATGAAAAACAATATCAAATCCATCTTTTTTATATTGCTGTTAGGCGTTTTTGGCTTATCGGCCATCAATGCCCAAGAGCGAAAGCTCGCCAAGGCAAATGAAAATTATGAGCGCCTGGATTACGTGGATGCCCAAAAAATATATTTGGCAGTGGCCGAAAAAGGGTACGAGTCTGAAGAGCTTTTTGGCAAGCTAGGCAACAGCTACTATTTTAACGCCCAATACGACCAAGCGAGCTTGTGGTACGGCCGATTGTTCACGCTTACCCAAGAGCCGCAAGAGGACATGTTACTCCTGCGCTATTCGCAAGCATTAAAAGCTACTGGTCAAGCCGAATTGGCCGCACAGTACTACAACACCTACATCTCAAAATCGGGAGCAGGTTCTGAAGTCGGCACGGCCGTAGATTATCTGGCATTGGTTCAGGAAAACTCTGGAAGGTATCAAATGGAATCCTTAGAAGGAGTTTACGACGACAAGAAAATTTCTTTTGGGCATACCGTTATAGATAATAAGTTGATTTACGCCTCCACAAAGGATACCGAGACATTCCTAAACAGAAGAAGTGCTTGGGACGGGCTGAGCTTTTTATCGTTATATGAAGTTGATTTGGATGAAAACAATAAAACCGTTGGCAAGCCAAAAAGACTAAAGGGTGAATTGAGCAGCAAGTTTCATGAGTCATCGCCTATCTTCACGAACGACGGCAAAACTATGTATTTTACACGTAGTAATATCACCCATAAAAACCGTAAGAATGACCAACGGTTGAAAATATACCGTTCGGAGAATGTGGATGGCAAGTGGCAAGAGCCTCAAGACCTAAGCATCAATGACGACTTATTTTCCACCGCCCATCCAGCCTTAAGTCCTGATGACAAACAATTATATTTTTCTTCCGATCGGCCAGGAGGTTTTGGGGAGTCGGATTTATATGTAGTGGTTGTCCATGAAGACGGAACGCTAGGAGAGCCAAAGAATCTTGGATCAAAAATCAATACGGCGGGGAAGGATACCTTTCCCTTCGTTTCAAAGAATAACGAACTATATTTTTCTTCCGATGGCCATTTTGGTCTTGGCGGATTGGATGTATTCTATGTAAAAATTAAAGAGGATGGCTACGGCAATCTTCTTAATGTAGGAGAGCCGATAAATTCTTCTGCGGACGATTTTGCTTTTGGTATCAATGAGACCACCAAAAGAGGTTTTATCAGTTCCAACCGCTCAACAGTGGAAGGTGAGTTTGTTTATGATAACATCTATTCATTTTTGGAGACCACTCCAATAATCGATATTTTCTTTGCCCGAATCGATGGCTATGTTACCGACAAACAAACTGGGATGCCAATAGCTAATGCCACCGTAACCCTAACCGATCCAAAGGGAAATATTTTTGCCTCCATACAAACAGATTCAAATGGGTATTACCAAGTGGAAACTAACAAATTGGTAGTCTATTTAATCAGAGCCGAAAAAGAAGGCTACGATACAGACGAAAAGCAGTCCAAAGCCAATTTAGAATCGCAGACCATCGACTTCCAGTTGCAGCAAAACGTAGTGCCACTGGTCACGGGAACAGATCTGGCAAAGGTGCTGAACATTCCTATGATCTATTTCGATTTTGACAAATCAAATATCCGTCCGGATGCAAGGGTAGAATTAGAAAAAGTGCTTGCAGCATTGAACCAATATCCACAGTTAAAATTGGCCATCCGCTCGCATACAGACAGTCGTGGAAGTGATTCCTACAACCAAAGATTATCGCAGCGTCGCGCTCAATCCACCATGGATTTTCTAGAGGCAAATGCTATAGACAAATCGCGATTGACCGCAACCGGTCTAGGCGAAAGCGAACTAGTAAACCATTGCGGCAACGGCGTAAACTGTTCCGAGGCTGAACATCAGAAAAACAGAAGGTCTGAGTTTATTATCTTGGACTAACAATATTGGGTACTCAGTACCTAACTACTCCCCACAGAGAAAAGCCGTCTCAAAACTGAGACGGTTTTGTTATTTATATTCTTTTAGAAGAGATTAACAGGCACTAAAATCCCCAAGGTTTCCCATAGTTAAAAAAAGGCTAAACCCCTGTCTCAATTCGCCTTTACCTCCTCTATTTCTTATCTTTGGGTGGAACCTTAAAAATTAAACGACATGAGTTATTTAAATCTCGATAAAAAGAAAACTACCGCCACTGCAAAAGAATTGAATGTTCTTTTGGCGGATTACCATTTATACTATCAAAAACTTCGCAATTTCCATTGGAATGTGGTAGGAACTAATTTCTTTGACCTTCACAACAAGTTTGAAGAAATGTATGAAGATGCCAAAACCAAAATAGATGAAATTGCCGAAAGGATTTTGACCCTTCGTTTTCAACCCACTAGCAATTTCTCCGATTATATCAAAATGAGCAGTATCAAAGAAGATTCCGAGGACATCAAGGATCTTCAGATGGTTCAGAATCTACTGAACGACCACGGACTGCTTTTAAAGCAAATGAGAAAGGTAGTTGAAGCCGCAGACAAAGCTGAGGATGAAGGCACTATCGATTTGATTGGCGGCTATATAGGCTATATTGAAAAAGTAAGCTGGATGTTAGATGCCTGGACTATGAAGGCGACGGATAATCATCCGGGAGCTTGATAGACGTGAGATGTTAGACGTGAGATTTGAGATATGAGATATGAGATATGAGATATGAGACAATAGACGTGAGACTTTTGTAGTTAAGCGATAACCAAAAACTGTAAAAGCTTGAAATAAATTTCAAGCTTCTACGGTTTTTTTATTCTCTTTACTTCTTTTTGTATTTTATTCTTTAAAAGTCAAATCCAAGACCAAAAACTATTCTAGTTCCTTCCTTAGAATTGAAGACGCTAAAGTTAGCGTTTAGACCTCCGGACCCATTGATCCATAAACCACCTCCGAAGGAGTTGTGCCATTTATCCGAATCTTCATCCCAATACCAAACTCTTCCTAGATCGGCCCCACCAAATATCCCTGTTTGAATGGGGATAAGTCCAATTTTAAAAGTTGGTAAACCGTATCGCACATCAGCATTTCCTACCAAAAACGACTTCCCACTAAACCGTTGTTCCCTAAATCCTCTCAATCCATTATCTCCTCCAAGATTAGCGGCTTGATAAAACTGATAGTTCCGACCCATATTAACTTTATAGTTCACATTGGTTTTTAAGACGAGGCCAGTATTTTTCCCCAATCGGTTATAAAAACCTATTCGAGATTTAAGATAACCAAACACTTCGTCCATATCCTCGAGGTTGTCAGTAGCCCCCAAGTTTAAATCGAACAACATCCCAATGTTGGGATTTATAGGGTTGTCGAAACTGCGATAACTATATATGCCTTCTATCGTTCCAAAGAATGTGGTTTCGTTTATATTTAAAACTTCTACGCCGGAAATAAAGTTATTAGGAGAATTTTGTACTTCATATGCATCAAAACTAGTTTGTATTTTGAAGAAACTACCAAAATTACTATTCCGGAGCAAGCCTATATTAGCAGAAATCTGCTGGACTTCTACCCTATTGTAACCATAACCTTCCGTATGCTGAGAGTTTTGGGTTTCATTTCCAAACCCGAAAAAATTCATTTGAGAACTTGGACTTGTATAACGCGCGCCAAAACTTAAATTAAGATCGTTTCTGATATTCGCAAACTCCCCAGAATAGGAAATATCTATACTATTGATATCGGTAAAGTAGGCGGCGTTAATTATGTGTTTTTGGGAAAATGGATTTCTTTGAAAATTATCCACTCTATAAACATACTGCAATGCAGCCCGAAAACCATCGTCAGGATTATAGCCAATGGCAGAAACCAAATCTTGGGAGCGGTCTATTTGCTTTCTATAGTCATAGGTATTCAAAGTATAAACGTCGGTAAAGCGAATGGTTCCACCATTTTTTTCTTCTACAATATTGGGCTGGCTCTGATGGTCATAAACCTTGACCCGTTTTCCATTAAAAAGGCTATAGGTGTCCTCATGCTGCCCTCCAATCAATCGGATAAAAATCATATTATCTCCATCGCCGTTTACGACGAAGTTGTCATTTCCCGCAAGGCCATATATCCAAATTTCTTTAGTGTCTTTATGTGAATAGGTGCGATCGACCAAAGTATCAGATTTAATCCCGTTAATAGTTGTAAAACTACGGATATTGGTCTGCCCATCTGCCATTCTTGTTATTTCGAATAAATCGTCAAAATCAGTTCCCACAATCGTCTGTAAGGAAGCTAGATAGGTGTAATAACTATTTGCAATGTCAACAAGATTATTCCGTCGGGCTTTTAGCTTCACCTTTATATCATCTAAGGATTTATCCCGAACTTCTTCCGGTACTCTATTGAAGGCGGTTTCAATAAGTTCATCTGTAATTGTTTTTTGAATCTCTTCGGCTAGAAATCTCCATTGGTTTCTTCCCGAATTTTTCAGGAGTGCTCTATCCAAAATTAACCCTTCTTTGTTAAACCACTGTAAATCGGTCAGCTTTTCGTCATAAATATGGGTATGTAGGGTTCCACCAAAAAGAGATTGGGTTATATCCAAAATGTTTCCTTCAAAACTTGAAAAGGCGTTATCTCTGTTCTTTGGGACTGGCACAAATACGTTTTTTTCAAAGCGATTGTAATGTTCCGCCCATCGCCAGCTATCAGGGTCGCGCTGCCAATTACCAATAAGCATATCGAAGAGGCGGGATTTGATATAGTTTTCCTCATCTATAAAAACACCTCCTGTTTTCTGAAGTTTTGTTAAGATATCATCCGTCGTCTCCACATCTTCAGGGTATTTCAAGAAGCCCTCCCTCTCATCGCTCTCCGAAGGTTCTTTTGAAATAAGATAAAGGGCATCCCCAAAATTTTCGTTATAGTTGCCCAATCGCCGTTGCTTGGGAACGTAGAATAGCTCGCGGGAAGTAAAAAACACGTCTATCGCCCGGGCCATATCGGGCACAGCCATGACCGCATAAGGATGCGAAGCAGTATAAAAATCTCCACTTTGTCCTTTAATGCTCACTCCTACCGGCTCATCCACCACAGAAGGATGGTCTTTATTCTGGTCGAAAATCAATTTTCTAGAAATCTGAAGTGCATTTTTACCCATTGCCCTCATACGGTATCTATTGCCTTTTACATCTCTTAACAACAAGGAATTGAAATCGGAGCCGCTGTCTTCACGGATAACTTCAATTCCGCCAAATAGAGTGTCGAAAGTTACGGTCGGGACAGTTACGGGTTGGGAATAAGCATTTTTATATTTTGCACCCCAGATGGTTTTAAAAAACAAAGCTTCGTTGATGCTATCTTGTTTGTAAATAGGAACCGAGTATTCTGCGGGAAAATTTTCTGGATAGATTGAAACATCCAAGGTTTCAGGAGTTGGAATTACTTCTTTCTGAAAGATGAGCTCGGGCTTCAAATTCTCGCCCGCCACAAAATAACGCACCCAAGAAGAACCGTCCTCAAAAACATCGAGCACTGCAAAACCCTGTGCCCCGGTGCTAAAGAAACCATCTTCTCCTGTAGCCGCATAGGATTCTTTAGAGCCAGCACCTGAGACTATCTGTTTAAACCCATCCTTTTCTATATACTGAAGATTATGGTCATGCCCAGAGGCTAAAATCAATCGCTTGTTATTTTTAGCGAGCTGTTGCAGCCGATCCATCAAATTATTGTAAAGTTCATTGTATCTATCCTGAACCGAAACCCCTCCCTGGGAACGGATTTGTACCACTAATGATGATAAGATAGGCAAGGGGATTTTTTCTTGAAATGGATATAAATGCTTTTCGAGGGCAAAATAACCCCCGTGATTCCCATTGGAAAACATGGGATGGTGCATGGCGAGAAGTATGGTTTTTTTTTGATTCTTTTTCAACTCCAGGTCCAGATCTATAAAGAATTTCTCTCGGGTTTTTATATCGCATTTCTCATTAATGGTGGGATTTTTGTTCCAGTCCTCCAAGAACCATTGGGTATCGATAATAATCAATTGAATGGCATCGGAAATCGAAATACTCTCTAAGGGGCATCCATTGCTCGGCTTGAAGGCATTCTGGTTCGGAAATTTTGACGCCACATAGGCTTCCTGCCTCGCCACACCTATCACTCCCCCATTATACCATTCGTGATTTCCGGGGATAAAAATAGTTTGCCCCTCATAATCGCTTACTGCCTTGTGTTGGGCGTCAATCATATTTTCGGACTGCTTTCTTCTTGGATGATCTTCTGGATCCATCCCAGAGGGATAAATATTATCGCCTAAAAAGATTGTAAAGTTGCCCGAAGTAGTCTCTGTTTGAAGATAATTTTTAAAAGTGGCCAAGGCATCGCTCATTCCACCCATAGGCGAAAGTCCAGCGTCGCCTACCAAGTAAAAAGTTTTTTCTATTTTTTTATCCAAAGGATAAGTTCCTATAGTTTCTTTATCACGAAACTGTGGCCTATAAGTAGCGCATGACGAGATGAGAATAGCACTGACAAATAAAAAATAGATATAGCGAGAAATCATAGTTAATTACATTGAAAACGCCAAGCCGAAGGAAAAACGCAATCCCTCTTCCCCAGTAAACAGGTTAAAAGTGGCGCCCATTAAATCGGCTGTATTAATCCATAGTCCTCCTCCGTAAGAAGTGTGCCAAACATTGGAGGTATCATTGGGAATCCATACTCTACCTACATCGTATCCACCAAACACCCCTATTTGCACAGGAGTCAATGACGTTCTGAACTTATTGAAGCTATAGCGAACATCTGCACTCCCCACAGCAGCAGAACGGCCGCTAAATCGTTCTGTTCTATAGCCGCGCAAACCGGTATCGCTACCTAACTGCGCGGCTTGGTAAAACTCAAAATTATTGCCAATATTAAATTGACCACGGACATCTGTTTTTAGAACCAACTTTCTATCCTGGGAAATGGCATTATAAAAAATTACTTGAGGTTTTACAAATCCGAATAACGCATCGCTTTCCTTTACATTTTGGGTTCCTCCCAGCAGAATATTAAAATCCATCCCCCGGGTTGGGTTTACCTTATTATCGTAACTTTCATAACGGTAGTTGGCTTGCAGAGTTGCAAAATAACTAGTTTCATCTAATTCGGTCGGTTCGAGGAGTGTGATAAATCTATCAGGCGTTCCTTGAACTTTATTTCCTTCAAAAATCGCTTTAAATTCAAAGATACTTCCAAATGGGGAATCCTTTCTAATTCCAATAGATGCTCCATAACCCCCAATACGAACGCGGTTATAGTCCTCTCCGTAGTCAAATTCGTAATCGGGATTGAGGGTTTCATTACCAAAACCGAAAAAGTTTTCAGAGAAATTTGGATTTTTAAAATAACCGCCAAAGATAAAATTCCATTTTCCAAATAGATTGGCCAATTCCCCTTCATAATTCACTCCAAAACTCTGAGTAGCAAAAAAATAGCCGGCAGTAATTTTATGTTGTTGACTAAAGGGATTGCGCTGAAATCCATTTACAGTATATACATTTGAAATTCCAATTTTAAACCCATCGTCGGGGTTATATGCAAAAGCAGGTAGGAGAAGGTTTATACTTTGAATCTGTTTTTTGTAATCGTAGGTGTTGAAGTCATAATTATCGGTTATCCGAAAGCTGGCCCCACCTTTTTGCTCGATAGTATTTTTTTTACTCTTTTGATCATAAACCTTCACTTTACGTCCATTCGTTATTTTATAGACATCATTGTTCTGTCCGCCGATGATTCTCACAAAAATGGGGTTATCGCCTTTTCCCTTTACTTCAAAGACATCTTTATCGTCCAAGCCGTAAATCCATATTTCACGGGTTTCCTTAGCATCGAATGTACGATCTAACATGAGGTCAGCTTTTTCGTCTTTCTTTATTCTATAGGACTTGATATTGGTTTTTCCTTGTGGTAAACGGGTGATTGCAAAATAATCATCTTTGTTAGTGCCTGTCACCACTTGAAGTCTAGCTAGATAATCGTAATATTCCTCCGCGATTTTAACTATATTATCTCGCCTTCCTTTCAATTTTGATTTGATTTCTGAGGCTGTTTCATCTTGGACTTCAGAAGGAAGTTCAAGGAAGGCTTTCTCTACAACTTGATCTGTAATGGCTTTCTGAATTGCTGTGGCTTGTTGTATCCAAGCTTCTTTTCCGTAATTCTGTACCAATGTCCTATCTAGTTTTATTCCCGCGGCATTGAACCATTTGGTGTGTTTGAGTTCTTCTCCATATACCTGAAACTGTCTCGACGTATTGAAGAGAGTCCGAACCACATTTAGCAAACCTCCGTCAAAATTTGAGTAAACCTGATCTCTATCTCTCGGAATGGGCTCAAAACTCACGGTTCCATTGTCATTGTCGTGCTGAGCAAAACGCCATTGGTCTTGATGTCGATCCCAGTCGCCAATAAGCATATCAAACACTCTGGCGCGGATATAGCTTTCCTCATTGAGTTTATATTTCTCGTCCCGATGTAGTTTTTCCAATAAATCGTCGGTGCTTTCCACATTGTCTGGATAATTGAAGAGCGCGCCATCAAATCGTTTGTCAGGTCTTTCCACTATCATATAAAGTTCATTGCCATAGTCCAGATTAAACTCGCCAAGTGCTTTTTGTTTTGGCACATAAAACAGTTTAGGATTGGTGTGCAAAACACCGGCGGCAGCTGCCAATGTAGGGATAGTGAACGCGCCATAAGGATGTGCGGCAGTATAGAAATCGAGAATAAGGTCTTCAGGGAGAGTGTCTCTAAAGTCGTCTTCCACTTCCTTGTCCTTAATAATCACATTTTGAAGGAACTGCAAGGCGCTCTTTTTCATCGCCCTCATATTATAAGTGCGTCCCTCCTTGTCTTCCAAACGCAAGGACCGGGTTTGATGTCCACCTCCAGCACGGATTACTTTTAAACCGCCGTAAAGAGTATCTAGCAAAACTGTTTTGGCAGTTACCTCAGTTCCGTAAACATTTCGATAATGTTTTCCCCAAACTGTTTGATAGAAGCCTGTTTTTTCAACTAAGCTATCATCGTAGATCTGCGCCTTTACGGTGGGTGGAAAGTTTTCATGAAGAGTTGAAAAATCCATATGAAAAGGACGGGGAATTATTTCCTTTTGAAAAAGTTCTTCTGAATCACCGTTTTCCAAAGTTTTAAAAAACCGCAAATAAGAAGCTCCATCTTTATTTACATCCAAGCGGCCAAAACCGTGCCCGCCGTAAACGAATTCGCCATATTGACCCAAGGCTGCTGCAGTGGCACTGGAACCAGAGCCCGAAACAATTTGCCGAACAGTTCCATTTTCACTGTACTGTAAGGACTCATCCAATCCTGAAACGAAGACAAGCCGATCCAAATCCTTAGTCAAGACTTTCAGACGATCCATAAGCTGATTGTATCGCTCATTATATCGATCTTGCTTGGAGATTGCGCCCTGTATTTTCACTTGTTTTATAAAAGTGCTAAAGAAATCTTTGTGGATAAGAGGGTATTTCCCACCGTGTTCTCCATAGGTAATCATGGGATGATACATCGCCATAATGATGGTTTTATTGGCGTTTTTTTTGATTTCGCTTTCAATCTCATCAAAGAATTTATCTCTCGTCTTTATTTCGCACTTGGTATTCATTTTTGGATGATTATCCCAATCTTCAAGAAACCATTGGGTATCTAATGCCAGTAAATAAATTTCTTCATTGATATCAATCCCTTCCAAAGGGCAACCATTATTGGGCTGCAGCACATCGGCATTATCAAAATGAGCTTTTAAATAATCTTCTTGATATTCCAAGCCATCCACTCCAGCTTTCCAATCGCGATTGCCAGGAAGCACAATTACATTTCCATTGAAATCCTTTAGGGCATTAATTTGAAGTTGCATAGCTGCTTTAGCTTTCTTTTCCCTAGCTTCATCCTGAGGATTAAGACCGCGGAAATTAAAACTGTTTCCCAAGAAAAGCACATAAGCGTCTTTAGAATTGTTTTGGGATAAATAATTTTGAAGGGATTTTACCGCATCGGAAACTTCGGGCCCAGAATTCCCAGTATTTCCAATTAAATAGAAGCTCTTGTCTATGTTCTCTTGGGAAGTTACTGTGGAATGGGTATCAACATGTTGTCGGAATTGGGGTTTATAGGAAGCACAAGCTGAAAGGAAGGCCGCGAGTGTAATAGTTATAAAGATGTTAATTCTATTCATATATAAAATTGGACCTTGAATTTTTAGTAATTTGGATTCCCTAAAGCAACCCTATGAGCGATATTGTTCAAGCCGCCGATAATTTCATCTTCGAACTTTTTAAGGATGGCCTTCCCAATACATATGTATACCACAATTATACCCATTCAAAACGGGTTTATAAAAGTATAAATGAAATAATTGAACATTCACAAATTGATGTTAAAGATGCCACTATACTGCGGTTAGCGGCATTGCTACACGACACTGGATATACTGTATCCCGAAAAAACCACGAAGAAGAAAGTGCCAAAATTGCCCGTGAATTTTTAGAGTCTAGAGATGTTGAGGAAGATATTATTAAAGGAGTTGAAAAATGCATTCTCGCCACAAAATTTAACGACGATCCTCCCCAGTCTGAACTGGAGAAGATAATTCGGGATGCCGATTCCTCCCATTTTGGAAAGGATTATTTTGAAGAGGCGAGCGATTTTTTACGGCAGGAGTATAAATCTCAAAACATTCGCGATTACTCACCCAAGGAGTGGCTGGATGAAAACATTAAGGTTTTGGTTGAGCACCATCAGTATTATACTGAATATGCTTTGAAGAATTGGCAACCAGTAAAGGAGGAGAATCTTTCCAAATTGCTAAGCAAAAGACAAAAGCACAGCGAGAAAATGACCAAGGAGCGCAACAAAGCAAAGATGAAGGCAAAATACAAAAACGAGAGTCCAGAACGGGGCATACAAACCTTCTACCGCACCGCCTTGAGAAACCATATGAAATTGAGTGATATAGCTGACACCAAGGCCAATATAATGTTGTCCGTAAATGCCATTATTATTTCGTTGGTGCTTTCCAACTTAATTTCAAAACTGGACAACAACAATTATTTAATTATCCCTACCGCTATTTTTATTCTATTTAGCGCTATAACAATGATTCTTGCCGTTGTTGCTACCCGACCTAACGTTACCCGCGGGGAATTTACCATAGAGGATGTGAAGCAGAGAAAAGTAAACCTGACCTTTTTTGGCAATTTCCATAAGATGGAACTCGAAGAGTTTGAGTGGGCCGTGGAAGAGCTTTTAAAGGATAAGAATTATGTGTACAAATCGCTTACCAAGGACTTATACTTTTTAGGAAAGGTATTGGATCGAAAATATAGGATACTGCGTCTTACCTACACCATCTTTGTTGCGGGAACCATCATTTCACTTATTGCGTTTGCGGCATTTTTCTATATGAAAGTATAGGAAGCAGAAATCTTAAAGGCTTCGAAATTAATCACGCAACTCAGAAATCAGGTCGTTATAAGTGTAGTATTGTTTTGAATTATCTGCATTTTTAGAATAGAGTAAATTAACACGTATGGCTTTAAGACCTGTAACCCCCTGTAAATCTTCCAATTCAACCAGCTCAACTTCCTCTCCCAGCAGCTTTTTATGCTGCAGAAATTTAATGTAGGAAAGATACTCCTCCTCTTCTTCTTTTTGCGAGTACACAATTGTTATTTTTCCTGGTTGGGTAATCCGCTCTTGAGTATTTTTTATGAGGGCTTTGTCCACCCGTTTTTTCACCACTTCGTAACGAGCGTTGTAAGTGCCGTCCACATCAAAACGCTTTTCGTCCATACGAAATCGCAGAGAAAGGGAGCCGCTAAAAGCTAAAATCATAGACGCTACATCAAGGGCAATAGGCAATTTGTCTTTGATTCTATAATAAGTGCGTTCCATCTCGCAGATTACCTGAAGCTGCCAAAGTTTTAAGTTCTTTAAATATATGTTATGAAATACTTTCTCTCTGGTTATCGATGCTCCAATGTATAAATTGTGTTCTACCCCATCGGTTTTGAAACGCTCAAAATAATGTGGAAACATTTTTTGGGCTTCCTGTTGTTTAGAGTCGATTATAGAAACCAGCTTTTTATTGATGAGCATCACGGTTTCATCATAATATCTTCGATGTTTATAAACCAAGCCAGTGTTGCTGTCAATTTGAGAATTGTATTCCTCAATATGTTTTTGATGGTCCTTATTGGTTTTGCTCAAATATTCAAAAAGGGGAATAATATCAGTCGAAAGAAAACCGATAATTTTTTGCTCTGTATCCACTTGGAGATTTTCGGTAATTTCTTTTAAAAATCCTTCTATAGTAAATAGTATTTGCTCTAAAATCGGCAAGGATTCAATGACCTTCATTTTATTCAAAACAGTAGAAACATAATCCAATTGTTCCAACAAATCCTGTTTTGTGGCTTCATTGCGCGCTTCTGAGGAGCCTTTAATATCTGTTTGACCGTATAAAGGAAATACATCCGGAAATACAACTTCCCTG
>Ga0079223_10000623_pt1 | contig 18796 bp, 18 predicted proteins | sample Stecom2011_FD_75072 | JGI IMG/M metagenome (GOLD analysis project Ga0079223, IMG submission 75072) | Agricultural soil microbial communities from Utah to study Nitrogen management - Steer compost 2011 | ecosystem: Environmental > Terrestrial > Soil > Agricultural land | place: USA: Utah... | reverse complement strand
GCCGGCATTAGGATGTGCGCTTACAGCAAATGTCGACTTCTCGGCGAGTGTTTTAAGGTAGGGCCTTAACTGAGCTGCTCCCAGGGCGCAATTTAATCCGATTGAGAGCATCGGAAAATGCTCTAGTGAAATCAAAAACGCTTCGGGTGTTTGACCGGTAAGTGTTCTTCCGCTGGCATCGGTAATTGTTCCCGAAACCATTACCGGCACCTCTTCTCCACGCTTTTCAAAAACTTCGCCTATAGCAAATAGAGCTGCTTTGGCATTTAGCGTGTCAAAAACCGTTTCTACCAATAATATATCCACGCCGCCATCTAATAGCGCATCCGCTTGTTCGTAGTACGCAGCTCGAAGTTCTTCAAAACTAATGGCTCTGAATCCCGGATCATTCACATCGGGCGAAATACTCGCCGTTCTATTTGTCGGCCCCATGGCACCAGCCACAAACCGCGGTTTCTTTGGGTTTACCGCAGTAAATTCATCAGCAACTTCACGTGCAATCTTAGCGCTTTGAAAATTCAAGTCATAAACCGCATCTTCTAAGTGGTAATCGGCCTGAGCAATATGTGTTGAGCTAAATGTATTCGTTTCTGCAATATCGGCACCAGCTTCAAAATAGGCTCTGTGAATTTCTTTGATTATATCCGGACGGGTAATGCTAAGCAAATCGTTATTTCCTTTAAGCGAATGCTTGTGCTCTTTAAAGCGCTCACCCCTAAAATCAGATTCTGACAAATCGTGGCGCTGGATCATGGTGCCCATGGCTCCGTCTAAAATTAATATCTTTTCCTCAAGCAAAGATTTGATTTTCTTGCCCGATTCTTTTAGTGCACTCATAAGATTTTGTTGTCTAGAAATAATCCAAACCCGGATTATTGATGGATATTGTTGAATGCTTTAATAAAGCCCAGGATTTTCGTTCTATAGAAGACCAGGAATCCAACGCTAAGCAGAATATAAGGGATGCTCATTATAAATAGAATACCTCCATTTAATCCCATAGCCATTCCGTATCCGTCTTCCTCAATTGAGTCTTCTGCTACTGCTCTACACATAGCACATTGTGCTTCTACATCGGTTGTCATCATCACAAAGGCCAGAACTAAAAGACCTAATATCACAAAGTATTTACCTCTCGTTTTAAGCATGGTACAAAGATAGTCAATTGGGGTTAATAAGCGTGCTTGAAATTGCGTTTGCAATGAATGCTAACCGGGATTTAAACTAGATTTAACACCTCTAGCTTTTCTAAACAAGATGGAGCAGGAAAACAGAAAGCTACTAAAGTTACTACGCGTAATAAGGCGAAATAAGAACATAGACCACCACCCCGCTTACCGCCACATAAAGCCAAAGTGGAAAAGTAATTCGCGCGATTTTTTTATGCTTGGCGTACTGCTTGGTATAACCACGCACGTACGTGATAAGCACAAAGGGCACAACAATGATTGAAAGTATAATGTGTGAGATTAGAATAGCAAAATAAACATACCGCATGGTTCCCTCACCTCCATAAGGCGTACTATCGCTTGTGCTGTGATAGATTATGTAAAGGATTAAAAAAAGCGCGGAAGAAATTACTGCTGTGGTCATCAGGCCCTTGTGCAGCTGAATACGGTTATTTTTAATAGCAACTACAGCTATGACCAGGATAATTGCAGTAATGGCATTTAGTGTCGCGTAAATAGGCGGTAGGAATGTCGTGTCGTAGCCTTCGATTTTTACAGTAAACAACCAGGCAACAACTGCCGGAATAATAAGCGATAAAGCGATAATCCACGGTTTCGTTTTTCGCTCTACATCATTGTCAACAGGTTTCATCTTGCTTTTTCGGCTTCGGTCATTTTATCTTCCTTGAGCAGCATTTTAATATCTGCTGCAAGGTCATCTACTTCTTTAGAGCTTGTTCCGTCGTAAAATCCACGGATATGACGATCTCTATCTACGAGTACGAAGTTGCTGGAGTGCAGAAATCCGCCCGGCGCACCGCTATCTTCTTGTGTGCTGAGCATGTATCCATGAAAGCCCTGATCGAATATTGCCTCTTGTTCGCCCGTTACGAATGTCCATCGGGTTAAGTCCGCCTGATTTGCTTTGGCGTATTCCATCAATACTTCGGGTGTATCGTGCTTTGGATTTACTGTATGCGAGAGCAGCTTAATATCTTTAAAAGCCGGGTCTTCGAGGATCCATTGAAGCCTGGCCATTTGCTTGGTCATAATCGGGCAAATAGTTGGGCAAGTTGTAAAGAAGAAATCGGCAACGATAATTTTTCCCTCAAAGTCGTCAAAGCTCACTTCTTCTCCATTTTGATTTATAAAATCAAAATCGGGCACTTTGTGGTAAATGGTATCTCCCGCTGCGTCAACATCTTTCATTCCGTAGTACGGAAGGGTTTGAAACACATGGGTTCCCTTTGACAGAAAAATCAGCAACAATCCCGGTCCGACAAGAAGCAGCAAAAGAATAAGATACTTTCCGCTTTTGGGCATTGTTTTCATTACTGACCGTATATAAGTCGAATTGCATTAATGGCATTCGACTCAGTAATTCCCACGAAGATTAGATAAAGTGCGAAAATCGTATACGGAGCAAGTATCATATAACGAAGGGTTTTTCTTTCATCAGCAAGATGCATAAATACCGCAACAATATACGCTGCCTTTATTAGTGTCATTACAATAAACGACCATTTTACGAAAGGCCAAAGATTAGTTCCTTGTTTAATATAAATCCCCATCAACACCTCAATAGCAGTAATCACAGAAAGAATTATCGTGACCCGAATAATATTTTTTCGGATAACTTTCCCCTCTTCTTCACTATGAGCAGCATTAATTGAATAAGAATCGTTTACAATTAAATCATCGCGTTCTAACATAATCAGCTATAATTTAGACAAGATAAAAGAAGGTGAATACAAAAACCCAAACAAGGTCAATAAAGTGCCAATAGAGTCCGGCTTTCTCGACCATTTCGTAATGCCCGCGCCTTCTGTACGTACCTTTAAATATGTTTACAAATACGGTGATATTTACCAACAATCCGGTAAACACGTGAAAACCGTGAAATCCTGTTATAAAGAAGAAGAATCCTCCGTATTGGGGTGGTCCGTACTCGTTTTCAATAACGTTTGCACCCCAAACATGGTGCACGCGCGCGTTGTACATATCCACCGCTTTTTGACCGGTATACTCTACTTCATTCTCTTCTCCACGATTAGCAATAAGTCCAAAACCGGCGACATCTGCGGCTGTTTGCCCCTTTTTAATCTCTTCGGTCAACCACATCTTACTATCGTCGGCAGTAATAATATAACCGGGTGTACCGTGAATAAAGTGGCTCCACTCCCAAGCCTGCGAACCCAGGAAGAAAAGTCCTCCAATGATGGTTAATCCAAGCCATTTAATTACCCCGCGCTCATCGTTTCTATGCCCTGCCTCAACCGACATAACCATTGTTACCGAACTGATAATCAATATAAATGTCATTATTGCAACATAGATCAGTGGATAGCTTCCTGATAGGAAAGGCAGCGATTGGAAAGTTTCCTCTCCTATGGGCCAAGCACCTGTATAGGCGTGTCTGGCATATCCGTAGGCTACAAGTAGCCCTGAAAAAGTAAGTGCATCTGAGACGAGGAAGAACCACATCATCATTTTTCCATAACTCACACTAAAGGGCGAGCGACCTCCACCCCAGAGTATTGTTTTGTCGATTGCTTTAGAAGCTTCTCCAGCCATTTTATTCTAAATTTTTATGCAAGTTTAATGAATAAATAATAGAAACAGGAACAAAAATATCCATAAGCCTCCTAAAAAGTTCCAATAAATACCCCCAAGCCTCATACGCATAGGACTTACCGCTTTTGAACTCGATAAAAAACCATTGGTTAAAATTGCAACAAAAAAGATTAATCCACCCAACAAGTGCAATAAATGCACAAAACTCAGGACATATAAATAACTACTCGCCGAGTTCCCGAAAATCGAAACTTCGTTGATCAATGGCTTTTCATGTAGCTCATCATTGGGGAAATAAAAATCACCATCCTCATATACGAGCTCCTTTCCCTGATAGGTAATAGTATAGTCTTCGCCATAAACCCCATCCAAACTATCCACACTTCCGGTAAAGTAATTACCGATTTGGGTTAAATGAGTCCATCCATTAAATTGGAATACGCCAAATGCAATTCCCAGCAGCAAGGTCACCACCAAAAAGAGAACTGCATTTTTCTGACTTGGTTTTTTAGATGCATTTATGGCTAATCTGAGCGTAACACTGCTGATCAAGATCACTACCGTAGAATAGTAAAATGCCATCGGAATTGTAATATTCACCCAAAGTTCGCTGTAGGACGTAACAATATACGCGCTGAGCAATCCGGCAAAAAGCATAACAATGCTAAATATACCGAAGTACAAAACCATTTTGGCTGTGCGCTCTTTGGCAGCAGACTCAACCGTAATTTGATTATTCACCAATACTTTCTCCATAACACTAAACCTTATCCAATAAGAAAATAATCTGAACTACCGGCAAATAGAAAAACGATGCAAACATCACCGCTTTGGCCGCCTTGTCGGTCCTTTTGAAATACAGTTTTAATGCAGGTACCGCAAACAGCATTCCTGCAAATGCGGCACACCAGGCAGCCACATCGCCCATTAAATTAAATGCCCATGGCAATAGCGCAACCGGTATAAGAAACAAGGTATATAAAAGCGTCAAAAAGGCGCTTTGCATATTCTTACCACCCTTTGAAGGCAGTAGTCGGTATCCGGCCTTTTTATAATCTTTATCTGCAACCCATGCAATAGCCCAAAAATGTGGAAATTGCCACATAAACTGAACGGCAAATAGCAAACCGGCATACAAATCGAAAACGCCCGTAGCCGCAACATACCCCAACATGGGCGGAATAGCCCCGGGAAATGCTCCTGCAAACACGGCCCATGGCGAATGCTTCTTCATGGGAGTGTAAATGAGCACGTAGCTAAAAAGCGCTAATGCTCCGAGTACAGCCGATAGAGAATTAAACGAGAAGTATAAAATAATCAAACCACCAAGCGCCATGGCAATAGCCAGAATCAGCCCTTCGGTAACCGACATTCTTCCGGTGGGTAATGGACGGTTTTCGGTGCGCGTCATAAGCGCATCAATATCTTTTTCAATAATTTGATTGAACCCATTAGAAGCGCCGGTAATCATGTATCCACTAATGGACAACCAGAAAACCTGCATCCACGAAAAATGCGTTGCTCCAATGGCATAACCTATTATTGCTGATATAACTACAAGAATAGTCAGACGGGCCTTAGTAAACGCAGCATAATCGGAAACTTTCGATTTAGCTATGCTTAAAATGGTCGTCTCTGCAGAATTTACAATCATTAAAACAGGTAAAATTTGTTTGCAAAGATATAAATACTACCATGCGGATTGTCACAATCGGGCCGATAATATGTTTTTAAAACACAGACCGCACGTTGAAAAGCATAGTAGACAATTCAATTCCAACAATATGCTCTCGAGTTATACCCTGATCTTCAATTGAATTGCGGCGATAGATATAAGACGCCGCAGCACGGAGGTTCATGTTTCGATTTAGTATATAACCGACACTTAACTTCTGATAATACAAGTCGCACTTGATTCCCTGACCAATTTTGTTGCCGTATTGCATGGTAGGGTTTGCGTAGCTTTTAAAAATATCGCTCCCAAAATTCAAGCTATCGGGGTCGAGACCGTATTCGGAATACATCAAAAAAGCCTCTCCATACCAGTTGCCGGTTTCGTAGTAGCCTTTGAGAATACCTTCGTAAAAATTGGCCCCCAACTGATGTGCCAGAGGCTGATTATAATGACCAAAGTTTTGAAGTACACTTCCATGTGTGTATGTAAAAGGTCGGGTAACATTAAATTCTCCTTGAACATAAAGCCCTTCAACTCCAAAAGGATCAAAGGTTTTAAAACCCAATTGGGCAGCCCACTTATTAGCCCACCAGCCCGTACGGTCGCGAAACTCGCTTAAAAGAAATTCGTCGATTACAAACTGCCCGTAGAGTATGATCTTAGGCGTTGCCTTAAATGACATATCTATTCCAATAAGGGCATTATCAGGCGATCCAACTGAATATTCTACCGGGCGATAAAAAATAACCGGGTTTAGATAATTGGGATCAAAACCCCGATCAGACAGCGTGTCCTGTCCTTGCCAAACCATTGTTTCGAATAAACCTACGTTAAATCGTGGCGATACTGCCCAACTTAAATAATGACTGGTTGTATATTTTGGTTGAAAGCTTCCTCGATCCAATCCCAACCCATCTGACCCCTTGAGCGCCGAAAATATATTGACATATTTAAATCGCCACACGTCGGTCGTGATTTTTAAATAGGGATAGTTAAAAGCCACATCGCTCAAAAACAAGGATCGGTATCCTTGACCAATAAAATTTGTTCCGTATCCCAATTCGAACTCAAAGTAATCGGATGGAGCATAGCTAAGTCGGACCGTAGGCTTTGCGAATGACGGGTTGCCATCTGTTGCTCGGTTTTTACCACGCGAAGCCAAAACCCCGGTACTGTCTGTAAGATTGGCCATATAGCGCGGCTGCCGCACTTCACCGACAAAAACATCGGCATACAAACTCCATTTTTTGCCGTATCTCGCAGTAGTCGCCATTCCGGGAGCGGCAGTATATACGCCGCCTGCATAATTACTGTATCCCAAGCTGAAGTCAACCATCGGAATCGCATCAAATTTCCAATTTCCCTTTTCGGGAATATCCCAAAAACCAACGCCGATAGATCTAAAAATCAAACCTGAATCTGACGGAGCTTCAACTATTTTGGAAATATCTTTGAGCGAATAGGGCTTCACCGACATGAAATCAATCTCCTTGTCGGCAGCTAATTGTCTTTCAATATTTTGATTTAAATAATCATTCGACCAATAATGTCCGGACTGACCGGCAATTTCGCCGGCGAACAAAACCCCGACAATCGCCCAGAAGAGTTTAATTCGCTGAAGAGGCAAGGTTATGTTTTTTTGGAATTCGAAATAAAAACACTACGTGAACAGCAGCGACACTAATTGCAAACATCCAGAAAAAGGAAGCCGTGGGGTTTACTCCGGCAAAGAGCAAAGAAATCGAAGGCACGGCAATACTTATAACGTACAAAATTGCCGCAGTTTGTGCGTGAGAAAACCCTCTATCGATCATGTTGTGGTGGATATGGTTTCTGTCAGCTGCAAATGGCGAAAGGCCCTTACTCAATCTCAAGGTAAACACTCGCAGTGTATCGATTAACGGGTAGCAAAGCACCGCCATAGTATACACGGGAGCCGACATCCCCTTAACGACCGTCGGCAATACCGAAGTGTCGGTTTCAATACATTTTAAAGCCATGACAAAAGTAAAAGCCCCAATAAACAGCGACCCCGAATCGCCCATAAAAATACGTGCCGGACTAAAGTTGAATATTAAAAATGCCAACAAGGATCCCGCTAATACAAATGCTAATAAACTCAGATCGAATTGATAGGAAGTATAAAACCAAATCCCAAAAAAGCAAGAAGCAATAAATCCGATTCCGGCGGCTAAGCCATCGCTACCGTCTATTAGATTAAAGGCATTTACAACTACAACATAAGTAAAAACAGATAGAGAAACACTTGCGTAGTAGGGAATATCAAACACACCAAAAACACCGTGAAGACCGGTGATTCGAATATCGGCCATAACAACCAAAATAAAGCCAACGATAAAGTGACCAACCAGTTTTTTGACCGGAGCCACTCCGATTATATCATCCTTTACTCCGATAAAGAAAATGAGAATAGCAGCAGCTATTAGAAACTTAAACTCTTTTACCGATTCTGAAAACTGGTGGAGGCTTCCGAAGTATCCCATATTATCCCATGGAAACCAAAGCGCGTAAGAAAATATACTTGCAGCAAAAAGTATGATACCTCCTATGGTCGGCACGCTCGCCGTATGGTGTTTTCGATCCTCAGAAGGCTCATCTACAAGACGTTTCATCTTAGCCACCTTAATTAGCGAAGGTGTAGCCAAGAGAACTACAAAAAACGATGTTATAAAACCGAGTATAATTTCTTTCACGCCAATAACTTTAAATCAAAGATCAGAAATCCGTATAGATATTCTGCAAATTAGTTCGCAATCCAATATACCAAAATTGATCGTTCAAATCCCGCCCTTCTCTATGCTCCACCCTATTGGCAAAACGGGCATAAATTTGAAGATTGGTTTTCGGATTAAAAACATATGCCGCCATTAATTCCTGATAAGCAGTATGCTCCAAGATATATGTTTTATTGTTAATTTCCGAGAGAAGTGGGTCGCGACCCCAATCTGAATAGGTGGTGTATCCGTATTTCGCCGATACATAAATGCGTTTGTAATAATAGGTTGCCTGTCCGATCACTTCTTCAAACCCGGCCCCCATAGGGTGCGCCAATGGTTGGTTAAGATTGGTATACCCTTGCAAAATATTTGCGGAAGCGTAAGATTCGGGAGTAACCGAATTGTATTCCGCAAGAAAATCAACCCGATTAAACAGTTTAAAGTACTTACCGCCAACTTGGTATCCATATCGATCGGTGTCGAAGTCATCGACCATAACCTGGCCATACATCCTGAAAGATTTAAACGGTTGCCATGCAATGTTTAATCCCAAAACGGCATTGGCATCGGGATCATTTAAGCCATAAATCGCCGAATTGAGAAGTGGTACAGGGTTTAATGCATTGGCATTAAATGGTTCGGTACCGGTTGTGTCGTCGTAATATTTCCAAACAATGGACTCGAAAAGACCGATCTCCAAGTTATTCAACGGTTTATAACTCAAGTAATTTTGATTGGCATACTTGCGCTTAAAAATAGATTCAGGTGTATCGCCCAATGGCAATCGCTGAAGGTTTTGCATAAGCTGAATAGTGTACCGATACTGGAATTTCCCCTCACCAAAATTCAATATATATCCGGCATACGGATAGTTGAATGCATTATCAGAAAGCAACACCGATCGGTATCCGTGTCCGACAAACTGCTTTCCGTGGCCGAAATTAAAAGACAACCATTCGGATGCGACTACACCGACATATCCATTGGCCATACTAAAATCATAACCATCGGTTTTAAAAGGTTTAACGCGCCCGTTTCCGGGAAACACCTCGGTAGAATCGACAAAATGATTGAGATGATTTGGAAATTTGCCTTGATTTTCGCGAAAGTCGGTATGTACAAAAACCCGATCACCGATTTGCGCCGAAACAGAAAACCCACGTGTATTGGTATAGAGTTTATCCTTATCGCCTTGCGAAACTCGGACCTCCTGTCCGTAGGCAAAATCAAAAAGCGGATCAATATCCAGTTTCAACCCCGGCTTGCGCAGCTCGATAAGGTGTTCGCTAAAAATCTTTTCGGTTATTTTGTAATAATAGACAGCGGTATCCGGGCCGAGCCCATCTACTTTTTCCACATTTGCGGAAGCGTATAATACGGGCTTATATCCAAAATGAACTCCCTTCTGAATAGGAACGCCCACGCGCTCCATGCGTAGTATCGATAAATTATTTACCGGTAGGTAAAAATCCTGGGCCTGTGAATTTCCCAGACAAAAAGCACTGATTATTAATAAGAGTATACTTTTGAATAAGTAATTATTCGCCGGCTTCTTGCAGGTGTTCACGGTAGGATTTATAAACAGATTGAATGCCATCGCGTAAATCTATTTTATGCTTCCAGCCCAACGCGTGAATGCGCGACACATCCATTAGTTTGCGGGGTGTGCCATCGGGCTTTGACGTGTCGGAAGTAAGTTTGCCTTCAAACCCGACAATTTCCTTAATAAGTAATGCGAGATCCTTTATTGAGATATCTTCGCCGGTTCCCACATTTACAAACTGCTTTTCGTTGTAATTGTCCATCAGAAAAACGCAAGCTTCAGCGAGATCATCGACGTGTAGAAACTCGCGCTTAGGACTTCCCGTACCCCACATTACTACTTCAGCCTCATTGCGCTCTTTAGCTTCATGAAATTTTCGAATTAAAGCAGGCAACACATGTGAAGTCTGCAAATCGTAATTGTCATTGGGGCCGTATAAATTGGTAGGCATCGCCGAAATAAAATTCGCTCCGTACTGGTCGCGGTATGCCTCGCATAGCTTTATTCCGGCAATTTTCGCAATGGCGTAAGGCTCATTCGTTGGTTCTAACAATCCGGTGAGCAATGCGTCTTCAACCAGTGGCTGATCGGCCATTTTGGGATAAATACACGATGATCCCAAAAACAATAATTTCTTAACGCTGTTTTCGTAAGCGCTGTGAATTACGTTGCTTTGAATCATGAGGTTGTCGTAAAGGAACTCAGCACGATACACATTATTGGCGTGGATTCCACCAACTTTTGCGGCAGCGAGAAAGACATAATCGGGTTTTTCTTCTTTAAAAAACGCTTTAGTAGCAGCTTGATTTTTTAAATCCAATTCAGCCGATCGCCGCGTGATAATATTATCAAAACCCAAGCTTTTGAGCTTTCTGTAAATGGCGCTACCCACCATTCCACGGTGACCCGCAATGTATATTTTTGCGTTTTTTTCCAAACCCTACTCGTTGTAGTTCATTACTTTATGCCCACCATCCATCAGATACTTATCGCGCTTAAACAGCTCTAAATCTGCCTGAACCATCTCGGCAATCAATTCCTCTAATGAATATTTGTTTTTCCAGCCAAGCTTCTCCCGTGCTTTCGAAGGATCGCCCATAAGCAAGTCTACTTCTGTTGGGCGGTAATATCTCGGGTCAACTTCAACCAATACATTTCCGTTGGCTTTGTCGATTCCTTTTTCATTCTCGCCTTCCCCTTTCCATTCTATTTCAATATCTACTTCGGCAAAAGCCCGCTCAATAAAGTATCTTACAGAATTAGTCTTTCCTGTGGCGAGAAGGAAATCATCGGGCTCATCCTGTTGTAAGATTCGCCACATGCCTTCTACATAATCTCTGGCATGACCCCAGTCGCGTTTTGCGTTGAGGTTTCCCATAAAAATATTTTTCTGAAGACCGAGCTTTATTCGAGCTACACCGCGGGTGATTTTTCTCGTCACAAAAGTTTCTCCGCGCAAGGGACTTTCGTGATTGAAGAGAATACCGTTGCAAGCATACATGCCATACGCCTCACGGTAGTTCTTGGTTATCCAGTAAGCGTATATTTTAGCAACTCCGTAAGGGCTTCTCGGATAAAACGGCGTTGTTTCCGTTTGTGGAGTTTCCTGTACTTTTCCAAACAACTCGCTGGTAGATGCCTGATAAACACGTGTTTTCTTTTCTAATCCAAGTATTCTTACGGCTTCTAAAATGCGTAGCGTTCCAAGGGCGTCAACATTTGCCGTGTATTCGGGCATTTCGAACGAAACGTGTACATGCGACATAGCTGCCAGGTTGTATATCTCGTCGGGCTGAACTTCCTGAATAATGCGAATCATATTGGTAGCATCGGTCAGGTCTCCAAAGTGGAGGAAGTAGTTTACATTTTTTTCGTGTTGATCCTGGTAGAGGTGGTCAATTCGATCTGTATTAAACAATGAACTTCTTCTCTTAATTCCGTGAACTTCGTATCCTTTTTCAAGGAGTAATTCAGATAAATACGCTCCATCCTGACCGGTAACCCCGGTTATTAACGCGACTTTTTTAGACATTAATGGTTATTTATTTTAGACAAAGGTAAAAAAGATATGTTTTGGATAAGCCCTCAAAAACTAATATCCGGCTTTTGATCCGGTTATGTTTTGAATCGGGTGCCAAGTAGTTTTAATTTCTTGTAAATCCATTATTAGGTACGGGTTGAAATCGGTAAGCGTTTCACTTTCGTAAAACTTAACTCGCTTTACACTATCTGCAGCGAGATTCCCCATTTCTAATGCATGAGCTTTTTCAGCATCCCAAACCACGAGTGCGTTCACATCCATATGCGATGCAAAATGGCTTTTTAACTCATCTCTATTTCCGGTAAGGATGTTGACAATCCCTGCAGGGACATCAGATATAGCCAGTACCTCAGCAAACGTTATCGCCGAAGTTGGATATGTATCTGAAGCCAAAACCACAACGGTATTACCGCCGCAAATCGCCGGGATAATTGCTTGTATCAACCCCAACAAGGCGGAAGTTTTGATTGCCATAGTCGCAACCACTCCAGTAGGCTCGGGAATTGAGAAGTTGAAGTGCGAACTGGCAACCGGGTTTACATTGCTAAAAACCTGCATGTACTTGTCGCACCATCCGGCATAATACACTACGGTATCCACTGCCGTTTTAAATTCGCTTTCGGCCTTTGCTTTAGTGTAGCCCAGGTCGGTCATTTCCTTTACAAAAGTGTCTCGCTTTTGGTCGAGCATTTCAGCAATTCGGTAAACGATTTGTGATTTATTGTACGCCGACCTATCTTGCCAGCTTTGCTGAGCAGCGCGTGCAGCGACCACGGCATTTCTAAAATCCTTTCTGGAGCCTACGCAAATATTTGCAATAAAATCGCCCGCCGTGTTGTAAATGGGCACGTATCGGCCGCTTTCCGTACGTGGAAATGCGCCGTTAATAAAAAGCTTGTATGTTTTATTTATCGAAAGATCGGCTGTGTTAACCGGTGTTTTCGTTTTAGAATTTTTCATGTCGATCAATTAAATTTTACATAAGCAGAAAGTCCCTGCAATCCACCTTCACGTCCAAATCCGGATTCTTTATATCCGCCGAAAGGCGAAGTAGGATCAAACTTATTGAAGGTGTTGGCCCATACCACACCGGCTTTGAGTCGAGAAGTAAGGTTAAATATTTTCGATCCCTTATCGGTCCAAACTCCCGCAGATAAACCATAAGGCGTATTGTTGGCTTTGTCGATTACTTCGTCTATGGTTCGGAATGTTTGCATAACCAGTACAGGCCCAAAAATTTCTTCTTTGCTAATGATACTGCTCTGAGCCACGTTTTTAAATAAGGTAGGTTTACACCAAAATCCCTTTTTGGGAACATCATTTCCGGCTTGAAACATTTCAAATCCTTCTTTTCGACCCAATTCCAGGTATTTATTTACCGTTTCGAGCTGTCCCTTTGAGTTAATCGCACCTATATCTGTGTTTTTATCTAGGGGGTCGCCAATTATCAAACTCTCCATACGGTGTTCCAATCTTCGAATCACCTGATCGGCAACACTTTCCTGCACAAACAGACGTGAACCTGCACAGCACACATGGCCTTGGTTAAAGAATATTCCATTTATTATACCCTCTACTGCCTGGTCGATAGCTGCGTCTTCGAATATGATGTTTGCGGCTTTACCTCCCAATTCCAGGGTCAGCTTTTTTGAAGTACCGGCGAGGCTTCGCTGGATCATTTTTCCAACCGCGGTCGATCCTGTAAAGGCGATTTTATCAACGTCCGGATGCTCAACTAAGGCTTTTCCGGTTTCCCCGGCTCCGGTAATAATGTTTACAACTCCATCGGGCACTCCGGCGTCGCGAATAAGCTCGGCGAGTTTTAATGCTGTAAGCGGTGTAGTCTCAGCTGGCTTTAGCACCACTGTGTTTCCGGCTGCCAGCGCCGGCGCAATTTTCCACGATGCCATAAGCAGTGGAAAATTCCATGGAATAATTTGCCCCACTACTCCCAACGGTTGCGGGTTTTTGGTCGGAAACGCATATTCTAACTTATCGGCCCAGCCTGCATGATAGAAAAAATGAGCTGCTGCTACCGGAATATCGATATCCCGCGATTCGCGTATGGGTTTTCCACCGTCCATAGATTCAATGATGGCAAATTCACGTGCGCGCTCCTGCAAGAGTCTGGCAATACGAAATATGTATTTGGCCCGCTCTTTAGGGTGTAGTTTCGACCACACTTCGTTGTATGCTTTGCGTGCAGTTTTTACCGCTGCATCCACGTCGGCAGAATTTGCCATGGCAACCTCCGCGAGAACTTCTTCGTTTGCGGGATTTATGGTTTTAAAATACTTTTTGCTTTTGGGAGCAACGAATTTGCCACCAATAAAGAGATCGTATTTCTTATTCAATTTTATATGCGAGGTACTCTCGGGTGCGGGCGACAACGCCCATGTTTTGTTATTGTCTTTTTTAGCCATATCAGTCTAATGCAAAATAATTTCCGGATTGGTAAACACCGGTAGTTTGTTTAACTAATTGCTTGAGTATATCATTTGCCAATGAGCTTGCGCCAAAACGAAACCACTCGTTGGTGAGCCAGGCGTCGCCAAGCGTTTCCTTGAGCATAATCAGATAGTGAAGTGCAAGTTTGGAGTTTGAAATTCCACCGGCAGGTTTCATCCCGATCATTTTTCCGGTTTCGAAATAATAATCGCGTATTACTTCCAGCATCACTAAGGTTACCTCCATGGTGGCTGCTGGTTGAATTTTCCCGGTACTGGTTTTAATAAAATCAGCTCCGGCGTCAATAGCAATTCGGCTTGCGAGGGCAACATTGTCAAGATCGCCGAGTTCTCCGGTTTCGAGAATTACTTTTAATCGCTTTTTTCCGCAGGCTTCTTTTATCGCCGCAATTTCATCGAACACGAAATTATAATCACCCGTGTGAAATTTGCCCCGCGATATAACCATGTCAATTTCATCTGCTCCGGCTTCAATTGCTTGCTTGGTATCTGCCAGTTTTATCTCCAGATCAGTTTGTCCGGCCGGAAATGCTGTTGCTACCGATGCGATTTTCACTCCTGAGTTGCCCAAGTGCTTTCTGGCACTTTCTACCATTGAGGGGTATACACACACCGCGGCAACGGTCGGCAAACCCGGATACTCATCGTGAAGGTGCATGGCTTTATAGCACAATTGCCTTACTTTTCCCGGGGTGTCTTTTCCTTCCAGTGTAGTAAGGTCTATCATATTTAAAGCCATTTTAAGTCCTTGAACTTTGGCGTCGGTTTTTATGCTCCTTGTTTTAAAACGGGCGCAACGCTCTTCAACGCCTACTTGGTCAATTGGCTTTTGATGCATTTTTATATCCATTGAAAATAATTATGGTGTCAAATATACTATATTCAAATTGTCAGTATAAAAAAACCCTCTCAAATGAGAGGGTTCAAGATCTTTTAACGTAAGATTTTATCTTAGGGTAAACCTGATCGGCAAGTTATATTGAACCTTTACAGGCTTTCCTCTTTGCTTACCCGGCGTCCATTTCGGCATATTTCTCACTACGCGAATCGCTTCTTCATCCGTACCTCCACCCAATGAGCGCAGTACTTTAACGTCTTTCACGTCCCCTTTTTCATCTACCACAAAGGTAACAAAAACTGTCCCTTGAATTCCGGCATCCTTAGCGATAGCCGGATATTTAATGCTGCTACCAAGGTATTTCATCAATGCAGCGTCTCCACCCGGAAACGAGGGCATTTGCTCAACAATGGTAAATATCTGCTCTTCATCAACCTCTTCTACCGCCTCCTCGATAAACTCAATCTCAGTATCTTCCGTCACCTCCATGTCTTCAATAACGAGCTCCTCTTCAATTTCCTTTTCGTCTTCTACAATTTCTATAACTGTAGTTGGAGCCGGTGGTGGTGGTGGCGGTGGTGGCTGTTGCTGGGAAATTGGAATAATCTCTTCTTCGATCAAGTCATAGTCAAGCATCCCAAGTTCAGAGATTTCAACTTCATAAGCTTTCCACTCAAAAGCAACTAGTACAAGAGCAGTAGAGAATAATATCCCAATGATAATTAACGGGATGCGCTTTTTCTCCAAATTGGCATCATCACTTTTCTTTAGTTCCATGGGTGTTTAGGATTTGTAACCAGTATTAGGCGAAAATATAAAAGATCTTTTAATAATGGCGTAGTTTATTTTTATTTCTAACAACGAGGATCAAACACTGTGCCTAAATCTGTTAATTTTCAAGCAATAACACTGCGATACTCTAGTCATCGTTTGCCGGGGCGGCTAATTTAACCACAAACCAATTGAATTCCCAATCAAAAAAATGAATTTTAATTGATTCCCTCAATCTTAGACTTTTTGCGGAAACGCTACAACCTATAGTTTAGAGTTGCCCGGTTCGACTCCATATATGTACTTTCGTTATTTCGCGAAGGCGGAAACACTATATTTATATTCTAAAATATGAACGGTTGTATCCTTTTTTTGATTAATAATGTTCAAGAGATTACCTTCACCCCCGCTAAATGAATAGTTTAAAAAATTTACGATTTATAATATCGGCTTGTTCATAATGGAATTGACAAATACATATTCAAAGTATTTCAAGTATTTTCTTCTCGCGGTCATCCTGTATATGCCCATCTTTGGACATTTAGATACCGTGCCCATTCGTATTTGGGACGAAGCGAGAGTGGTTATGAATGCATACGAAATGTATTATAACGGAAAGTATATCGTAACCTACTTTGACGGACATCCGGATATGTGGAATACCAAGCCGCCATTGCTCATTTGGTGTCAAGTGCTTTTTATGAAAATCATGGGAATTAATGAACTCGCGGTGCGCTTACCTTCAGCTATCGCCGGTTTTTTAACTTGCCTGGCCATTTTGATTTTTTCCGAGCGTTATCTTAAAAGTTTTTGGTTCGGATTTATCGCCATATTTGTTTTGATCACTTCATTGGGTTATGTAAATCTTCACTCTACTCGCTCAGCCGACTATGACGCCATGTTGACTCTGTTTACCACATTGAGCGGTCTAATATTTTTCGCATTCACCGAAACGAAAAAATACAAATACCTCTATCTGTTTTTCCTCTTTACAGCTTTGGCTGTGCTTACAAAAAGTGTTACCGGATTGCTGTTTTTACCTGCGATATTTTTATACGCGCTTATTAGAAAGCAGATTATCCCATTGCTTAAAAGCAAACACTTCTACTTCGGACTAGCCGGATTTTTGGTGTTAGTCGTGGGCTACTACGTATTGAGAGAACTTCAAAACCCCGGGTATTTTGCCGCCGTTCAACAAAACGAACTCGGTGGTAGATATTTAGAATTGCTGGAAGAGCATAACCATAGTTTCTGGTATTATTACAATAATATGGTCGACTTTCATTTGCAATCATGGTATCTTTTAGTCCCGCTCGGGCTTATCGTGGGCGCCTTTCATAAAGACCCGAAAGTAAAGCGACTCACCTTATTTGTGTCCTTGATGATCGTGCTGTTTTTCCTTGTGATTTCGTTTTCAAAAACCAAGCTATTATGGTATGATGTACCTATGTATCCGTTTATATCGATTTTGATAGCCGTGTTTATTTATTGGGTTTTTCAATTTTTATCCAACTCAAAATGGATCAATCAGGTATTTTCGATAAATGTAGTTCCTTTCGTTTTTCTGTTCGTTATCGGTTTTGATCCGTATCAAGAAGTCTTGGAAAGAACCTACACACCCAAGAGACATGATTCGTGGTCAGACTTTTACTCTGTAAGCTATTACCTTAAGAATGCTGTAAAAGGTAAACACGATTTAAACAATCAATATGTTCTTTACGAAGGCTATAATACGCACAACCTGTTTTATATCAAATTATTGAACGAAAAGGGAACAAATATCTCTTTTAAAGATTGGACTGATTTATCGCCGGGAGATATTGTAATTGCACATCAACCGCACGTGCGGGAATACGTTGAACAACACTATATGCATGAGGTGAAGCGCGCTGACGGAAATGTAATAACCTATGAAATTTATGGAGAAAAAGAGTGAGGTAAAAGATATTTCAGTCATTGTCCCTATTTATAATGAAGAGGCGATAATTGATGAATTATACGATCGTCTTCAAAAATCCGTATCTGCGATTTCGGAAAATTACGAACTCATATTTGTGAACGATGGCAGTAAGGATGCTTCTTTATTGAAGTTAATAAAATTGACTGAACGCAATCCGCGCGTTTTCTACATCAATTTCAGCCGAAATTTTGGCCACCAAATTGCTGTTACTGCCGGCCTGGACGCTTGTAATGGACAAGCCGTTGTTATTATCGATGGTGATCTTCAGGATCCGCCCGAGCTTGTTCCCGAGATGTACGACAAGTACAAGCAAGGCTACGAAGTGGTATATGCCAAGCGTCGTGAGCGAAAAGGCGAGAGTGCCTTTAAGAAGATTACAGCAAAAGTGTTCTATAGGATACTCAAACAAATTACATCGATAGATATTCCGCTCGACACGGGCGACTTTAGGTTAATCGATCAAAAAGTGGTGCACTACCTCCGTCAAATGCCCGAGCAGAATAAATTTCTCAGAGGACAAATCGCCTGGTTGGGTTTTAAGCAAACTTCGGTAATGTTTGACCGCGATAAGCGCAAGCACGGCAAAACCGGTTATCCATTTAGCAAAATGCTCAAGTTTGCCATGGATGGAATTACCAGTTTTTCGGATAAACCTCTCCAGCTGGTTACCAAGCTCGGCTTTACGATATCACTGGTTTCGTTTGTAATCATCCTTTACGCCGTTTACTCACACTTTATTATCAATCGCACGATTTCGGGATGGACATCGCTAATTATCAGCACGATGTTTATTGGCGGTGTTCAGTTAATTTCGATTGGAATCATCGGAGAATACATAAGCCGAATCAATAAAAACGTAATTAAGCGGCCGATGTATATTGTAGAGAAAAGCAATTTAGACGCAGAAAAGATTCCATAAATTAAAAATGTATGCGAACGCAACACTTAACACTGGATGCGTTCGGATTTTGCAAATCAGTCGATAGTTAAATCAATAATTCTGTAAAGTAAAGGTAATC
>Ga0079223_10000620_pt1 | contig 18850 bp, 16 predicted proteins | sample Stecom2011_FD_75072 | JGI IMG/M metagenome (GOLD analysis project Ga0079223, IMG submission 75072) | Agricultural soil microbial communities from Utah to study Nitrogen management - Steer compost 2011 | ecosystem: Environmental > Terrestrial > Soil > Agricultural land | place: USA: Utah... | reverse complement strand
TGGGATGACGTCCACATGCTCGTTGCGCACACTTTCGAGCTGCAGCAGGTCGATGACTTTTTCCATCTTGCGCCGGTGCGCAATTTCCTCGGCTTGCGCCCATTATCAGTAGAAAAGGGAGGCTAGCGGGTTGGGATTCATGAAGATGTGGCGTCCCATCAGAATGTTGTCGAGCACGCTCATCCCGCGAAAAAGCGCGACGTTCTGAAAGGTTCGCGCAACCCCCTGCCGGGCGATCCGATGGGGCTTTAGACCGTTGATCGGTCGTCCTTCAAAAGTGATGGCCCCTTCCTGGGGCGGGTAGAAGCCGGTGATGGCGTTGACCAGCGTGGTCTTCCCAGAGCCATTGGGGCCCACGAGACCGAAGATCTCCCCCCTGTCGATGGTCACCGAAACCTTCTTGAGAGCGTGCAGCCCCCCGAACCAGCGGCTGACTTCGCGGCAGACAAGTATCGGCTCTCCGGTCGCTGCCTCCTTCATCTAGGCTGACCGCGGCTCTTGCCGTGAGAAACCCATCACCTTTGGCAAAGCAGAAGAGGTACCTATCATGCGCGCGCTCCCCAAGCCTCCGTGAACGGCCGCCCGGTATTCCGGCACGTCTTCGCGCGCTGACCAGGCCGCCAACCTCCCTACAACAGCCCCCGAGTGTACCGCTCTTTACATAAGTGTGGAATGGGGCGGACAGGCGTCCGCCCCATTGGGAGGAAAACGAATAGCCTGAACCTCTCAGCTACCGCTCCCGGCCCTCGCGCCAGGCCTGGAGGAGTTGGTCATAGTCGACAGTTTCCCCCTGCGGCTTTTCGTTCTCCAGCTTCGGCCAGGGTGCCCCCGGCTGCTCGTACCAGTACTCCGGATCGCGCTCCTCATTGAGCTTCGGCCCTAGGTCACCCTGGATCCCGGAGCGCTCGATCCGCGCCATGACCTGGTCCTGTGCTTCCGCCAGGTTGTCCATGGCCTCTTGAGCCGTGACCTCGCCCGCGGCTGCCTCGCCGATGTACTGCCACCACAGCTGGGCAAGACGCGGGTAGTCCGGCACGTTGTAACCAGTGTCGGTCCAGGCCACGCGGGCGGGTGAGCGGTAGAACTCGACCAGCCCGCCCAGCCGCGGCGCCATCTCCGTCATCGCCTCGTGCCGGATGTCGGAATCGCGGATCGGGGTCAGGCCAACCATCGTCTTCTTGAGCGAGGTGGTCTTGGCCACGGTGAACTGAGCATAGAGCCAGGCCGCCTGGCGACGCTCGGCCGGGGTCGAGTCGAGGAAGGTCCAAGCGCCGCAGTCCTGATACCCGAGCTTCATGCCCTCCTGCCAGTAAGCGCCGTAGGGCGAAGGCGCCATGCGCCACTTGGGCAGACCCTCCTCATCCACCACCGGCAGGCCTTCGCGGATCATGTCGGCGGTGAAGGCCGTGTACCAGAAGATCTGCTGGGCGATGTTGCCCTGGGCCGGCACCGGCCCAGCCTCGGAGAAGGTCATGCCTTGCGCTTCCGGCGGCGCATAGGCCTGCAGCCAGTCGATATACTTCTGCAGGGAGTAGACCGCTGCCGGCGAGTTGGTCGCGCCACCCCGGCTGACCGACGACCCCACCGGGTTGTAGCCCTCCATGCGGATGCCCCACTCATCCACCGGCTCTCCATTTGGGAAGCCCTTGTCACAGGCGCCCGCCATGGCGAGCCAAGCGTCAGTGAAGCGCCAGCCGAGCGAGGGGTCCTTCTTGCCATAGTCCATATGGCCCCAGACCCGCTGGCCATCGATCTCCCGCACGTCGTTGGTGAAAAAGTCCGCGATATCCTCATAGGCAGACCAGTTCACCGGCACACCGAGATCATAGCCGTACTTGTTGCGGAACTGCTCCCGGAAGTCGTCTCGGGTGAACCAGTCATAGCGGAACCAATAGAGGTTCGCGAACTGCTGGACTGGAAGCTGGTAAAGCTTCCCATCAGGCCCACGACCGAATTGCGCGCCCATGAAATCGTCGAGATCAAGGGTCGGCAGGGTGATGTCCTTGAACTCGCTCTGCATCAGGTCGTCGATAGGCAGGGTGGTACCGTAGCGGAAGTGGGTTCCGATCAGGTCTGCATCATTGATGTAGGCGTCATAGACGTTGCGGCCTGACTGCATCTGGGTTTGCAGCGCCTCCACCACGTCACCTTCCTGGATCAGGTTGTGGGTGAGGTTGATGCCCGTGATTTCGGAAAAGGCGCGAGCCAGAACGCTGGATTCATACTCGTGGGTGGTAATGGTCTCCGAGACGACGTTGATGTCCATCCCGCGATAAGGCTCTGACGCCTTGATGAGGAATTCCATTTCCTCCATCTGCTCTTCGACCGAAAGGGTCGAGGGTTGGAATTCCTCCTCCACCCAGCGCCGAGCGATCTCGAGTCGCTCTTCGTCGCTCTGGGCGCTTGCGCGCGGAATCGGCAGCGCAAGACCGGCACCAACTGCTGAAGCACTCATCAGGAAACGGCGGCGACCCGCCATGAAGGCGTCGCGGCCTAACAACCAGGGTGTTCTAGACATTAAACAGCTCCTCCCAATTCATCAGGTTATGATTGGCAGCGGAGACTTCTGCGGCTGACGGCTACCTCCTTTCCCAGCCAGCTCGGGTGCTCAATCGCCAGGAAGCGACAGCAGCTCCGCCGTTACGGCTGTCGCGGCGCATGGTTATCACCCGAACCTCATGACCGTCGCCATCCAGAGGAGGGAGACGGCAAGTGCAAACCAGACCGACTGGTCGGTAACCCCGATCCACGCGAGATGGATGAAGGCGCTACCGAGCAGGCCGATGAAGAAGCGATCGCCGCGGGTCGTTGAAATCGGCAGGAAGCCGCGCCTCTGCACTGTGGGCGAGGCCAGTTCCCACGCCAGCATGCCGATGAGCGCGGCGGCGATACCAAGGAAGAAGAGCGCCGTAGGCCAGGTCCAGGCCATCCATTCCAGCGGGTGCATCGCACTCCTCCTCAGACCCGGCCAAGGGCGAAGCCCTTGGCGATGTAGTTGCGCACGAACCAGATCACGATCGCCCCGGGCACGATGGTCAAAACCCCGGCTGCGGCCAGCAGGCCCCAGTCCATCCCGGCCGCGCTGACGGTGCGGGTCATGGTCACGACGATCGGCTTGGCGTTCACCGACGTCAGCGTGCGCGCCAGCAGCAGCTCGACCCAGGAGAACATGAAGCAGAAGAAGGCGGTGACCCCGATGCCTGAGCGGATCAACGGCATGAAGATGCGCACGAAGAAATGCGGGAAGGAATAGCCGTCGATGTAGGCCATCTCATCGATCTCCCGCGGCACGGATGACATGAAGCCTTCCAGTATCCAAACGGCCAAGGGGACATTGAAGAGGCAGTGGGCCAAGGCAACGGCGATCGGCGTATCGAAGAGGCCGATGGTGGAATAGAGGTTGAAGAAGGGTAGCAAAAAGACCGCCGGCGGCGCCATACGGTTAGACAGCAGCCAGAAGAACATGTGCTTGTCGCCGATGAAGCGGTAGCGCGAGAAGGCGTAGGCAGCCGGCAGAGCCACCGAGAGGGAAATGATGGTATTCAACGCAACATAACTGAGCGAATTCAGGTAGCCCGAATACCAGGAATAATCCGTCAGAATCCGCGCAAAATTGGCCAGCGTCGGCTGCTCAGGGAAGAACTTGAAGCCACCCAGTATCTGGTCTGTGGTCTGCAGCGACATCAGCAGCAGCCAGTAGATCGGCAGCATCAGCAGGATGAAGTAGAAGATCAGGGCGAGGCTGCGCAGTCTCATCTCACCTCTCCCCCGTCTGTATGCGCATGATCGCAGTGTAGAAGAGCCACGAGAACAGCAGGATGAAGAGAAAATAGATGATCGAGAAGGCGGCTGCCGGCCCCAGGTCGAAACGTCCAACGGCGGCAGTGGCAAGGAACTGGCTGAGGAAGGTTGTCGCATTCCCGGGCCCCCCGCCTGTCAGCACGAAAGGCTCCGTGTAGATCAGGAAGGAATCCATGAAGCGCAGCAGCACAGCGATCGTCAGCACGCCCGTCAACTTCGGAAGCTGGATGTATCGGAAGACGGCCCAGGAACTGGCCCCGTCTACCTGGGCGGCCTGGTAAAAGGCTGGCGGGATGGCGCGCAGGCCGGAGTAGCAGAGCAACACCACCAATGGCGTCCAATGCCAAACGTCCATGACGACCACGGTGATCCAGGCATCGATCGGATCGCGCGCGTAGTTGTAGTCCACGCCCAGTTCCGCCAACAGGCGCCCGCCCAATCCGATGTCCGCCCGTGCGAAGATCTGCCAAATCGTCCCGACCACGTTCCAGGGGATGAGCAGCGGCAGAGCCAGCAATACCAGAGACGCGGAGACACCCCAGCCGCGGGTCGGCAGCGCCAGCGCAATGGCGATACCCAGCGGCACTTCGATGGCGAGTATGGTCAGGGAAAAGGCGATCTGGCGAAGGAAGGCACCGTGCAGCCGCGGATCGCGAAGCGTTTCCTTGTACCATTCGGCCCCAACGAAAAACCGCTGGCCCGGTCCGAAGATGTCCTGAACCGAGTAGTTGACCACGGTCATCAGGGGGATAATCGCACTGAAGGCGACGATTACGAAGACCGGGATGACCAGCAGCCAGGCGCGATTGTTATAGGTCTTCTCCACCGGCCTCTCCCTCAGCTGCCCGTTACCAGCCGACTGTCGGCATAGAGCTTGCTCGCTTCAGGAGGAAAAGCCAGCCAAGCTCTCTCAGAGGGCAGTGGCTGGCCTTCCGGGACCTTTGCCTTCATCCGCTGTGCGCCCAGTTGAAGATCGACAAGAGCGAAATCACCGAGGTCCTGAGTCCCGACGACCTGCGCTTCTACGCGCGCCGGCGCCGGCACTGGATGCACCTGCAGGTACTCGGGCCGGATGCCGAGCTCCAGCCGACCAGAAGCTTGCGGCAGGGCCGCGACACGGGCGGGAGGCAGAGGTATGATCCGCCCCTCCACGACGACGCCCTCGCCTTCCGGCCGACAAGGCAGCAGGTTCATGCCGGGGCTGCCGATAAACCAGCCGACGAAGGTATGGCGGGGGTTCTCGAACAGCTCCTCCGGGCTGCCAAGTTGCAGCACCTGCCCCTCGTACATGACCACGACCTGGTCAGCGAGCGTCAGCGCCTCGTTCTGGTCATGGGTGACGTAGACCATCGTCGGTCGATAGCGCTGGTGAATTTCCTTGAGCTTGCGGCGAAGCTGCCACTTCAAGTTCGGGTCGATGACGGTCAGCGGCTCATCGAACAGAATGGCCGCCACATCCGGGCGCACCAGCCCACGGCCCAGGGAGATCTTCTGCTTCGCATCGGCCGGCAGATTACGCGCCGGGCGGTCCAGTACCGCTGTCAGCTCCAGCATCTCCGCAATTTCCAAAACCCGCGCGCGAACCTGCTCCTCCGGAACGCGGCGATTGCGTAGAGGAAAGCCCAGGTTCTGGCCGACAGTCATGGTGTCGTAAATGACGGGAAACTGGAAAACCTGCGCGATGTTGCGCCTGGCGGTCGGCAGCTCGGTGACATCGACCCCGTCGAACAACACACGCCCTTCGCTTGGCCGCAGCAGACCGGAAATGACGTTCAGGAGGGTGGTTTTCCCGCAGCCTGACGGCCCGAGAAGCGCGTAGGCCCCGCCATCTTCCCAGACGTGCTGCAAGGGCCGCAGGGCGTAGTCTTCCGGTCGAGAGGGTCGATCCAGATAGCTATGTTGCACCTCGCGCAACTCGATACGAGCCATATCCTCCCACCCTGCCGTTGTTATTCTTGTTTCTGCTGCTTACTGCAGCTTGCTACACCGCGACCTCTCTTCGCTCCGGCGCGGCAACCAGCGCACCGTCTGTCTGAAAGGCATAGATGCGCGCCGGATCCAGCCAAACTTGAAGTGTTTCTCCCAGATCGTAGGAGGCGACGCCTTCTTGCTGCACGACGAAACTCGTTCCGCCGTGGCGGAGATGAATGAAGGTCTCCGATCCACTGATCTCGGCCAGTTCCACCACCGCCTCCAGCGCGACCGCTGACGGCGAATGACGCCGCAGCTCCCCGACGCTCAAGTGGCTTGCGCGGACGCCAAACTGATAGGTTCCGGCAGGCAGGTTCTGAAGCGACCCGCTTAGCGGCAGCGTGACTTCGCCGATTCGGGCACGCCCATCACCGATGTGGCCTGGCAAGAGGTTGATGGGCGGATCCGAAAAGACGCGCCCGACTTCAATCGTCTCAGGCCGCTGGTAGACCTCTATCGTCGGTCCGGACTGCAACAGCCGGCCCTCGTTCAGCACCTGGACATGACCGCCAAGCAGCAGCGCCTCCAGCGGCTCGGTGGTCGTGTAGACCACGATCGAAGAGCGGTCGGCAAAGATCGACTTCAGTTCGTCTCGGAGCTGTTCGCGCAGCTTGTAGTCCAGATTGACCAGGGGTTCGTCGACCAGCAACAGATCCGCTTCCTTGACCAATGCCCGGGCAAGTGCCGTTCGCTGCTGTTGTCCGCCCGACAGCTCATGCGGCATGCGCTCCAAGAGGGGCGCAATGCCCAACATCTCGGCAGCCTCTCGGACCTTGCGATCACGGGTCGTGGCATCCAATCCCTGACGACGCAAAGGCGACGCAATGTTCTCGTAGACGGTCAAGGAGGGGTAATTGATGAACTGCTGATAGACGAGGGCGACGGAGCGACGCCGCACCGAACGTCCCGTGATGTTCTCGCCGTCGAGAAAAATCTGCCCCCTTGTCGGCCTGTCGAGACCAGCCAAGAGGCGCAGCAAAGAGGTTTTCCCTGACTGGGTGGGCCCCAGAAGGACATTCAGCGAACCGGGATGCAGCTCGAAGCTCATGTCGTAGAGATGGGTCTCGGCCCCGACGTCCTTACCGAGCTGCTCCACCCGCAACGTCATGACGACATCGCCCTCCCCGCTCGCTTAGCCACTTCCCCCGATGAAGGGGTTTCGCCAAACCAATCCGCCACCCTTTCGGAGGCGCCGGACGGTAGGTGCAGCCCAAGCTTGGATCTGCGCCAGAGAACGTCTTCGGCAGTGCGCGCCCACTCGTAGCGCATCAGATAGTCGAGTTCCGCCTCGTAGAGGCCACCCCCGAAATCCTGCCCCAGCGCCTTCAGATCATCTCGTCCGTCGAGCAACCTATCCGTGCGCGTACCATAAGCGCGAAGCCAGCGCTTCAACAAGTCGGGCGGAAAATGTGCGTAGCGCTGGATCGTCCTGTGAAGATAGTCATCGAAATCCGCATTCGGCATGTCCCCACCCGGAAGCGGCGCGTCGCCGGTCCAGGGCTGCCCCGATGTGCCCAGCAGAGGCAGAAGACGCTCCAGGGCATGTTCCGCCAACTTTCGATAGGTAGTGATCTTTCCACCAAATATGGAGAGCAGTGGGGCCCGCTCCTCTGTCCCTTCATCGAGATCGAAGACATAGTCTCGCGTGACGGCCGACGCGCTAGCCTGGCGATCGTCATAAAGCGGCCGTACACCGGCATAGCTCCACACAACGTCTGCCGGCTGAATGCTGCTTTGCAGATACCGATTGATGGCGCCGCAGAGATACTCGATCTCCTCGGTGCTGATGCGCACATCCGCCGCATCGCCTTCAAAGGGCACGTCGGTGGTACCGATCAGCGTGAACTTCTGCTCGTAAGGGATGGCAAAGACAATCCGGCCATCGGGATTCTGAAAGATATAGGCGCGATCATGAGCTTGCAGCCGCGGTACCACGATGTGGCTGCCCTTGATCAAGCGCACTGCCGCGGGCCTGTTGCTCCTGGTCACCTTCTGCAGCACATCCGATACCCAAGGCCCCGCCGCATTGACCACCGCACGGGCGAAGACGTGACGTTCCCGCCCCCCTTCGTCCTGCAGAATGGCTTGCCAACCACCTTCTACCCGGCGTGCGGCGCTACAGCGGGTACGCACCAGCACCTCTGCGCCCCGCTCCTGCGCATCTAGCGCATTCAAAACGACCAGGCGCGCATCCTCGACCCAGCAATCGGAATACTCGAACGCCTTGCGAAACTCCGGCTTGAGCAGCTGGCCTGCCGGATCCTGGCGGAGGTTTAAACTACGCGAAGCGGGCAAGCGCTGGCGCCCGCCCAGGTGGTCATAGAGGAAAAGGCCAAGCCGGATCATCCAGGCAGGACGCTGGCCGGCATCGTGCGGCAGCACGAAGCGCAGCGGCCATACCACATGCGGAGCTAGCCGAAGGAGCACTTCGCGCTCGCGAAGCGCCTCCCGCACGAGCTTGAACTCGTAATACTCAAGGTAGCGCAGGCCGCCGTGGATCAGCTTGGTGCTGGCCGAGGAAGTCGCCCCACCGAGGTCGCCCTTCTCGCAAAGCAAAACCCGCAGGCCCCGCCCCGCAGCGTCCCGCGCAATACCCGCGCCGTTGATGCCGCCGCCGATGACCAGAAGGTCGAAGGCGTTTGCCTGTCCTTCATCCGGCATCGCTTCGCTTTTCTCCTTCGACCCCGTGTCGCACCAAATGAACTATAAACGAAAGAAAGAATGTTCGTAACCGAAACTTCTCTGTCATGATGTAGCCGCTGTCACCGGCGATTCAATCAGCTATTGCCCCTGGCTCTGCCCCGCCCATCGAGAGCCGCTTCCCCTCCGTCACATGGAGTGGTGAAAGTACATGGAGTGGTGAAAGACGGCGGCAGTCTCAGTAAAGATAGGCTTCGAAGAGGTGGCGCTAGAGGTGTGCCGGGAGAGCAACCTTAGAGGCAGGTAGTCTAAAGAGGAGAGGCAGGATGGCCGAAGCATGCATTCTGGCGATCGATCAAGGAACAACGAGCAGTCGCGCAATCGTCTTTGATCGCGGCGGCAATCCGCGGGCGAGCGCTCAGAAGGAATTCCGCCAGATCTATCCTGCCGACGGCTGGGTCGAGCACGACCCAGAGGAAATCTGGTCGAGCACGCTCAGCGTAGCGCGCGCCGCCTTCCGAGATGCCGAGTCAAAGGGTCTGGAAGTCAAGGCAATCGGCATTACCAACCAGAGGGAAACCACCGTCGTCTGGGACAGGCAAAGCGGCCGCGCCATCCACGACGCCATCGTCTGGCAGGACCGGCGCACCGCGGACATCTGCAACAGGTTGTCGAGCCCGGATGTAGAGCAAACGGTGGCGGAACGCTCGGGCCTACGCATCGACCCCTACTTTTCAGCAACGAAAATTGCCTGGATCCTGGATCACGTAGAAGGTGCGCGCCTCAAGGCCGAAGGGGGCGACCTCGCCTTCGGCACCATCGACTCCTTCCTGCTCTGGCGCCTCACAGGCGGGCGTGTCCACGCCACCGATGCTACCAACGCCTGTCGTACCGGCCTCTACAATATCCACGGGATGGCTTGGGATCCTGAACTGCTGCGGCTCTACCGAGTGCCGGAAGCCTTGCTGCCCAGGGTGGAGGACTGTACTGCCGACTTCGGGATGACCGAGCCAGAGCTGTTCGGCCGCGCCATCCCAATTCTGGGCATGGCAGGCGATCAGCAGGCAGCGGCCATAGGCCAGACCTGCTTTCAGGAAGGCTCCATCAAATCCACCTACGGAACTGGCTGCTTTGTCATTCTGAACACGGGCAAGCAGGCCGTGCTATCGCGCAACCGCCTCCTCACCACCATCTGCTACCGCATCAATGGCGAAACGACCTACGCGATCGAAGGGTCGATTTTCGTTTCCGGCGCCACCGTTCAATGGCTGCGCGACAGCCTGGGGCTGATCAAGCGCGCTTCTGATACGGAAGCTCTCGCGCGCAGCACGGAATCCAATAGTGGCGTCTATCTGGTGCCCGCCTTTACCGGCCTGGGTGCGCCCCATTGGGATTCCGCCGCCCGTGGTGCGATCTTCGGCCTGACCCGCGACACCGGGCCGGCGCAGTTCGCACGCGCCGCCCTGGAAGCGGTTTGCTACCAGACCCGCGATCTTCTGGAAGCCATGGCAGAAGACGGTGTTCGCCCGACCGCCCTGCGCGTTGACGGGGGCATGGTGGCCAATGATTGGATGCTGCAATTTCTCGCCGACATCCTCGACATTCGGGTGGATCGCCCGGAGGTGCCGGAAACCACCGCTCTCGGCGCAGCTTACCTGGCTGGACTTCAAGCAGGCTTCTACAGCTCGCTTGACGATATTGCCGCCAAGTGGCGCTGCCAGGCTCAGTTCCAGCCGCAAATGGAGAAGTCGGAGAGGAGGCGCTTGCTCGCTGGCTGGGATGCGGCTGTCGCACGCGTCCGAAGCCAGCCTCCTACTTCTTCGAGTTAAACCAGGCCTGGAGCTGTTCTCGCCCCCGGAAAACCCTGAGGCGCCAAAGTGCGCCGCCTGAGGGACCGGTCGCCTCGCGCTTTTCGTCGATCAGCCAAAGCCAAAAGCGCCAGAGCGGCCGATCGGCGTGATCGCGAGGTGGAGCCTCCAACCAGAGGTCCAGGGTAGGTTCAGGGTCGCTGTTCCCTCCCACCGGGATTCGCCGCCGGAGACGTTGGCGCAGGTAACGGTCCATCCTCAAGTCTCACACCGCATGCTGTGACCGCAGGCCAGCCAATTTGGCGGTTTAGGTGGCCGACCGCCATGTTCAGCGGCGCCCTCTCCCGCCAGGCCCTGTTCAGCCAGCTGCCGCCAGTGCGCGCCAGCCTTGGAGGTACTTGCGCTCACCTGGACGCAGCTTGACCGCCCGCGCCATCTGCTCGCTCGCCAGGTCGGGCCTGCCGATCTCGCGATAAAGTTTAGCGAGGCGGTAGCGCAGTTCAGGGTCTTCTCGATCTATCTCAACGGCCGCCACGTACTGCGCCAGCGCTTCATGGGTCTTGCCTTGTTCGAGCAACATCTGCGCCCAGAGCTCCCGGGTCGTTCGATAGCGTGGATTGAGTTCAGCTGCTCGCTTGAATGCTGCTTCTGCCAGCTCGTACTCGCCGCGTGAGGTATGGATCACCGCCAGGTTGATGTGAGGGAACAGGAAGTTCGGCTCTTGCAGCAGCGCGCCGCGCAGCAGCTCTTCTGCTCGTTCGTATTCCGCAGCGCGCTCGGCATCACTGAGGGTGAGGTCATGCTCTGCTTTCAACATGTGCATGCGGCCCAGTAGCGCATACATCCGGAAATGCTGCTCAACTGGCCATTCACTCAGAAAATGCTCTGCGAGCCGCCGCGTTTCCGGGAAGTCCCAGTTGCCCGCGGCCTGCTCCTCGCGCCTGAAGTAAAGGGCGGTGATGTAGGGATTGATGCCGGTCAAGATATCGATGGCGGCTGTCCTGAGCATCGAGTCGATCTGATCCGGTTCGCCACGCACCTTCACCAGGTGCATGGGGAGATCCTCCTGGTGGTAGACGCGGACCGTCATCACCAGGTCCTCTTCATCCTCGGTTAATTCGCCGTCGATGTAGACGGGAATCAAACCGAGCAAATTGCGCGTACCAGTGATCAGGAGCTGTATTTCGAAGAACTGTTCAAAGGCACCGACCGTTTGCTCCAGCTTATCGTGCTCCACGTGGAGCGACGCAACCTCAGAAGAAGCGAAATAGTTGACATCCCGAATGTGGTCGCTGATCTGGCGGGTGATTACGACATCCGAATAGCCGCGGCTTTCAAGAGCATCAGGCACGGTAATCCGGCCGATCGCGACATCTTCTCCGGTCAGCAGCGCGAGGGTGAAAACGGCAGCTCCAGCCATCAGGGGCGCTATCAGTAACCCAAAGTCCATCATGCTGCTCTCCGGCTCCAGCGGATTGAGGCTATCAGGCGGGGCGCCCGAAGTTCAGGGACCTGAGGCCGTCGAGGGAGCGGCTAACTGGCGCATCCCTACTTCGGCCTATCGGCAATTCGCCTATCCAAACAAGAATACTATTGGCTAGGATCCCGTTCTAGGGGCATTCTACTACAAATCCGTGCAACCTGTGGAACTAGTACTAATGCTTCGGGCGTCCCTGCGCGTCGTACTCCTCCTCGCCTTCCTGGTCCCAGCCAGCGTTCAGGCTCAGACCAAGCTCTATGCTGGCCCTCAAACGGAACCGCTTTATCTGGATGTGGCGCCCAAGCTGATGACGGCTGTCTTCCCAGAACATCGTCTGAACCTACGCGCAACTTCAGGCGGTCTCGAAAGCCTGCAGCATGTTCTCGAGGACGTCGACGCCGTCGGGCTGCTGCAACGCGACCTGCTGCGGGATCACCTCAGCCGCCACCCCGACGACACTGACCGTCTCGTAGCTTTCGGCACGCTGGGTTTACGTTGTCTCTATGGTGTCGTGCGGGAGGGGGGCTGGGTCGCGAGCTTCGACGATCTGCTTCGTTCTCGCGAGGACGGGTCGCTACTGGTGGATGTCGGGCCGCCAGAAGGCGATGCGGCGGCGACCTTTTCAGCCATGCGCGCCCTCGAGCCGGATCTCGCTGAGGTAAAGCTGGAGCATCGCGGCGATCTGCGCGCGCTTCACATGGTGGAGGCCGGTCTGACCGATGTCGCCTTTTTCGTAGAGACGCCGAGCCTGGACAGCAATCTACTTGCGAAGGTCAACAGCAGTGACACCCTGACCTTGCTGCCGATCATCAGCCGCTCCTTGCTGGCCTCGCGAGCAGAGGAGGAAGCGGAAGGTAGCTATCTCTACACGCGGGTAGTGGTGGAACGAAAGCCGTGGCGGCGCAGCGACACGACCTATGAGACCCTCTGCACTCCCCTCACGGTGGTCGCCAATTCAAACAGCAAAGCGGAGCTGCTGGACGCCTTGGCTTTCGCCGTCATCAGCCAGGACTTTGAGCCAAGCGACCCGAGTCTCACCGAGCGGTTGCTCATGAACGCGCAGAAGGTCGGTGATCGGGTCCTCCGCCTGATCGAAGGCTTCTGAGCCACTGCGTAAGGTACACCCAGAATCCGTCCATATACAAACTAGATGCAAACTAGATGAAAAGCGATTCTCTCTAGTTTTACGGAAACAGCTGTTGTAGAATTCTATCATAATGAGCCGCGAATGGGGGAAAACGTGGCTCTCGCTGCCTGGTGGCTCAGTAGAGCTGGGAGGGGACTCAGGTGCCTGGCTGGTTTGCAAAGAATGCTCTAACCTTCAGTGTGATCGCGTGCCTGATGGGGGCCTCATCGCTCATGGCCGCCCAGCCGCGGGACGCGGAACAGATCGGGCCACCTGCTCGATCCCAGCTCGTGCAACCGCGGGCTTCAACTCACTCTGAACGCTTCGAGCTTGTTGTCCTCAAAGGTGAAGAGCAGCTCCTGCTTTTCCTCGACGACTTTGCCAGCAACACCCCGATTGCGGGCGCAACCCTTGCCGTAGAGGTCGATGGCAACCTCGGCACTCTCACCGAGATCGCGCCCGGTCTCTATGCCGCTCCCTGGAAGGCGCCGCGCGATCAGGAAGAGTTCGAGGTAGAGGTAACCGTCGCTTCCTCCGTCGGCGATGAGCAGCTGCACACGCAGCTACGAGTTCCCGCCGCCTTGAGTACCCCACAGAGGAACCTGGCGCTTGGGTCACTGACCCCGAACCTGGACCTGCTCGTTCCCCTACTGGCCTTCTTGGCAGGCGCCGCCTGCGCCCTGCTCGCCCTACGCAGACGCGATGCCGCGAGCACCAGTAAGCCCAATGAAGATGCAACGAGCCACGAAGCGCCTCTAACGGCCTTGGCAGCCCCGTCAGGCGTCAGGACCCAAGGCGCCCACTGATCACAAACGAAAGACCGTGAGGTAAAGGCACTATGGCTAGACTAGGTCTGCTCTGCACGACGGTGGCATTCGGTGCCAGCTTGATCTGCGCTACCGCATCTGCCCAGGAAGCGGCTCTCGAGCAACGCGATCCCCTGGAGCACCTCAATCGAGCGGTCTTCAGCTTCAACCATAGTCTGCATGATACCGTGCTACGGCCGGTGAGTGGCGCCTACGCTGCCCTGCCCGAGGGGGTGCAGAAAGGGGTGGACAACTTCTTCTCCAACCTGCGCGAACCCGTCGTGACAGTCGCGAGCGCACTACAGGGCGACGGAAGCAACTCCGTCAAATCAGCGGGGCGCTTCGTAGTCAACAGCACCGCCGGTATAGGCGGCATCTTCGACGTCGCCACGCCGCTCGGCCTGGTCAGCCGTCCGGAAGACCTCGGCCTTACCCTCTGCCATTACGGCGTGCCTCAGGGGCCCTATCTGGTCTTGCCGCTGATCGGCCCTTCCAATGGGCGAGATTTTGCCGCTCTCGCGGCAACCTACGCAGTGACCTACAACCTTGTCGGATCTCACACCCTGCCCTACCTCGCCGTCGACGGCGCGGTCGCCCATGCCGCAGACGAAGGCACACACGAGCACGATTTGCCGGATTTCTATGCGGTGACGCGCGAGGCCTATCTCAGCAAGCGAGCCCTTGCCTGCGAAGATGCGCTGGGTCCTGACATGTTGAAGGCTAGCCCCTATGGCCAAGTCACCTTGCGCACGGCAGCGCTGGACACCTCGACGATCGACGCCTCGGAAGCGCTCGATGATGCTGAGCAGCTTATCGATGATCTGGAATCGGAGGCAGAAGACGCGCTCGAAGAGCTGACCCCCGACGCCTCTCCCCAGCCAGAGCAGCCCGCGAGCAACAACGCTGGATAGCCCGCGTCTGATCTATCCGAGCGCGTTATTGCGCTTCGGGGAGAAGTGAGCGCAGTTCGTAGAGAAGTTCCAAAGCTTCTCTAGGCGAAAGTTCATCCGGCGATATGCCGGCAAGACGCTTCTCTACGGCACTTGGCTCAGGGGCTGCCGAGGCAGACTGGGACTTGGCCGCCGCGGCGCTGAAAAGCGGCAGGTCGTCGGCCAGGCGTGAGAGCGCGCCGGCTTGCTCCCCCTGCTCCAGCTTTTCCAGCACGGCTTCCGCACGCGCCACTGCTGCCGCGGGAAGCCCCGCGAGACGCGCCACATGGATGCCGTAGGAACGGTCGGCGGCGCCCGGTCCCACCTCATGCAGGAAAATCACGTCGCCCTGCCACTCCTTGACCCGCATCGCATGGCACGTCAGCGACGAGAGCGTCGCCGAAAGGCGCGTCAGTTCATGATAATGGGTGGCGAAGAGCGCGCGGCAGCGATTGACCTCGTGCAGATGCTCGACACAGGCCCAGGCGATGGAAAGGCCATCGAAGGTGGCCGTACCCCGGCCGATTTCGTCGAGGATGACCAGAGCCCGCGGCCCCGCCTGATTCAGGATCGCAGCAGTCTCCACCATCTCCACCATGAAGGTGGAGCGGCCTCGGGCCAGATCGTCGGCTGCCCCCACCCGGCTGAAGAGGCGGTCGACCGTCCCGATCACCGCTTTGCGTGCGGGCACGAAGGAGCCGATCTGCGCCAGCAGCGCGATCAGGGCGTTCTGCCGCAGGAAGGTGGATTTGCCCGCCATGTTGGGCCCAGTGATCAGCCAAAGGCGCTGGTCGTCTGAGAGATTGCAGTCGTTCGCGACGAAGGGTTCCACTTGCTCGGCTTTGAGCGCGGCCTCCACCACCGGATGGCGCCCCCCTTCGATCTCAAAACGCGCTGAATCCTCAACCTGCGGCCGCGACCATTCCTCTGCCACCGCCAACTCCGCCAGGGAAGCCGAGACATCGACCTCGGCGAGCGCGCTGGCGGTTGCGGCAACGCTCTCCGCGCTCGCGAGAATTCGATCGCCCAACCGGGCGAAGATTTCCAGCTCCAGTGCCAAAGCCTTGTCAGCGGCTGACACGATCCGCTTTTCCAGCTCCGAAAGCTCCACCGTGACGTAGCGTGTCGCGCTAGCGAGCGTCTGACGGTGAATGAAGGGACTGCCCGGCCCGCCGGGCATCCGTGCAACGTTCGTGGCGGAAACCTCCACAAAATAACCAAGGACGTTGTTGTGCTTTACCTTGAGCGAGGTAATGCCGGTTTCTTCCACGTACTTCGCCTGCAGAGCGGCAATCAACTTCCGGCTTTCGTCTCGCAGGCTCTTCAGCTCATCCAGGACGGTATCGTAGCCAGCTGCCACAAAACCGCCGTCACGCGCCGCCACGGGCAGCTCCGCGGCCAGGGCGCCTTCCAGCTCTCGCAGCAACTCATCGTCGCCGACCAATCGGTCAGCCGCCGACTGCAGCGCCGGCGGACAGGGAGAGAGGCGCTGGTCCGCCAGGGCATGATGGAGTTCGCGGGCAGTCCGCAGCCCATCCCGCACCGCCGCCAGATCGCGCGGGCCCCCGCGACCGAGGGAAAGGCGCGACAGCGCACGCTCCATATCCGGCGTAGCCTTCAAGGCAGCGCGCAACTGGGCGCGTAAGTTCGCCTCCTGCACCAAGAAGGCCACTGCATCCAGCCGCTCGTCCAGCACTCCGGGATCCACCAGCGGCGCTGCAAGGCGCGTTGCGAGCAGCCGTGCGCCCGCTCCCGTTACAGTGCGATCGATGCAGGCGAGCAAGCTGCCCCGCCGGCCGCCATCGAGCGCGCGAACCAATTCCAGGTTCCTGCGCGTGGCCGCGTCGATCTCCATGATCCGGCTCTTGCCGCTCGCCTCCACCCGCCGCGGCGGAGAGAGGCGAGGCAGGCGACCCTTCTGGGTGAGCTCAAGATAGTCGACAAGGGCTCCGGTTGCCGCCAGTTCCGCGCGGTGGAAGTCGCCGAAGGCCGCCATGGTGCCGACCCTGAAAAGAGCCTCGAGGCGACGCCGCGCATTCTCGCTATCGAAGCGCGCACCCGACATAGGCACGAGACGTTGCTTCCATTCCCGCAGCACGGCGGCAAGTTCGGGACGGCCGAGCAGGCGGTCCAGCAAGAGGAGTTCGCTCGGCTCCACCCGTCCGAGCGCCGCCGCAAGGCGCTCGCTCGCAAGGGCTTGAACCATGAAGTCGCCCGTCGAAACATCCAGCCAGGCAAGCCCCAGTTCACCTGCCACATCCACCAGCGCCGCAAGGTAGTTGTTGCTGCGCGCATCCAGTAGCTGATCTTCCGTTAGGGTGCCGGGTGTTACGATCCGAACCACATCACGCTTCACGACCGCCTTGTAGCCGCGCTTGCGCGCCTCGGCCGGGTCCTCCAGCTGCTCACAGACAGCGACTCGAAACCCCTTGCGGATCAGCCGCGACAAGTAGGCCTCGTGGGCGTGCACGGGAACTCCACACATGGGAATCTCTTCTCCCCCGTGTTGCCCTCTCTTGGTCAGGGTGATGTCCAGGGCCGCGGCCGCTTCGATCGCGTCCTCGAAGAACAGCTCGTAGAAGTCGCCCATGCGGTAGAAAAGCAAGCAGTCCGGATGGGCCTGCTTGATCTCCAGGTATTGAGCCATCATCGGGGTGGCGGCGCCAGTTGCAGCGGACGTCGCCATGGATGTGGATTTGTCGGACACGGAAGAATGCTGGTCGTCAGGCACGTGATCTAGCCATTGCTTCTCACTGGTGGTCGAAGGCAGCGGACCCTACCATAGAGCGGCGGATGTGGCAGTGCCGCGGCCGCGCAAAAGTGCAGAGGAGATGCCGGCGTGAATGAACAACCCCAAGCCCCGGACGCGGCCCCGCTACCCTTTCCAGAGATAGTGGGCACTTTTTCTTCTCGGGAGGATCTGGAAGCCGCTGTGAAGACCCTGCGCGCCGCTGGTTTCGGTCACACGGATCTATCGATCCTGGATACGCATGAATCGCTGGACGCCTTCGAGCAGGCACCTTGGTACGAGCATTTTGTCGGGCTGGTCGGCGAGGCTAAATATATCGGGCCTCTCACCACAGCAGGATTTCTGGCAGTCGCGACCGGTCCGGTCGGCGCTGCTATTTCCGCCGTAGCTGGAGCCGGAGTGGCCGCGATGGCTCTGCGCGAGGCGCTGGATCAGGTAGAAGCGACGCCCGACAATGATGCCTTCGCCAGGGCGCTGGAGCAGGGCGCGGTGCTGCTTTGGGTCGCCTGCGGCGATAGTACGGCTGAAGAGCGCGCTCGCGACATCCTGCTGCACCACAACGCCCGCTTTGTGCACCGCCACCAGCGTCCCGCGCCGCAAGCGGAGGCATAGCCCGAGATGAGCAATAGAATCAGACCATGCGGACGCTGAGGCGATCCCAGTTTCCGAAGGTGCACTCCATGGTCTGACCGCGCTGGACCGGCCCCACGCCCTCCGGCGTCCCTGTCATGATCAGGTCGCCGGGCTCCAGGCGCACCAGGCCGGACAGGTAGCTGACGATTTCGTGGGTCTTCCAGATCATCAGGGCGATATCGCTGTCCTGCTTGATCTCGCCATCTACCGCGAGGCTGATACGGGCGCTCTCCGGGTGGCCAATTTCCGCGGCTGGATGAATCGCGGTGCAAGGCGCGGACCAATCGAAGCCCTTGCTCATATCCCACGGTCGGCGCATCTGCTTGGCCTCGTTTTGCAGATCGCGCCGCGTCAGATCTATGCCCAGGGCGTAGCCGTAGACATGATCCAGCGCCTGCTCGAGGGGGATATCCGCACCCCCCTTGCCGATCGCGACCACGAGTTCGAGCTCGAAGTGCAGGCTGCTGGTCTTGGGAGGATAGGGAACCTCCCCGCCTTGCGGAACCACTGCATCAGCCGGCTTGGAAAAGAAAAAGGGCGGCTCACGCTCGGGATCACCACCCATTTCATGGGCGTGCGCCACATAGTTTCGCCCCACGCAGTAGATGCGTCGAACCGGGAAAAGCTGCGTACTACCAACGACTGGTAGACTTGGCTGGGCAGGTGGCTCGACGACATAGCGTTGGGACATTGACCGGCTCCTGTCAGAGGCTAGGCGTGCGTGATTGGCTACGGCATAGCGCGAAAGAAGACGCACATCCAGAGCAGCCGCAAGCAAAGAGGATGACCTTCGGCTTCGTGCTGGAGATGAGCCGTCTATTCTCTTCTGCGCTCTTCGGGAAGGGGATCGCGCGTTGACTTGAGCGCAGGCGGCCCATATGTCTCTGCGACGACTTCTATGCCCTGC
>Ga0079223_10000619_pt1 | contig 18884 bp, 15 predicted proteins | sample Stecom2011_FD_75072 | JGI IMG/M metagenome (GOLD analysis project Ga0079223, IMG submission 75072) | Agricultural soil microbial communities from Utah to study Nitrogen management - Steer compost 2011 | ecosystem: Environmental > Terrestrial > Soil > Agricultural land | place: USA: Utah... | reverse complement strand
TATACTCAATACCCAATACTCAATACCCACTACTAAACAATATTCACTTCCCGTTCCAACTCAACTCCAAATTTTTCAAATACGGAATTTTTCACACGGGTCGAATGATCGTATAATTCTTGCCCGGTTGCGCCGCCATAATTTACCAACACCAATGCTTGACGTGCGTGCATTCCCACATTTCCAATGCGTTTGCCTTTCCAGCCTGCATGTTCAATAAGCCAGCCCGCTGCAAGTTTGATTTGATTTCCGGGAGCCGGATAATTCGGGATTTCCGGATGTGAAGCAGAAATCTTTTCCCATTGCTCGGCTGAAATCACCGGGTTTTTAAAAAAGCTGCCGGCATTTGCCAGGTCTTTTGGATTTGGCAATTTGGAGTTTCGGATATTGATCACAGCCTGACTAATCGCATGGATTGAAAGGTCATCAACTCCCATCTCTTCCAGCTCGGTTGTAATTGCGCCGTACTTTACTTGATAATCAGGGTTCTTTAAAAGCTTGAAAGTTACCGAGATAATGACATACTTGTCTTTGAATCTGCGTTTAAAAACACTTTCCCGATATCCGAATTCGCAAGAGGCTGCATCAAAGATTTCCACTTTGCCGGTTTCGAGATTAAAAGCTTCCAAGTGGTCAAACCGATCCTTTATTTCTATTCCGTAAGCACCGATATTCTGCATCGGACTGGCGCCGACATTTCCGGGAATGAGCGAAAGATTTTCTAATCCCGCCCAATTGTTTTTCAAGCAAGTCATGACAAATTCATGCCAATTCTCGCCCGCTCCGGCTTTTACATAAAAATAATCTTTGTCTTCTTTAATGCAGGCAATGCCTGAAATATTGTTCTTTAAAACCAGCCCGTCAAAATCTTTTGTGAAAAGCAAATTGCTCCCGCCGCCTAAAATTAATTTCGGAAGTTGCTTTAAGTCGTTGTCTTTCAGTATTTCGCGCAAGTCATCCGCCGAGCTAAAGCTTGCAATGGCTTTTGCCTTAACGTCAATTCCAAAAGTATTGTACGGTTTTAATGAAATGTTGTGCTCAATCTGCATTCCCGAATTTTTGGTAAATCTAAACCAAAAAATCGCAAACGTCCCAACCGGCATAATCCTTAGTTTTACCGATTGTGAAAAAACGAATTGTCATATCGGTCTCAAACGATACGTATACCGATCAGCGGGTGTATAAACAATGCAGGTCGCTGGTGGCTTCCGGTTACGAGATTGTTTTATACGGTCGTAAAATGGAAAATGAGATTCCGAGCACTTCCGATTTTAAAGTTTCTTTAATCAGCGTATTGTTTAAGAAGGGATTTATGTTTTACGCCTTATTCAACATTCAATTGTTTTTCAAGCTCTTGTTTACAAAAGCCGATGTTTTTTACGCCAATGATTTGGATACGCTTCCGGCAAATTATTTGGCATCCGCCTTTCGGCGAAAGCCCTTAATTTACGACAGCCATGAATATTTTACGGAAGTACCCGAAATCCAAAACCGACCTTTTGTAAAAGCAGTCTGGAAATTTTTTGAACGTACTTGTATTCGAAGATGTGATGTGATAATCACTGTAAGTCAATCTATTGTCGATTTGCTGAAAGCCACATACAAACTTGAGAAAGTTTATTTAGTTAGAAATATGCCTTTTGAAACTATTGACATTGTGCCTTATTCAAAAGCTGAAATGGGAGTTAATGAGAATAGCTTTTTAATCGTTCTTCAGGGCGCCGGAATAAACGTAGATCGAGGTGCGGAAGAACTGGTAGAAGCCATGGCTGTGGTTGAAAATGCCACATTGATGATATTAGGGAGCGGCGATGCATTGCCGATTTTAAAAGCTTCCGTTGATCGACTCGGATTGTCGAAAAAAGTGATCTTTAAACCAAAAATGCCTTTCACCGAAATGATGCGGCACACCGCTGCTGCTGATTTGGGCGTGAGTCTTGATAAAGACACCAATCTCAACTATCGGTACAGTTTACCCAACAAGGTTTTTGATTACGCCTTGGCGGGAATTCCGGTTTTGGTTTCTGATCTAATAGAAGTGAGAAAACTGGTTTTGGAATACTGTATCGGAGCGATTGTGAAAGAGCTTACGCCAAACGGTATCTCAAATGAAATTAGAAAACTACAAGAGAATCCATCTAAATTAGCGACTTATAAAACCAACACTAAAAAACTGGTTGAATCGTTAAATTGGCAGAATGATTACAAACCGGTTTTGGAAAAATTAAAAACGCGTGGCTGAATCCCATTTGCATATTGTGTCTTTCGATATTCCCTTTCCCGCCGATTATGGCGGTGTTATCGATGTGTTTTATAGGCTGAAAGCCTTGAGCGAAACAGGAGTGAAAATTCACTTGCATTGTTTTGAATACGGAAGAGAAAGAGCTGATGAATTGGATAAATATTGCGCCTCGGTACATTACTACCACCGGTATAAATCGCCGCGACATCTCATGTCGAGCGAGCCCTTTATCGTAGAAACGCGGAAAAATCCCGAATTGCTAAAAAACCTCTCAAAAGACAAATACCCCATTCTTTTTGAAGGATTGCATACCACCGCATTTTTAAACCACGCCAAACTTCGCAACCGAATAAAGCTGGTGCGCGCACACAATGTTGAGCACGCGTATTATCGAAAATTGGCGGAAGCCGAAACAAACCCGTTCAGAAAACTATTTTTCAAAACCGAAGCGAAGAAACTCAAGCGCTACCAATCCATTCTCAAAAGTGCCGACGGCATACTCGCCATTTCCGCAAAAGATCAAAAACATTTTCAAAAATTATACGGAAACTCAACCCTAATAAATCCTTTTCATCCTATCGAACTAATGGAAATAGGAGGGGAGGGCGCTTATGCTTTTTACCACGGAAACTTATCGGTTGCCGAGAATAAGACAGCTCTGGAATACTTGTTAAATCAGGTTTTTATAAAGACTCGCGTACCGTTAGTAGTAGCCGGAAAAGATGCTGTGCGGGCTGTGAAAGCAATAGATTCGAAAATCAAAAACTTAAGCGTAGTAAATAATCCCTCTTCTGCCGAAATGCTTGAATTGGCGAAAAACGCATCGGTGCATGCCTTGCCTACTTTTCAGGATACCGGATTTAAACTCAAGTTGCTATACTCATTAGCTACTGCTCCTGCGATTGTTGTGAATCAGCAAATGGTCGCCAATACCGGTTTGGAAGAGTTTTGTGAGATAGCAATTTCACCCGAAGAGATGGCAAAAAAAGTTACCGAGCTACACCAATCTCCACCCGATAAGGGTATGCTGAAAAAACGGGAGAGCTACTTGAGTACCCATTTTTCAAATCATCAAAATGCGCTCAAAATCAAATCGCTTTTTTGAACGATATTTATTCAATTGGTTGATTAAGAGTAGGATTAAAGAGAAAGCGAAAAAGTAAATTCCATTTTGAGCGAAGCTAAAATGCTTCATAACTGACTTTTCCTCAACGACATAACGCCAACATCGCAACATTGCTTTTAACAAAAGTTTCATTAGCTTTAGGGATGTTTAATAACCTCTGAATATTAATGCCATGAAAAAATTCTCTTTTACGCACGCGTTTTTTAAAATTCTAAGCCTTTGTTTTTTTATATCCGGTTTTACTTACCAAGTTCAAGCACAATCTCTCTTAACTATTTCTAATAAAACCGAGTGTGGTATTAAGGTTAAAAAAGTTTTCTGTTCTGCCCCTACTACATATGATTTTTGCCCACCAAACTCAGAAATAACCACACCTTCAAACCAAGATTTGAAAGCAGTCTTCTTGAGATTTGTTGCGAGTAACGTTAATAATTTAGATTTCATATCAGGTCCTTGCGGAATGAATTTTATAAATACGGATGTAAATCCTCACCCATGTATGTCGGGCTGGGTAATATCCGAACAGCCATGGCAGGGAGGAACTTGGTTTTCTGTAGGAGTATATTAACCCTAAAGTCATGATGAAAAACATTTTCATATCCTTCTTAATTTTTTTCTCAATAAGTGCTTTAGCACAAAGCAATGAGTTGATTTATAATAAACTAATAGGAGGTAATTCAAACCGGGTTTTGCCTTATCCGAATGCAACGGGATATCTTGTGCCTTACTTTTTTTCCGCCTATGAACCCGTCGAAACAGATGTGGGAATATTTGAAGAAACAGCTGTCAATTATGTGTTCGGCGATACAGTTTATAAAAATGCGATCGCAGTATATGACGAGAGCTTTTCAATCTCTGATATAATGTATTTGAAGTCTACTGCAGGAGGGAACATGAGCCTTCTCCCACATTATCAGCTTATTCCAACTTATGGTCAAAACGCCATCCTGTATTTTAATAATCTTCAACTTCCATTACCGGTCTCGAATAAAATCTTTACTCCGTCATCAAGTTTTTCTTCAGACATTCCACTTCAAAATCTGTTTATTAAATATAATTCTACTATCGGTACGATGAATGAACTTTTTAGATTTTCGTACGATAATGGAATGAGTTTTTCCGATTTCGAACCTTTTCCCGGATATTTTCTCGGATCTTTTTTTGGAGAAACCAAAAGAGTTAGATACAATAAGCTGGCTGCTGTAGTAAGCGATAGTGTGTTGATTTCTTATCTCTCCGTGTATGACGAACAAACCCTTCACACCCCATTCGAGAACTTGACTTTTTCGAATTGGAATGGACAAGTCAATTTGGTTCGTGTGGCAATGAATATAAATTCAGGCGAAGTATTAAGTACCCAACAAATTGGTTCGTCACAAGGGAATCTCAACACATTTGTTGTTGAGCCTACGAGAGATATGTCCGGAATATTTCGCGCCGGATTGGTAAGAGGAAATAATACACCTGTTAGTTTATCTAACAATCAGTTGGAAATGTCTTCAAATGACTCCCTTTATCATGTATTTATCACCAAAGAAGATGCAGCCGGACAGACACTTTGGCTTACCGAGCTTTATGCTTATAACAACATTTTTGCAGATACGCTTTTGGCGGATTATGTTCCAAAGTTTGAAACACGTCATCAATTTCATGCAATTATTGAAAAAGATAATGAGGTCTTTATCTCAACATCACAAAAGGCTATGGGTATCAATTCCGACTCTATATTGTATCGAAATTTCTTGGGTCAGTCTTTTTTGTATGCATCGTATATTCCTATGATAAATCCGGATAATTATTATGATCAAATACTGTTTTCTCAAAAAGCCATTTTCAAGCTTGACAGTTATGGAAATGTACTTGGCGGGTTGAGTCATAAAAATAAGATTACCAATCATGAGCCCGGTATGAATACACAAAACGCCGGAGGATCAGATTTTTTTGAGATTTCCGATAAATTTGCTTGGGTAAACGCGTATGAAGCACAAAATGATTCAATAGGCGAATTTGTTCTTATTAATGCCGATGGGGGTATGGACACTACCTTTATAGATTTCCCTGCCGGAACAGCAAATTACATACTGTGGTTGGATACTGATTTAAACATTGTTGATTATTGGATTTTTCCGTACCATAATGCTTATGTGGGCGATATGAGAATAAACTCTGTAAATCATTTTGGGGGTGATACGCTCTTAATTCAAGGATTGATAGCTGCTCAAACTGTTACAGATTTAGATCCCTTTGGAAGCGATCCGCTTTTTACAGCCGATAAAACGGGATCGTTTTACGCCTTTTACGCAGCCCCTGAAATTATTTCTACAACAAGCGATGCAGATCAAAAATCACCACCGTTTAAAATATTTCCCAATCCAACCCAAGATGTATTAAACATATCGGGAGTGGCAGATAAACTCACCACTTATACAATTTACGATATCGCGGGACGGACAGTTGAAAAAGGAAAACTTTTGAACTCTCAAATAAATACCCAAAGCCTAAAACCCGGAATGTATATTCTTTATATTGAATCGGAAAAAGGAAGCGGAACACAAAAGTTTGTGGTGAGATAAGTGCGAAATAGATCAATGTTTCTGCGTCCTTTTCGAAAAGCTAAACTCCATTTTGAGATAAGCTAAAACACTACATAGCTCTCTTTTCCCAAACAACATAAAGCCAAGATCGCAACCTTGCTTTTGACAAAGGTTTCGTTAGCTTTAAGGGATATTTAGAGTGCCTCAAAATTTGAATGCCATGAAAAAATCCTCTTTTTTACAGACACACAACCAAGTTTTTAAAATTCTAAATCTTATCGTTTTAATACTTGGGTTGAGTTATCAAACTAAGGCGCAGGAATATAAACTTGTGGTGGGAAACAAAACCCCATGCGTGCTTATGGTACAATCCGGACTGTGTAATAATGCTCCCGGTCTGACTTTTTATGTTCCACCTATGACTCAAGTTGAACAAATTGTTACCGGTCAAAAGTTTAAAAAAGTGGATGTATATACCGTTTTACCTAACGGTGACGAATTAACTTATACATTAGTGGCGCAGCCCAACAATTGTGGTGATAATTTTCTGGCACCAATATTTTTGCCTAATGCATGTGTCACCAATCAGCATTTTTATCCGATGGGTAATGGAAATCTCCATATATCTCTATGGAAATAATAAGAACGCTTTATATATCCTTGATCATTGTTAATTCAGCCCTCTCAAAATGCGCAGCTTTTTACTCCTTACCTTCATGTTTTTCAGTCTTTTCTCCTCGGCTCAAAGCAACCAATTGGTGTATAAAAAACTGTTGCCAAACCTTAATTTTGGTGTAAAAGGATTTCCGGATCATTCGGGATACCTTATGCCTTATACCCATTTGTATTCAGGATCCAATTCTGTAGATATAGGAATATGGACAGAGAATTTGGTCGAGCTTATTTCTAATGATACAGCTTATATGCAGAGGATAGCATACTACGATAATAACTTCAATATTATTAATTCATTGCCAATTAAACTTATAAACAATGGTGGTAATGGATTTATCGGTACCATGCAATTTGCTCAAAGTTCAAATTTAAAAACGGTTATGTATTTCAGTAATAGTAGAGACGATTTCGGTACTGTTTCTGTTATATCCGGTGTGTATACGCCTTTATCAAATTTTGTTTTCTCGACTGAACCTGCACAGTGCATATTTCTTGTATTTGATCCTGTATCTAATTCAATCAATGAATTGCTGAGATATACCGAGTCGTATGCAGAACCATTTCCCGGTTATTTTCGGGCATCGTTCGTTCAACAAATTTTGCGTAGAAATATTGGCCAAGTATTTTCGGTTTTAAATAACAATACATTAGTTGCCTATCTCAATCTGTATGAAAATCAATCTGTAATATCACCGAATGAAACAATAGATTTTACCTCGTGGGGTGGGCAAGAAAACTCGATTAGAGTAGCGCTCGACATAAATTCCGGGGAAGTGACGACCCAACAAATCGGTTCGAATACCGGCAACTTAAGCGTTTTAGCTATGCAGACTTCAAATGACTTATCAAACTTATACCGCATCGGATTGGTAAGAGGAAACGATACCCCGATAAGTATCTCAGGCAATGAGTTGGATATGTCGCCAAGTGATTCTTTATACCACGTGTTTATTACCAAGGAAGATGTAAATGGATATACACAATGGCTTACCGAACTTTATGCATACAATAATACGGCGCCGGACACCATATTAAGCTCTGAACATCTCGTTCATGGATTCTTCGCTCAGAATCAATTCTCCGGCATTATCGAAAAAGACAACGAGCTATTTGTATCATCCATTGTAAAAACAGAAACGAACGAAAATGATACACTATTATACCGAGACTTTTTAGGTCAAGATTCCTTTTACCGTTATTATGTGCCGAATCATTTTATTGATATATCAGATGGATTCTGGCCGGCGGGGTTTGATCAAATATCATTTTCGGAGAAGGCGCTATATAAACTTAGTGCGAATGGAACCGTTATAAAAAAATTAAGTCATACCAATAAGCTGAGTGGATACGGATATCCGATAAGGATTGGACTCCATTCTGGGGCCAACATGAAATCGAATTTATTTGAAATAGACGATAAATTAGCCTGGATAAATCATTATCATGCTGTAAATGATTCGCTTGGGCAGTTTGTCTATCAAGCAGCAGATGGGGGTGAAAGCACGACATCTATTGATTTGCCCGCCGGTACAGGAGTTTACATTTTATGGTTGGATACCGATTTGAATATTATTGATCATTGGATATTTCCATTTCAGCCCATTTCCGAACTTCCTTATGAGTTGCCAATGACTATAAACTCAATAATACCCTATAGCCAAGACACACTCCTGATTCAAGGGAGTATTCACCCCGGAGCTACAACCAACTTAGATCCTTTCGGCTCAACACCTGACTTTACATCTCAAGAGCCAACTACTTTTTTCGCGTTTTATTCAAATGCCGGTCCCGTGGGCACTTCAAATCTTGATGGAGAAAATCAAAATTCTATCAAATCATTTCCCAATCCAACTCAAGATGTACTAAACATATCGGGAATAGGTACTAAAACCGCCACTTATGTAATTTGCGATATTGCGGGACGGACAGTTGAAAAAGGAAAACTTGTCAGCTCTCAAATAAATACCCAAAGCCTAAATCCCGGAATGTATATTCTTTATATTGAATCGGAAAAAGGAAGCGGAACACAAAAGTTTGTGGTGAGGTGATTTAGACAATGGACAATGGACAATGGACAATGAACAATTTTCTAAATCACTATTTCCGAAGTACCTTCAGTAACTACCGTATTCTCCGCACATCGAATTACATGCGAAGAGAATTTCTTCATGTGCACATAATCATGCGTAGCCATAAGCACAGCGCGACCGCTCTTGCTAATCTCATACAGCAGGCTTAAAATTTCTTCGGTGGTAGCAGGGTCCAGATTTCCGGTAGGCTCATCGGCAAGAATTAAATCGGGATCATTGAGCAAAGCACGCGCTACTGCAACCCGTTGTTGTTCACCGCCCGATAGCTCGTGCGGCATTTTATAACCTTTATTTCCAAGACCTACTTTATCCAAAACCTCTTGCATGCGTACCGCCATTTCGGTTTTGTTTTTCCAACCGGTGGCTCGAAGTACAAAAAGTAAATTCTCATTCACACTGCGATCGGTCAAAAGCTCAAAATCTTGAAATACGATGCCAATACTGCGACGCAAAAACGGAACTTGCTTTCGCTTTAACTTGGTGAGATCAAACTCACCTACGTGTCCTTCTCCCTGTTTAATAGGCAATTCGCCGTAGAGCGTTTTCAATAAACTGCTCTTCCTCGATCCGGTTTTTCCGATTAAATACACAAAATCACCCTTCTCGATATGGACATTCACATCCATTAAGACCAGGTGATCGCCCTGAAAAACGGAAACATTTTTAAGATCTACGATTGTGTTGAGTGCCATTTGTCAAATTTCTGTAAAGCTAAAATAATTTTAAGATACCACCGTTTGTTACAGCAGTTGAAAGCCCTTTTGAAGCGGGTTATTCTTCACAAAATTGCGTTTAAAACTTTTCATGCCATCACGCTATTCGCATACCTTCTTAACCTTACTTTTATTCGTTTAAATCAGCGTATAAATATGCTATACATAAAAAGGGCAATTTTGTTGCCGTTAATTTCTCTGTTTTTTGGTCTAAGCCCACTGTTCGCGCAGCAAACAGAAGCTAAGCGAAATCCGGATATCGGATATTATACCGCTTTGGAGTGGATGAACGACAGCCAATATGAAGCGGCACGAAAAGGTTTTTCTGACTATCTGAAATTTAACTCTGACGAAAATAGTGAGCTGCACGTCAATGCGGCCTACTACCACGCGTTTTGCACAATGGAGTTATTTCACAAAGATTCTAAATTTTTGATGGAAGAGTTTGTGTTGAAACATCCGGAAAGCAATTGGATTAATCCGGCCATTCTCAAACTTGGGAACTATAACTTTAATCGCAGAGATTACAAAGATGCGCTGTATTGGTTAAATCGCCTCGACGAGCGCGACCTTTCTACTTCTGAAAAGGAAGAGGTGGTTTTTAAAAAAGGATTTTCGGCGTTTCAATTGGACGAGTACGAAGTAGCAAAAGTTGAGTTTTATAAACTAAAAGACAAACCCGGTGCTTATCACGGACCAACAAATTACTACTACGGTCACATTGCCTACACCGAAGGCAATTACCAAACCGCCCTCGAGGCGCTGACCAAAGCCGAGTCTGATCCCAATTTCGCCCCGGTCGTACCGTATTACAAAATTCAGATTTACCACTTTCAAGAAAAGTACGATGAGCTCATTGCGTATGCCACACCACTCTTGGAAGCCGATGAGCCTGTGAGAGTGGGAGAGATCGCTCAAATGTTGGGGAATGCTCACTTTCAAAAACAAGAATACGCTCTGGCGCTTCCGTATTTAGAGCGGTATGCCCAAGGAAATTACAACATGAGTCCCGAAGACTCCTACCAATTGGCTTATGCATACTACCGTGCGGGCGATTTCCGAAAATCAATAGACCGTTTTGCGACAGCTACCAAGGCAGATGACCCGAAACTCGCACAAGTGGCTACATACCAGATGGCTGATGCGTATGTTCAGTTGGGAGAAAAAAAATATGCCCAAAACGCATTTAAAGTCGCATCTCAAATGGATGCCGACCGGGAGGTGACCGAAGACGCACTTTTTAATTATGCCAAGCTGGCGTATGAGTTGAGCTATGATCCTTTTCACGAAGCTATTCAAGCATTCGAAAATTATTTGAATAAATATCCGAGTTCAACCCGAAAAGACGAAGCTTATGAATTCCTTCTCAAGGTACACTTGGCAACCAAAAACTACAAAGCAGCCCTTGCGGCCATTGATAAAATGAAAAGTCCAACCCTCGTAGACCGCAAGCGATACCAGGAATGTGCTTATAATCTGGCTGTAGCCGATGTGATTGCTAAACGATCGGATGAGGCCTTCGCTAATTTTAAACTTTCGAAGAAGTATCCCGAAGACCCGAAGTTGGTGGCATTAGCCGATTATTGGGCAGGTGATTTGTACTACCGTGAAGGCGAATACCAAAAGGCGATTACAGCGTATCGGGCCTATTTGGCAAATACGTCGGCATATCAAACCAAGTATTATAATACCGCCAACTACAATATTGGCTATTGCGCTTTTAAAGCCGGTGATTACGATACGTCACTCCAAGCATTTCGCAAATTTGTGACCGGGACCAATGTGGATGCCAAGCGCAAAAACGATGCGTATATGCGTATAGGAGATCTAAACTTAGTGCGCAAACAATACGGCTTAGCGGTAGAAAGCTACAACAACGCCGTTGGAGTGAGTGCTATCAACGCTGATTACGCGCTTTTTCAAATCGCCGAGGCGTATGGGTATCAAGACAATTTCACAAAGAAAATAGAGACCCTAAACAAACTTTTTGCCGAGCATCCGGGTACTTCGCTCGCGGCCGTTGGCCATTACCAATTGGGCGACGCCTACTTTGTGCAAAATAATTTGGATAAGGCATTGGCTTCGTTCAACACGGTTATCAATGATTACTCGCAATCTCCTTACCGGAAAAGAGCATTGCTAAAACGCGGTTTGGTACAGTACCGAAAAGGAGATTCAGAGGGAGCAATTGCCAGCTACAAAACGGTTGTAGCCGACTATGGCGTTGACTCCGAATCGAATGAAGCAGTGGCTACGCTCAAAAATACTTACCTCGACCTCGGAAAAGTGGATGAGTACAGTAAGTGGTTGAGTCAAATTCCCGATTACGATGTTTCACCATCCGAAATCGACAGCCTCTCGTATCAGGCAGCCGAAAACCTTGTCGCCGACGGAGAATGCGACAAAGCCATGCCGGCATTCGAAAAATACCTCAGAGATTATCCGAACGGACTGTTTGTGCTGAATGCAAATTACTACTTGTCAGAATGCGCTTACCGCAAAAATGATTTTGATAGAGCCTTAACCGGCTTTGAATATGTAGCCGGACGGCCAACCAGTGAGTTCTCAGAGCCCGCCGTTCAAGGTGCTGCCACAATTCGGTTTAACCGAAAGGAATATGTAAAAGCACTCGCATTGTACGAGCAGTTGGCTCAAGTGGCCACTTTTGCAACCAATGTGCTCGAGGCAGAAGCAGGAAAAATGCGGTGTGAATATAAACTGGGCAATTACGATCGCGCAATTATCGCCGCCGATAAAGTAATAAAAGACCCAAACACCTCTGAAGAATTGCTGACAGAATCCAGAATTCTCAAAGGACGTATTTACTATACCAATGCGAATTACGCAGATGCCAAAACGGTATTTAACCAACTCGCTAAAAAAGCAAGTTCAAAAGAAGGTGCCGAAGCAAAATTCCGCTTGGCGCAAATAGCTTTTGACGAATCAGATCTGGACGCAGCCGAAGCACATATTTTCGATCTCGCCCAAAATTTTGGCGATTTCGATTTTTGGAAAATCAAAGGTTTTATCCTACTCGCCGATGTGTACGTTGCGCGTAAGGATTACTTCCAGGCCAGGGCGACTCTTCAAAGTGTTGTAGATAACGTTCAGGATCAGAATTTTGTAAATGAAGCAAAAGCCAAGCTTGCAGCTATCGACGCGGCTGAAAAAAGTGATGCAAATGAAAAGGATTCGTCAAATCCGGGAGATAATCTGGACTACGAAGATGAGTACGAAGACCTGATTGATGAAAAATAATATTTCGAAAAGAATGAAACCGACATACTTACATACGCTAATTATTTTCATCGCGACGCTTGCCTTGCCGGCTATACTAATAGCGCAAGGCGGGGGAGATGCTTTTGATCAAACTCAAATCATTACCGGCGATAGAACGCTTACAGTACAAAGCGCTTTCAAGATTTCTGAAATGCCGGCTGTAGTTGATATCCCGGTAGAGATGGGAACACTTACCTATCAATTGATTCCCAAACGACCGGCTACCCAAATTACTCTTGAGCCAATAGAACCGGCTAAAGTGAAAATCCGAGAACCCTTGGAAAAGCTGTATCACGGATTTGTAAAGGCGGGAGCCGGAACTTTTGCCACGCCTTACGTAGAGGCATTTTACACAAGTACCCGAAATAGAGACTTGGCATACGGGGTTCATGCCCGTCACCTATCTTCCCATGACGGAATAAATCAACCGGTAGCATTTAGCGGTTTTAGCGAGACTAACTTAGATCTGTGGGGCAAGAAAATCCTGAAAAAACATAGTATCGAAGCCGGCTTAGGATATGGTCTAAACGGCTATCACTATTACGGCTTTGATCCGCAAGATGTTAAAATTGACAAGAAGGATATTCGACAGCGGTTTAATGATATTTCGCTTCGTGCCGACTTAAAAAGCTATTACCGCGACTCGTCAAAAATACACCACGATATAGGACTTGATACCTATTATTATTCAGATAATTACGATGCTAATGAAATGGGAGTTAAGGCTACTGCCCAATTGCGCTCGTGGCGCGATAATCAATATTACACGCTCGATGCCGGCCTTGATGTGATGAGCTACAGTGCCGGCGATTTAGAGGCGTTTAAGTTTATGAGCGATACAAGTGGTTTTATAATTCCCGAAACCAAATACAGCAATGTTATTTTCAATGCCACCCCACGTATCCTAGTGACTAAAGCAGGTTTGCGCGCCATGGTTGGGTTGGGAATTTATGGGCAGTTTGATAGTAAAGCCCGTTTTCACGCATTTCCCGATTTAGAGGTTTCGTACTCTTTGTTTAATGATATGTTTATTCCCTATGCCGGCCTGACCGGTGGTGTGGAGCGAAATAGCTTTAAGTCATTGACGCACGAAAATCCATTTATTCTTTCCAATACATCTCCCTACCGAACCGATGATAACCCGCTCAAAAATTCGGTGGTTAAGTACGACATATTCGGAGGTATTCGCGGAAGCATAAGCGAAAAGATGAGTTTTAATACCCGTGTCGGCTACAAGCGGGTTGATAATACACCGTTGTTTATAAATGACACATTGGTGAGCGTAGAGAATAGATTCACAGTAGTTTATGATAGAATTGAGACTTTTTCTATAATGGGTGAATTATCCTACAAAAACTCAAAGAAATGGACTGCCACGGCTCGGGGAGAGGTCTTTGCCTACTCATCCAACGACCAGGAAGAGGCTTGGCATTTACCAAAATATAGATTCTCTTTGTTGGGATCTTATTCGCTGTTTGACAAATTTATACTTAGTGCAGAAATGGCATTAGTCGGCAAGCGCTTTGCTAAATCGCTACGCCCTGTTTCCGATCACGAAGTGCAGCCGGGCGGATTTTATAAAATCGAACTCGATCCTTATTTCGACATGAGTCTTAAAGCTGAATACAAATACTCAGGTCGAATTTCTGCATTTATCGAAGCCAATAATTTAACGGGAACTAAATACGATATGTACTACCGCTTTCCGGTACAGCGCGTATTTATTTTGGGCGGATTGAAGTACGCATTTTAAGCTCAAGCCGGCCACTCAGAAAATAGGTTGGTTGAGAAGCATCGGCTGCTGCATATGCAATTTTCTCAAATTTGTTTTTTTGCTTAGGCAAAATCGGTGATTTCGTCATTAAACCACCGGGTTTTTGGCCCGAAATCGTTGTTTTTATTGTCGGATATATTTATCCTTAAATTCAGTGTTGATAAACCCTGTAATTTGTTGAAAATTACAGAGTTTATAAGGGTTTTAGAATGGTGTTAGCCATTAATTTTCGTATCTTTGTGGGTATATAAATTTACACTCAATATAGATTACATGACTGAAGAACAGAAGAAAGACAATCAAGGTTACTCGGCGGGAAATATCCAGGTACTTGAAGGGTTGGAAGCCGTGCGCAAAAGACCTTCGATGTATATCGGAGATACCGGAGCTAGAGGTCTACACCATCTTGTATATGAGGTGGTTGACAACTCGATTGACGAAGCAATGGCCGGATACTGCGATGCCATCAGCGTTATTATTAACGAAGACAACTCCATTACCGTTAGAGATAACGGAAGAGGGATACCTGTGGACTTTCACGAGCAGGAAGGTCGATCGGCGCTCGAGGTAGTTATGACAGTACTCCACGCCGGAGGAAAGTTTGATAAGGATACATACAAAGTATCCGGTGGTCTTCACGGAGTAGGGGTGAGTTGTGTAAACGCGCTTTCAGAACAATTGATAGCTACAGTTTATCGCGACGGAAAGGTTTACCAACAAGAATATCAAATAGGTAAGCCGCTTTACGATGTTAAGGAAATAGGAACGACAGATGAGTCGGGTACCCAAATTCATTTCAAACCCGATCCTACAATCTTTGAAGATTTCGAATATAGCTATGAAACGCTCCTAAGTCGAATGCGCGAGTTGGCCTTCTTGAATAAAGGAATCAGTATGTCTATTACTGACAAACGAAACCTTGATGATGAAGGTAACCCGGTGCACGAAGAATTCCTGTCCAAAGATGGACTACTGGAATTCGTAGCGTTTCTCGATGAATCAAGAGAACCGCTTATTAGCTCGGCGATATACATGGAGGGTGAGAAAAATGGTGTTCCCGTTGAGGTGGCAATTATTTACAACACCTCCTTTTCAGAAAATATCCATTCATATGTCAACAATATCAATACCCACGAGGGTGGAACTCACCTCCAAGGGTTTAGACGCGGACTTACAGCGACATTGAAAAAATACGCGGAAGAGTCGGGAATGCTCTCCAAACTTAAGTTTGATATCGCAGGAGATGACTTCCGTGAAGGATTAACTGCTGTTATTTCTATAAAAGTTGCCGAGCCACAATTCGAAGGGCAAACGAAAACAAAACTGGGTAACCGTGAGGTTAACGCTCCTGTTTCACAGGCAGTTTCTGAAATGCTGACGCATTATTTAGAAGAAAACCCGAACGATGCCCGTGTGATTGTAAACAAAGTTATTCTTGCTGCTCAAGCAAGACACGCTGCTCGAAAAGCGCGTGAAATGGTGCAGCGCAAAAATGTTTTGACAGGATCGGGGCTCCCGGGAAAACTGAGCGATTGTTCGGATAGAAATCCGGAAAACTGTGAAGTATACCTTGTCGAGGGAGACTCGGCAGGTGGTACGGCCAAGCAAGGTCGAGATCGCTCTTTCCAAGCTATTTTGCCGCTGCGAGGTAAGATTCTCAACGTTGAAAAGGCAATGCACCACAAAATCTTTGAAAACGAGGAAATTAAAAATATATATACTGCACTCGGTGTGCGGGTGGGGACAGAAGAAGATAGCCTGGCGTTGGATACGAGTAATCTGCGGTATCATAAGGTGATAATTATGTGTGATGCCGACGTTGACGGTAGCCACATCGAAACGCTTATCTTAACCTTCTTCTTCCGACATATGCGCGAACTTATCGAAGCCGGACACATTTATATCGCTACACCACCACTATACTTAGTGAAGAGAGGAAGCAATATGAAATACGCATGGAATGACAAACAACGCGATGAAATTATTGATGAGCTGAAAGGTAGCGGAAAAGAGTCAAGTGTCTCAATTCAGCGCTACAAAGGTCTGGGAGAGATGAATGCAACTCAGTTGTGGGACACTACTATGAACCCGGAATTTAGAACGCTTCGTCAGGTTTCTATTTCTAATGCCGCCGAAGCCGATCGTATTTTCTCAATGCTTATGGGCGACGACGTTCCGCCTCGTAGAGCCTTCATCGAGAAAAATGCGCGCTACGCGAAAATTGATGTGTAAATCTTAAGAAGATTAGAATGAATACAAACGGTCAGTCTGAAAAGATTGACCGTTTTTTATAGCCTTATATTAGATGAAATAGGGTTAACTCCCTTAATACCGGTCGATATAAATACCGAATCTCACAACGCTGACCAGCCACCACCAGCTACTAACCATCCGCCACTAGCCACTAACTACTTAATTCATTGAGTTTCATCCCAACTCGAATCGGATTGCTCCGGGCGATTAAAATACAAGTCCAGAAAAATAGGTAGGTGATCGCTATAACCGCCTTTGTATGCAGGGCCTTGATAGGTACGGAAAATAACGTCTTGGCCAGCCGCATTTTTAGTGAGCAGCCACGGCGCATCAAAAATTCCCACCGAATTGGGTCGGGTGTATGTCGAACTTCCTTTTAAAAGTTGATTACTGACTATAAAATGATCCAACACTCCCCATTCACCGGCAAAAAAATGGGTACCAAACTTATACTTGACAGGAGCCATCAGGTTTACCAAATCATTAGCACGTGCCTCATCCGGATTTAGTTTTGCATCCAATACATCTTTTAAGCTAATATCGTCGGGCTCGTCATTAAAGTCACCGGTTACCACAATCAGCGGATTATTATACCGCTCATTTAAACTATCTACTTTTTGGCGAATCATGCCGGCCACATGTGCTCTTCCCGGCTCAGAGGCAAACTGACCACCCCAACGTGACGGAAAGTGATTGATAAAAAGATGAAGTGTATCCGCATTGGGCAATATTCCTTTCATGTAAAGAATATCGCGCGTTTTGCGCTCAGGATCGTGTGGAAATACAACGCGGTAATATTTATACAAAATTAAATTGAACTTGTCAGGGCGGTAGAGACAGGCCACATCAATACCTCGTCGGTCAGGCGAATCCTCGTGAATAATTTCGTATCCCGCATTTCTCAACGGAGAATGTTTCGTAAAACCCTCCAATACCCATTTGTTCTCCACTTCACATAACCCTACTATTTCCATAGGCTCCCAAACGCCCATAGCAAGAATGGTGCGTGCCAAACCAACCGATTTCTTTTTGTAACGGCTAAAAGTATACCGGTTTTCACCTTCAGGAGTAAACGCCTCATCACGGGTAAGGCTGTCGTCAACCAAATCAAAAAGGTTTTCAACGTTGTAAAACCCAATTCGAAAATCTGAATTCCCACGTGACTTAATAGCATCATTAAAGCGCTGAAAACCTTCGTCTTGTGCATTCAGCATAAAAGCACATAGCATCAGGCTCAAACCCAAAATAAAACGTACGATTTTCACGATAATTTAACCGGTTTAGATTTTGCTCGGTAAATTAAGTAAATTCCGGCGATAACAAAGGGGATGCTCAGTATCTGTCCCATATTTAACAACATATCGTCTTCCCAAGCTTCCTGGCTAACTTTAAAGAATTCATCGATAAACCGGAGTGTAAAGAGAATAACCAGAAACAGACCAAATAAGTACCCGTTGTTAAATTTATGACTGTGCTTTTTCCAAAGATAAAATAGCACGCCCATTAATACAAGGCAATACAGTGCTTCGTATACCTGAGCAGGATGCCGAAAGTCGAGAGCCATCTCGGGTGGGTATGCGCGAACAAATTTCACACCCCAAGGCATAGAAGTTACTTTACCGATAATCTCTGAATTCATTAAATTACCAAAACGGATGCACGCACCGGTAAAACATACTACAATTACAAGCCGATCAAAAATCCACAAGAAGTCGAGCTTATACTTTCGAGAGTATAGGTAAACCGCAATAAGAATCCCTATTGCACCTTCGTGACTGGCCAAGCCGCCCTTCCAAATCTGCAAAATCTCGGCCGGATGGCTTAAGTAATATCCGGCGTCGTAAAAAAATACGTGGCCTAGCCGGGCACCGATAATAGTGCCCAAAACAACGTATATCGTTAGGTCTTCTACATGCTTCCGGGTCTTTCCGTCCTTTTCGAAAATGTAAATAAGCAAGTACTGGCTCACGAGTAATCCGAGTACGAATAATAATCCATACCACCGTACCGGCCATTCTGTGAAGGGAATCGTGAACGCTTCGGGATCTACGTCCCATACAATTGTGAGTAGTGTATTCAACTTTGTGATGTTGTGTAACCCGCTAATTTAAGAATTCAAACAAGAGTGCATAAAAAAAGCCTGCCGGGATTTGAAATTAATTCATCCGACAGGCTTATATCTTTTATAGAACCGGCTT
>Ga0079223_10000618_pt1 | contig 18888 bp, 14 predicted proteins | sample Stecom2011_FD_75072 | JGI IMG/M metagenome (GOLD analysis project Ga0079223, IMG submission 75072) | Agricultural soil microbial communities from Utah to study Nitrogen management - Steer compost 2011 | ecosystem: Environmental > Terrestrial > Soil > Agricultural land | place: USA: Utah... | reverse complement strand
GTGGCCAAAGTGCACACCAGCCTGCAGCATATCGCGCATGCTTACGTTAGGCATTGTATTTTCCTTTCGGGTTAGGCCTCCATATACCCCACCGGCCAACCTTAAAAAGGCACCCAGGACAGTCTGACGGTATATGTGTGACGTTGATTTAAGCCCTCGCTACTGGCCAGGCCAGATAACGAGAGGCGCGCTTTATACCATATTGAGCGGCAAATGCAAAGTATTCGCCGGGTTTTCTCCTCGGCCCCTAGCGTTGCGCCAGGGCGTCCAGCGTGTGAATCACACCGCGTAATTCAGCCAAACCACGCAGCCGACCAGCATAGGAGTAGCCCGGATTGATACCCGCCTTGCCCACTTCATCGCCCATCAGATGACCGTGGTCGGGACGCATGGCGATGGGAGGCAAATTACTGCCATCGCGCTTGCGGCGGCGCTCCTCGGTCAGCAGCGCATCGATCAGACCCACCATGTCATTATCGCCATCCAGATGATCGGACTCATAGAAAGAGCCGTCCGCTTCGCGCTTGATATTGCGCAGGTGAACAAAGTAGATATGCTCGCCAAATTCACGCGCCATGGCCACCAGATCGTTATCACCGCGAGCACCGTAAGAACCAGCGCACAGCGTCAGACCATTGGCCGGGCTGGAGGCTGCCGCCAGCAACGCACGGGCATCGGCAGCGGTGGAAACCACGCGCGGTAAACCAAACAGGGAAAAAGGCGGATCGTCGGGGTGGATCGCCAAGCGCACTCCGGCCTCTTCTGCCACCGGCACCACTTGGCGCAAGAAGGCAAACAGATTAGCGCGCATACCTTCTTCGCCCAAAGCGATAAACTGGGCAATCGCCCCGCGCACGCCTTCGCGATCGTAACTACCTTCCCCGCCGGGCAGACCGGCAATAATGTTTTTCTCCAGCAGCTCTTTTTCTGCATCGCTCATGGCTTGCAGACGCTGACGGGCGCGCTCCAGTACCTCGGGATCGTAATCCTGCTCGGCGTTCTCGCGTTGCAAAATGTAGACATCGTAAGCGGCAAAGTCGCTCATCTCAAAGCGTAGCGCCTGGCTTTCATTGGGCAAGGTGTAGGAGAGGCTGGTACGGGTCCAATCCACCACCGGCATAAAGTTGTAGCAGACATCAAAAACGCCACAGGCCGCCACGTTGCGAATAGACTGGCAATAATTATCCAAGTAACGGTGATAATCACCCGAGCGGGTTTTAATATCATTGTGCAGAGGGATACTCTCAATCACACTCCACTCCAGGCCCGCCTCTTCGATCATCTGCTTGCGTGCCATAATTTCATCTACCGGCCACACCTCACCGGCGGGAATATGATGCAAAGCGGTGACAATACCCGTGGCACCCGCCTGGGCAATATTGCGTAAACTGACCGTGTCATCCGGACCAAACCAACGCCAGGTTTCTTTCATAGCAGGCCTCGTTCATAGCAAGAGCAAAAGGAATCGGATTCTAGCATATTTGCCCTGCCCTACTCTGCTCACGCCAGAGCCCTGGCCGCCCGCCTCCCTATACACCACAGCGGGGAAATACTAAACTAACGCCTTTATCTCACCCTCATTCTTACCAATTCGCGAAGTGGCCATGACTGTATCGATTAAAACCCCTGATGAAATTGTCAAAATGCGCATTGCCGGTCGCATGGCGGCCGAAGTGCTGGAAATGATTGCCCCCCACGTAAAAGCCGGGGTAACCACCGAGGAGCTGGACCGACTGTGCCACGAACATATTGTCCAGGAGCAGCAGGCCATTCCCGCCTGCTTGAATTACAAAGGCTTCCCCAAGTCCATCTGCACCTCGGTCAACCACGTGATTTGCCACGGCATTCCCTCCGAGAAAAAAGTGCTGAAAAACGGCGACATTATTAATATCGATGTCACGGTGATTTACGACGGCTATCACGGCGATACCAGCAAGATGTATTACGTGGGCGAGCCTGCTGCACACGCCAAACGCTTAGTAGAAGTCACCCAGGAATGTCTTTACCTGGCGATTGATCTGGTGCGCCCGGGCTGCCGCCTGGGGGATATTGGCGAGATTATCCAAAAACACGCCGAGACCAATTACTACTCGGTAGTTGAGGAGTACTGCGGCCACGGCATCGGCAAAGTCTTCCACGAAGAGCCGCAAGTGCTGCACTACGGCCGCGCCGGCACCGGACTGGAATTGCAAGAAGGCATGACTTTCACCATTGAGCCGATGATTAACGCCGGACGCAAACACACCAAGCTCAAGCGCGACGGCTGGACTGTGGAAACCAAAGACGGGCGCCTGTCGGCTCAATGGGAGCACACGCTGGCGGTTACCGCCGATGGTGTCGAGGTACTCACCGCACGCACGGAAGAGCGCTACTACTCATGAGCACCAGCTTGCCGCCCTATTTTACGCGGCCGCTTTTTTTCTTTGATCAAACGCGCTTTCGCCAGGCACTGGAAACCGGATCGGCCATCACAGTTCTTAAAGACGCTTTCGTGGCGGCCAGCGCCCAATTCGACATACGTTTTCGCGAAGGCGAGGATGTTCGCGCTTTAATTTATGAGCGCGCCCTGTTTGTCGATTGCCTATTGCATTACGCTTGGCACCAATTTGATTGGCCCGCCGGCATCAGCATGGAAGCCGTGGGCGGTTACGGCCGCTGCGAGCTTCACCCTCATTCAGATATTGATCTATTAATTCTGCACCGCGAAGGCGTGGCTGAAGCCTGCCGCGAGCAACTGGAACAGCTGTTAACTTTACTGTGGGATATTGGTCTTGATCTCGGCCACAGCGTGCGCACCATCGATCAGTGCGTGGCATTGGCTGGAGAAGACATTACCGTCGCCACCAATATTATGGAGTCGCGCACTCTGGTGGGCGACAGGTCGCTGGGTAAAGAATTGCAGGCCCAAACCGGACCCAACACTTTGTGGCCCGCTGACGCTTTCTTTCGCGCTAAATGGGACGAACAGATTCAGCGCCACCAAAGATATCAAAACAGTGAATACAATTTAGAGCCAAATATTAAAAACGCGCCCGGTGGCCTGCGCGATATTCAAATGATTAGCTGGGTGGCCAAGCGCTTCTTCCAGGTACGCACACTCCGACAACTGCACGGCAAAGGCTTTTTTACCGAAGAAGAATTTAGCCTGCTGGAAAACGGCGAAGAGTTCCTCTGGCGAGTGCGCTACGGTTTGCACATGGTGGCCGAGCGCGCCGAAGAGCGTTTGCTATTTGATCATCAGCGCGAGCTGGCCAAACTGTTCGGCTATAAAGACACAGAGGAGAGACTCGCTGTCGAGCAGTTTATGCATAAGTACTTTCGGCTGGTTATGTCCCTGCGTGAACTCAACGATGTGCTGTTGCAGTTTTTGCAGGAAGCCATTTTGCAACGAGGCCTGAAAAAAAGTGTGAGCCCCATCAACGAGCGCTTTCAAAAGCGCGACGGTTATATTGAAGCCACCCATATTTACGTATTCGAAGAAACCCCCTCCGCTCTGCTGGAGATTTTTGTGCTTATAGCGCAAAACCGGGATATCGAAGGCGTGCGCGCCTCCACCATCCGCTTGCTGCGAGAAAGCCGCCATCTGATTGATGATAACTTTCGCCGCAACCCCACTAACAACCAGTTGTTTATCCAGCTTTTTAATTACCCTGAACGTTTGAGTGAACAACTGCGGCGCCTGTGGCGCTATGGCATTCTCGGTCTCTACCTGCCCGAGTTTGGCCGGGTGACCGGACAGATGCAGCACGACCTGTTTCATATTTATACCGTGGATGCACATACGCTTCAGGTAGTGCAAAACATGTGCGACTTTTTTCTGCCCGAGGCGCGCGAGGATTTCCCCATCGCCTGGCATGTGATGAAGCGCCTGCCCAAGCCCAAGCTGTTATTTATTGCCGGCCTCTATCACGATATTGCCAAGGGCCGCGGAGGTGATCACTCGACCTTGGGCGCTGAAGATGCCCAGGCCTTTGGCGAGCGTCACAAGCTGTCATCCAGCGAGCGACGGCTGATTAGCTGGCTGGTGGAAAAGCATTTGCTGATGTCATCGGTTTCGCAAAAACAGGATATTTCCGACCCGGAGGTTATCTACAACTTTGCCCTCACCGTGGGCGACCAAATGCACCTGGATTACCTCTATGCGCTGACCGTAGCCGACATTAACGCCACCAACCCCACGCTCTGGAATACCTGGCGCGCCAGCCTTATGCGCCAGCTCTATCTGGAGACCAAGCGCACCCTGCGTCGCGGTTTGGAATCCATTGTCGACAAACAAGCCTGGATGGAAGAAACCCAACAGGTAGCCATCGCCCGGCTCAATCGTCACGGTGTTAGTACCGAGCAGGTGCTGGCGATCTGGGAAGATGTGAACGAAGATTATTTTCTGCGCGAGTCCTATCTGGATATCGCCTGGCACACGCAAGCAATTCTGCAGCACCAGGGCGAGAAGCCGCTGATCCTGATCAAGGAAACCCATAGCCGCGACCTTGAAGGTGCCACACAAATTTTTGTGCGCAGCAAAGGCCGCGATAATGTGTTTGCGGCAGTGGCCAATGGTCTCGATCAGCTCAACCTGAGCGTTCAGGATGCCCGCATTTACAGCTCTCGCTCGGGCCATACGCTGGATACTTTTTATGTTCTCAACCAGGAAGGTGAACCACTGGGCAGCGACCGCCGTGTGCTGCGACACGTTCACGATACCTTGCAAAAAGAGCTCTCGCTGGTAGGAGAATATCGCGAGATTATTACCCGGCGTACTCCGCGGCGACTCAAGCATTTTAAACTGCCTACGCGCACCAGCCTGCACAACGATATGATCAGCGGCTACACTCAACTGGAAGTCATCAGCCCCGACCGGCCGGGACTTTTAGCCTGCATTAGCCGTATTTTTATCACTTTTGATATCCATTTGCAGAATGCCAGAATTGCCACCATGGGCGAGCGAGTCGAGGACGTATTCCTGATTGCTGACAGCCAGGGGCAACCGCTGAGCGACCCGGCTCTGTGTGAAGCATTACAACAAGAAATTTGTCGCCAACTGGATCAGCGCGTGGATCAGTTCGCCGCTGTTTATTGATAGTCATTTATTGATCGCCTTTAAAAACCTAGAGATATTTCCATGAATTCTGATTTGCCTCGCTTGCAGCCCTACCCTTTCGAAAAGCTGGCCGCTCTCAAAGCAGGCATTATCCCGCCAGCGGAGCTATCGCCTATAGCCCTATCCATTGGCGAGCCCAAACACACGCCGCCGCCTTTTGTGCTGGAGACACTGGCCCGTGAACTTCCGCGTCTGGCTCAGTACCCGGCCACTCGCGGCATGCCCGAGTTACGCCAAGCCATGGCTTACTGGGTGAGTCGCCGTTTTAAATTGCACCGCCCGTTGGATGCCGAACGGGAAATTTTGCCGGTAAATGGTACTCGTGAGGCGCTATTCGGTATTGCCCAAACGCTAGTCGATCGCTGTCTGCCACGGCCCACCATTGTCTGTCCCAATCCTTTTTATCAAATCTATGAAGGTGCCGCGCTCTTGGCCGGTGCCCAGGTACATTTTATTAACTGCGGCGCCGAGACTGAGTTTGTACCTGACTTTGCCACTGTGCCGGCGCAAGTGTGGCAAGACTGTCAATTGCTTTATCTCTGCTCACCGGGCAACCCTACCGGCGCCGTGATTAATATCGAACAGTATGAGCAGCTACTCGCCCTGGCAGACAAGCACGATTTTGTGGTTGTCTCGGATGAATGCTACAGCGAACTCTACCCCGATGAGCAAGCGCCACCGCCAGGATTACTCGAAGCTTGTCATGCGCTGGGACGCGAGGATTTTTCCCGCTGTCTGGTTTTTCACAGCCTCTCCAAACGCTCCAATTTGCCCGGTTTGCGCTCGGGTTTTGTCGCTGGCAACCAACAACTCATTCAGGTATTTTTACACTATCGCACCTATCAGGGTTCCGCCATGGCGCCGCCTACCCAAGTGGCCAGCATTGCCGCCTGGCAAGACGAAGCTCATGTGCACGCTAACCGCCATGCCTACCGCGCCAAGTTTGATGCGGTGCTCAATATTCTCGGCGACTGCATGGACGTGACTCGTCCTCAGGCAGGATTTTATCTCTGGCCGCGCACGCCCATTCCCGGTGAAGAATTTGCCCAGCGCTTGTTCTCTGAGTACAACGTCACCGTTTTACCGGGCCGTTATCTGGCGCGCGAGAGCGACGGACATAACCCCGGCCATTGGTATGTACGTATGGCACTGGTGGCAACAGAAGCTGAGTGCGTGGAAGCTGCAGAGCGCATCCGTACTTTTATCAATCATTTATAATATTTGACATGACAACACCGGTAAAAAATCTCAACTTGCAACAACGGGTCACGTTAATCCAGCAAACGCTGGACAACCTCTACCCCAACCCGCCGATACCGCTGGATCACTTCGACTCCTACAGCCTGTTGGTGGCTGTGCTCTTATCGGCCCAGTGCACCGACCTGCGCGTTAATCAGGTGACGCCCGCACTGTGGCAACTTGCGGATAACCCTGCGGATATGGCGCAGGTACCGGTGGAAGAAATTCAGGCGATCATTCGTCCCTGTGGTTTGTCACCACAAAAATCGCGCGCTATTTCTGTGCTGTCCCAACGGCTGGTAAATGAATTTGACAGCCAGGTGCCCGCCGACTTTGAAGCACTTGAAAGCCTGCCCGGCGTGGGTCATAAAACGGCCAGCGTGGTGATGAGCCAAGCCTTTAATATTCCCGCCTTTCCGGTGGATACTCATATTCATCGTTTAGCCCAGCGCTGGGGTTTGACGCGCGGCAAAAATGTGACCCAGACAGAAAAAGATCTCAAGCGGCTGTTTGCTCGTGAACACTGGAACAAACTGCATCTGCAAATTATTTATTACGGTCGCGAGCACTGTACTGCACGCGGCTGCGACGGACGCCAATGTGGTCTCTGTCGCGCCTGTTATCCCGCCCGCAAACATCCCAAGAAGCTGCACAAACCCTGACGCCGAAGCGGCTTTTTGCTATAATGCCTGGTTCTGTCGACGGTCAGATAACACCGCCACCTCTCCCCGCGCCAAGCGCCGGCCGCGTTCACATTAACGGGAAGCTAGAGATGACGACCACGGTAATTTACGGTATTAAAAACTGCGATACAGTGAAAAAAGCACGAGCTTGGCTGACGCAACGGGGGATCGACTATCGTTTTGTGGATGTGCGCGAAGACGGCATCAGCCAAGCGCAAGTGGCGCAGTGGATCGAACGCCTGGGAGCGGAGACATTAATCAATAAACGCTCTACCACCTGGAAGCAGCTTGATGCAGAGCAGCAATCTGCGATTAATTCGCCCGCCAACGCGGCGAAATTAATTCTGGCGCAACCCACATTAATTAAGCGCCCTTTACTGGAAACAGGTGAACATGTGGGCACCGGCTTTAAAGCCGCAGATTACATCCATATCTTTTCTTCTTAATTAATTACTTACAGGAAGTTAGCTATGACAGAAGTTTATAGTCTTGGTCTCGGTATCGGCACGCAAAACAGTCAAGGACAATGGCTGGAAGTCTATTACCCAAGCCCGGTATTAAAACCAGATACCGCCACGGCTCAGGCCGTTTCCCAAGTGATGAATTACAGCGGTGGCAATGAAGCCGTCACCTTGAGTGCCGACGCCACCGTCGCCCTGGCAGATGCACTGGAAAAAGCCGGTAACCAGGAGCAGGCCGCTATTGCCTCGCGCATGTACCACAGCAAGCGACCGCTGGTGGCCACCCTGCTCGCCACAGACACCGCTCCTTCCAGCGTGCCTGAAGCCTATTTGAAATTACACCTGCTATCGCACCGGTTAGTTAAACCCCACGATACAGAGCTGGCCAGCTTGTACGAGGTATTACCCAATGTGGCCTGGACCAACGCCGGCGCTATCGACTTATCCGAACTGCCCGAGCGCCAGTTGCAGGCCTGCCTTGCCGGTGAACCGCTGAATGTTTACAGCGTGGATAAATTCCCCAAAATGACCAACTATGTGGTGCCCTCCGGCGTGCGCATTGCTCACACAGCACGGGTGCGCCTGGGCGCTTATCTGGGCGAAGGCACCACCATCATGCATGAAGGTTTTGTCAATTTTAACGCTGGCACCGAAGGCCCGAGCATGGTTGAGGGGCGTATTTCCGCCGGTGTGTTTGTAGGCGAGGGTTCTGACTTGGGCGGCAGCAGCTCGACAATGGGCACTATGTCTGGCGGTGGCAACTTGAAGGTCTCACTGGGTAAATCCTGCTTGCTGGGCGCCAACGCCGGCACCGGCATACCCCTGGGCGATCGCTGTACCGTGGAGTCTGGCCTGTATATTACCGCTGGCACCAAAGTCACACTGCTGGACGAGCAGGAACAGGAAGCGGGTGTGGTGAAGGCACGCGAGCTGGCAGGCAAAAACGATTTGCTCTTCCGCCGCAATTCTCTTAGTGGACGCATTGAGTGTTTGACTAATCAGTCCAGCGTGCAACTCAACAAAATGTTGCACCTGAACTGAGGTCAATCCTCTAGGCCGCTTCGCGTAGCACTTGTGCTGGCGAAGCGGTCACCACCTGACGACAACTGAAAGCGCCCAGCGCACCCACCAGCAGCGCCACTACCAGCGGCGTCGTCAGCCAGTAGGCATAGTGAGGCTGCACCGGCACTTCAAAAACCCACACCTGCAAACTCAACAATAAAATTTCGGCACCGATGACGGCGATAACACCGGCCACCAATCCCAACACAGCAAACTCTATCCACACACTGTTGACGATTAAGCGTCCCGGACTCCCCAACGCACGTAAGAGCCCAGCTTCCTGTTTTCGAGAAGCCAGGGAACCGGTCACCGCCGCCATCAGCACCAAAATGCCACCGGCAAGCACCAGCAAAAGCACCAACTGCACACCATCACTCACCTGATTAACAATGGTGCGAATCTGGTCGATAATACGGTCCAGCTCCAACACCAGAATGGTAGGATGCTCGCGCAATAAAGTATTAATAAAACTTTTTTGCTCGGGGCTGATGTAAACGCTGGTCATATACATAGGCGCAAAATCATCCAGCGCACCCGGCTGAAAAATAAAGAAAAAATTAGGCTGCATGGATTCCCATTCCAAAGTGCGAAAACTCGCCACTTCCGCCTTGGCCTGCAAGCCGCCCAAAGAAAACGTAAGAGTGTCACCCAACGACAGACCCATGCGTTCGGCCATTTCCACTTCCAACGACACACCGGGTAAATCCTGTCGTTGCCAACTATCCCACCAGTCACCGGCCACAATTTGGTTATCCGGACCCAAGTGTTCGCTCCAGGTAAGATTGACCTCGCGCTCAATACCTTCTTCCATCTTGGCGTCGTCATTGATGTGCGTCAGCCTGCCGCGCACCATCGGATAAAGCTGTTCCTGATTCAGTTCATTGTCTTCCAGCAATTGGAGTAAATCGGCAGTGGCATCAGGCGGTACATTCACCAAAAAATGATTAGGCGCCCGCTCGGGCACCTTGACCTGCCATTCATCAATCAATGAAGTGCGCACAATCGTCAGCGTCAGCAGCAACATAACCGCCGTGGCAAACACCACTACCTGCACCACACTGGCCGCTTTGCGCCGCTGAATACTGCCCAGAGCCAGACGCCAGTAACTACCTGCCTGACTGCCGAGGCGCCGACCACTGGCCAGTAAACCAAAGGCCAGCGCAATAGCCAGCAACGCCACAGCTCCCAGCGCCACCACTACTGACAACCCGAGCCACAAATCACGACTGAACAGGCTTACCAATAACAAGAGCACCGCCAGTGCCATCGCTATCTGTACACCCACTGCGCTGGTGGGCACTACCAGTTCTTGACGCAGCACCTTAATCGGCGGCACGCCCGGCAGATGCCAGATCGCTGGCAGAGCAAAGCCCAGTAAACATAAAGGCCCAGAAAGCAGACTCAGCACACAGGCCAGCAAGCCCGGCGACGCCATAGGCACAAAATACAAACGCGCCACCGCCTCGGCAATGATCCACTGGATAATGCTTCCCAACCCCAAGCCTATCAACGAAGCCACTGCCGCCAGCAGCAACAATTGCACCGCATAAAGTGTTCGCACTCGCGAACTGCGAGCGCCCAGGCTTTTTAACAGCGCCACCGGATAAATATGTCGTTCGGCAAACTGGCGTGCAGCCAAGGCAATAGCAACGCCGGCCAGCAAGACGCCCATCATCGCCGCCAGCACCAAAAAGTTACGACCTGTTTGCAACGTACCCTGCAAACGGCGCTGGGCATTTTCCACCCGCAAAACTGTTTCGTGCTCCGACAGCGAAGGCTCCAGCCAGTCGATAAAGCGATTCATCGCCCCTTCCTCGGCGGCCAGCAACCAGTGATACTCCACCCGACTGCCCGGCTGAATGACACCAGTGGCTGGCAAGTCGGCCCAGTTGAGCATCACTCGCGCACCCAGCAAACCAAAAGGGCTGGTGCCATCGGGTTCGCGAATAATCACCTGCCTCACCACAAACTGCTGCTCGCCCACCTGCAAACTGTCACCAAGCTCAATATTCAGCAGCGGCAACATACGCGAGTCCACCCAGACTTCCCCGCGCGCGGGTATGCCTTCGGCGGGAGCAATCTGCGCCGGATCCATGGTGAAAGGAACCTGACTGGTTTCGATGTCGCCGCGTAGCGGATAACCCACATCCACAGCCTTAATAGAGGCCAGATGCATTTCGTCACCGGCAAACACCATAGAGCCAAAGTGCGCGGCCAGGGTCTGGCGAATGTCGCGCTCAGTGGCCGCCTGCAACCACTCCGATTGCGGCTCGCGGTTGCTGGTAATAATCCGATCGCCCCCCAAAAGCGCCGAACTCTCGGCCATCAAGGTGCGCTCCAGCGAAGCCGTAAACAGAGCAATGGTGCTCACCACCGTCACCGAAACCACCAGCGCCAAGGCCAACAGCTTTACCTCACCGCTGCGCCAATTGCGCCACAACAATCGCCACGCCAACATCTATTCGTCTCCCAACAATTGCCCCGCGGCCAGTTGAATACGGCGCGCACAGCGGGCCGCCAAGCGCTCCTCGTGAGTAATCAATATTAGTGTTGTACCGCTTTGACGATTGAGATCAAACAACAGGTCGGCAATCTTTTCTCCCGTGTGGCTGTCGAGATTTCCCGTGGGCTCATCAGCAAATAAAATCTCTGGCGTACAGGCAAAGGCGCGAGCAATCGCTACCCGCTGCTGCTCACCGCCTGAAAGCTGCGGCGGATAATGTCCCATACGTGCTGCCAGGCCCACCCGCGACAGAAACTCTTCGGCCGCTTGCCGCGCCTGCCGGTCACCGCGCAACTCCAGCGGCAACATCACGTTTTCCAGCGCCGTCAGCCCAGGCAATAATTGAAAAGACTGAAACACAAAACCCACATGGCGCGCCCGTACATCGGCCCGCCCTTCCTCGTCCAGTGCGCCTAAATCTTGTCCCGCCAATAACACCCGACCGCTGGTGGGCACATCCAAGCCGGCCAGCAAACCCAATAAAGTCGACTTGCCCGAACCCGACTCACCGGTAATTGCCAGTGTTTCACCGCTATTTACGGCCAGAGAAATCGCCTGCAAGATCGTCAGATCACCGGCGGCGGTAGTCACCACTTTGCCCAGATCTTCGGCCTGGATGATCACCTTGTCGCCGACCGGAAAGGGTGCCACCACATCAATTTGGGGTTGATTCATAAGAGTATCCATCTTGTATTGTCAGCCAGGGAGGCTTAGGTTACGCTTTTGCACCACCCGGCGGGCTGATTTTTTATCTCGCCACTGCAAAGAATGGTTAATCATGCATACATTGTATAGACGTAAATACCTGTTGTTCGGATGCATCATCGTATTGTACCTGGGATTAATAAGCGCGCTGGTACAGGCAGACGAGCGGCCCACCATCCTGGTACTGGGCGACAGCCTGAGCGCAGGCTATGGCATAGATCCACGCGAGGGCTGGGTAGAATTATTGCAACAACGTGTGGATAAAGAAAACCATCACTACCAGGTGGTCAACGCCAGCGTCAGCGGTGACACCACCAGCGGCGGCAAGGCGCGACTGGGGCGCCTGCTCGACACCCACCAACCCGACATCCTTATTCTCGAACTGGGCGGCAATGACGGCCTGCGCGGCCAGCCCATACGCTTGATGCATCGCAACCTCAGCGACATCATCGAACAGGCGCAGGCGGCTGACGCCAAAGTGTTACTGGTGGGTATGCAAATCCCCCCCAACTATGGCACACGCTACACCCGCTCTTTTGTCGACACCTACACGGAACTAGCCGCCGAGTATCAGTTGGCCTTAGTGCCTTTCTTTCTCGACAAGGTGGCGCTTGAACGCGACTTGATGCAAAGCGACGGCATTCACCCCACCGCCGAAGCCCAGCCGCAACTGCTGGACAACCTCTGGCCGCACTTACAACCGCTGTTATAATTTCTGTTTAGGCTGGAACGATACCGGGCATACCAGTATAGCCTGGCAAGGCTTGAACACGTTTTATCCATGCTTGAATAGTCGGGTATTACTCCAGTGATACACCGCCCTCCCCAATCAAAGCCAAAGACGGCCTGCAATTATAAACAGCAATGTTGTCAAAATTCATTAAGCTCTGGCATATACGTGCCTGAGCTCTGAATCAATAACGCAATACCGCGTGAACTCAATTAACCAGCTCCAGGTACTCCACCATGAGTTGCACTTTTTGCTGGCCGCGAAATTCGTTGACGTCTAGACGGTAGGCGATACGGATTTTTTTTACCGCGTTATTAGGCCATTGGGCAGGGTCGATATTAAAGGCGATGGCATCCAATGCGGATGGGTTATCGGCGCTGTGTGCCAATTGTAGTTTCAAATGTTTTTCGCCCACCAGGCGCTGTTGCAGAATATAAAATTCGCCATCAAAGGTGGGCTCGGGAAAGTGCTGCCCCCAAGGGCCGGCATCGCGCAGCGTTTGTGCGAGTGTGAGGTTAAATTCTGTGGGGGCTAATTCACCATCGGAGAGAATCAGCGCCTGTAAATCCTCGGCGCTCAACTGTCGGCGCACCTCGGCGTCAAAAGCGGCGCTAAAGGCCTGGTAATTTTCTCGGGCGATACTCATGCCCGCAGCCATGGCGTGGCCACCAAATTTTTGCAGCAGTTCAGGGTGCCGGGCCGCCACGGCGTCCAGAGCATCGCGAATATGCAGGCCGCGAATAGAACGCGCCGAACCTTTGATGGTGTCTGTGTCGTCATCCATATTGGCAAAGACAATGACCGGGCGATGCAGGCGATCTTTAATGCGTGAGGCCAGTATCCCAATAACGCCCTGATGCCAGTTGCCATCGTAAAGGCACAGGCCCCAGGGCATGCCCTCGGGGTTGCTCACATCAATCTTGTCCAGCATGGTTAGCGCCTCGCGCTGCATTCCGCTTTCGATGGCTTTGCGGTCGCGATTAAAACCATCCAGCTCCAGCGCCAATTCACGCGCTTCGCTTTCATCATCGCTCAGCAGGCAGCGTATGCCCACGCTCATATCGTCCAGCCGACCGGCGGCATTGAGGCGCGGCCCGAGAATAAAACCCAGGTCGCTGGCGGTGAGTCGCTCGGGCGATCTGCCCGCCACTTCCAACAGTGCCAGTAAGCCGGGGCGTGTGGCGCGGGCGCGAATACGTTTGAGACCCTGCGCGACCAGAATGCGATTGTTGTGATCCAGCGGCACCACATCGGCGACGGTGCCCAGTGCCACCAAGTCGAGATACTGGGCCATATTCGGCTCGGCAATACCGGCTTCGGTAAACCAGCCAGTGTCGCTCAACTCTCGGCGCAGGGCATTGAGCACATAAAAAATAACACCCACGCCCGACAGGTTTTTGCTGGGAAAAGGACATTCGGGCTGGTTGGGATTCACCATGGCATCGGCCGTGGGCAGGGTTGCACCAGGCAAGTGGTGATCTGTAACCAGCACTGCAATACCCAGGGCCTGGGCGGCAGCTACGCCTTCATGGCTGGAGATGCCGTTATCGACGGTGACGATTAAATCCGGCTGATACTCGGCGGCCACTTGCACAATTTCTGTTGTCAGGCCGTAGCCGTACTCGAAACGGTTGGGCACCAGAAAATCGACTTGCTGTAAGCCCATGGCTTTTAATGCCAGCACCGCCAGCGCCGAACTGGTGGCACCATCGGCATCAAAGTCGCCGACAATTAAAACCCGAGCATTAGCGACTACCGCATCGGCCAGCAAGCTGACAGCTTCCTCCAGTCCTTTAAGGTCGGGACGCGCCAGCACGGTTAGCGAGTGATCAAGCTGCTCGGCAGAGGTCACTCCGCGTGCGCCATATACGCGCTGTAACAAAGGGGCAAGATGAGGTAGTGAGAGAGTACTGGCGGGGCGGCGTTTAATTATTTTTTGCATGACAAGGAGATTCAATGGCCCCCGGTCGGCGCCTTATCGGCAGCCGCCAAGGGAAAAGTGGAATAATTAATGGCCGAGTGTGCGCGTTATAAATTTATGTACGTCGCTCAGATTATTGGGCAGTACTTCGTAGCGCTCTTCACGTTTGAACAAATCGTTCATGTGATGCGGCAAAGCGGGATCGTCGCTCTGCCCTGCCTCTTTGACCGCCTCGGGAAATTTGGCCGGGTGGGCAGTGGCCAGACACACCATAGGCGTGCTTTGGTTGCGCCGGGTTGCCCGTGCTGCTTCCACGCCGATAGCGGTGTGTGGGTCGAGCAGGTATTCGGTTTTCTCGAATACCTCGCGAATCACTTCGACCATTCGCGCATCGTCTACCCGGTGGCTGGAAAACAAAGCTCGGGCACGCTCCAGTGCGGTATCGCTTAAGTGCATGGCACCGGATTTAAAGTCTTCCATCAACTGACGGATGGCATCGCCATCGCGCTGGTAAAGATCGAACAGCATGCGTTCAAAGTTGCTCGACACCATAATATCCATACTCGGCGACAGCGTGTGTTCCAACGGTTGTTTGCTATGATCGTTGGCGCTGATGCAGCGGTGCAGAATATCGTTACTGTTGGTGGCAATGACCAATTGCTCGATGGGCAGTCCCATGCGCTTGGCTAAATAGCCGGCAAAAATATCGCCAAAATTACCGGTGGGCACCGAGAAGGAAACAGGGCGCGCTGGAGCACCCAACGCCAGCGCGGCATAAAAGTAATAGACGATCTGCGCCATAATGCGCGCCCAGTTAATGGAGTTGACCGCCACTAACTGACGCCCTTCAGGCAGAAAGCCCTGATTGGCAAAGCTGGCTTTCACCATGTTTTGGCAATCATCAAAATTACCGTCGAGAGCAATGTTGTGTACATTATTTTCCAATACGGTGGTCATTTGCCGGCGCTGAACATTGGAGACTCGGTTATGCGGGTGGAGAATAAAAATATCCACGTTCTCCGAGCGCCGACAGCCTTCGATAGCCGCCGAGCCAGTGTCGCCCGAGGTGGCGCCCATGATGACAACTTTTTGCTGGCGTTTTTTCAAAATATAGTCCAGCAGATGACCGAGAAATTGCAGGGCAAAGTCTTTAAAGGCCAGAGTCGGCCCCTGAAACAATTCCAGAATCCACTCGTTGTGGCTAGTTTGTACCAACGGGGCAATGGCGCCATGACGAAAGCTTTTATAGGCTTCGCCGATAATGCGTTTAAGTTCTGCATCGGGCACCTCGCCCGCCACAAAAGGCGACATGACCTTAAAGGCCAGCTCTTCATAGGACAGGCCCACCCAGGAGGCTATTTCCTCTTGACTAAATTCAGGCAGAGTTTCCGGCACATAGAGACCGCCGTCAGGTGCCAGACCTGTTAAAACCACATCTTCAAAATTCAGTGCCGGTGCTTGTCCGCGGGTGCTGATATATTTCACGTTGCTAACCTGATCTGTCGGTTGAGACTCAAGACGGCAGAGCCGCCCGTTATTTTAAAGGTTCCAGACGAATCCGGGTAATGGGACCGGTGATAGAACTGAGCGCTTCGATTTTACTGATGGCGGCCGTCAGATCTTTTTCCTGAGCGCGGTTGGTCAGCAAAATCAGCGGGACAATTTCTTCTTCATCGTCCGCTTCTTTTTGGATCAAGGCTTCAATACTGATGCCCGAGTCGCTGAGGATGGTCGCCACTTGCGACAAAACGCCAGGCTTATCCAGCGCCGACATACGCAAATAATAAGCGGTCTGCACATCTTCAATCGGCAAAATAGCCCGGTCACTGAGACTGCCTTGCTGAAAGCCCAGATAGGGAACCCGGTGTTCGGGGTTGGCCGTAAGCGTGCGCGCTACATCCACAATATCGGCAATCACCGCCGAGGCTGTGGGTTCAGCACCGGCACCAGCACCGTAGTACATGGTGGGACCAACGGCATCGCCTTTGACCATTATTGCGTTCATCACGCCGTCCACATTGGCAAGTTGAAGCTTGGCGGGAATCAACGTGGGGTGAACGCGCAATTCAATACCGTCGGCCACTTTGCGGGCAATGCCCAGGTGTTTAATGCGATAGCCCAGCTCTTCGGCATAAACCACATCCACAGGTTCGATTTGGCTAATACCTTCGGTAAAGACTTTGTCGAACTGCAGGGGAATGCCAAAGGACATGGATGCCAGAATCACCAGTTTATGCGCGGCATCTATGCCTTCCACATCAAAGGTGGGATCGGCTTCGGCGTAACCCAGTGCCTGAGCTTCGGCCAGCACATCGGCAAACTCGCGGCCCTTGTCTCGCATTTCTGTGAGAATAAAATTGCCCGTGCCATTAATAATGCCCGCCAGCCATTCAATGCGGTTGGCCGCTAGGCCTTCGCGAATGGATTTGATAATGGGGATACCACCGGCTACGGCTGCCTCAAAGGCGACAGTGACGCCTTTCTGATTGGCCGCGGCAAAAATTTCGTTGCCGTGTTCTGCAATCAAAGCTTTGTTCGCCGTTACCACATGCTTGCCGTTTTCAATCGCTGCAAGAATTAATTCGCGGGCATAAGTAATGCCGCCAATTAATTCCACCACAATATCAATGTCGGGGTTGTTCACCACCTCCATCAAGTCGCGGGTGACATTCAGCGAGGTCATATCGCAATGTGGGTTGTCGCGCCGGGCACCCACTTGCGCGAGAATAATATCGCAACCGGCACGGGCGTTAATAACCCGTTGATTGCGCGCCAGCACATTGACTGTGCCACTGCCCACGGTGCCCAGACCACAGAGTCCTATTTTGACCGGTTTCAAGCTCCACTCCCTAATATTTATTGCGAGGTTAGTAAGATAATTCACTCTGCCGATAAAATAAAAAAGACAGCAACCTTACGCAGGCAAGAGTTGCTGTCATTGGCTATTCGATGCGGCAAAAAAACCTGTTATTGATCGCCCTGCTCAATCGCCTGCAGTAAGTTTTCCGGCGGCATATAGCCCAGCAGCAAACGGCCATCGGGCAATAAAATTGCCGGGGTAGCGTTTACGCCCAGCTCGCCGCCTGTGCGGAATTGTTCCGCCACCGGGTTATCACAGGTGTGAGGTTTAACATTGCGCAGGTTTTTCAAATCGTTCATGACCTGTTTTCTGTCGGGGGCACACCAAGCGCTTTCCAGCTTGGCTGCCGAGGGGCTATCCGCCCCGGCCCGAGGATAAGCGAGATAGCGAATCTCGATACCCAGGTCATTGTAGCCGGGCTTTTTCTCGCCCATCTCATCGTAGCTGTTGATATGGCTGTGCAAACGACGGCAATAGCCACAATCCACATCGGTAAAGACATAGGCTACCGCGCGGGTTTCGCCTTCGGGAGCAAAGTTAATGGTCTCGGACAGCTCCAGATCGGCCACAAATTTCTGCCGCGCCTCAAGGAGATAAGGATCTTGTACCGGCACCAGACCCGCATCGGTGACCTGATACAAATCGCCCATAAAAACGTGCTCGCCATCGCCAGTGATTAAGACCGCAGGGCCGCCGACGATTTGCACGCGATAGAGCCCTTCCAGCACGGAGGGATTAATGGGTCCAAGGGGTGCGCCGTTGGTTAAACCTTTAAGTTTTTGCTCGATAATCGCTTCGGGAGTCAAGCTTTCAACGACCTCTTGGGCCAAGCTGTGGAAACTCAAAAAGGGCGTCAACAACAGGGCCGCCACAAATGTGCAAAGCTGTTTCATAAACCGTGTCTCTATGGAATCAATGGGAGTCATCATAACATAATAAGCGCCGCTTCGACCGCACAGAGCGGAGTTTGCTCCCCGGCTTTTGCCATCCTTGCGTTTCTTCACTATCCGGCTGCAACTGGCTAACCACGCGGGTGATGCTCGCCGTGCAGGGCTTGCATGCGGGCCTTGGCCACATGGGTATAAATCTGGGTGGTGGACAGGTCGCTGTGACCCAACAGCAGTTGCACAACACGCAAATCGGCTCCGTGGTTGAGCAAGTGGGTGGCAAAGGCATGGCGCAGCGTGTGGGGCGACAAAGGTTTTTCGATACCCGCCACTTGCGCCCAGTGTTTGACCCGGTGCCAGAAAGTCTGCCGGGTCATCATCTGCCCGCGGCTGCTGGGAAAGACCACTTCGCTGAGCTGGTCGGCGCCCAAGAACTGAGCTCGCGCTTCACGTAGATAGCGCTGCAGCCAGTGCGCCGCTTCATCACCCATGGGCACCAGCCGCTCCTTGCTGCCCTTGCCCATTACCCGCACCACTTGTTGGCGCTGGTTTACCCAGGGCAAGGTGAGTCCTATCAACTCTGAGACTCGCAGTCCCGAAGCGTAGAGCAGCTCTAGCATGGCGCGATCACGCAAGCCAATGGGCTGATCGAGATCTGGCGCTGCCAGCAGGGATTCCACATCGGCCTCGCTCAACAGTTGCGGCAAGCCGTTTACCAGACGCGGATTTTGTACATTGG
>Ga0079223_10000616_pt1 | contig 18899 bp, 18 predicted proteins | sample Stecom2011_FD_75072 | JGI IMG/M metagenome (GOLD analysis project Ga0079223, IMG submission 75072) | Agricultural soil microbial communities from Utah to study Nitrogen management - Steer compost 2011 | ecosystem: Environmental > Terrestrial > Soil > Agricultural land | place: USA: Utah... | reverse complement strand
TAATGATCGATCGAATAGAGGGAGATAGTTATATCGGTAGAACAGAAGCCGATTCTCCGGAAGTAGATAACGAAGTTATTATACCGAAATCATCGGGTTATGCACGTGTCGGCGACTTTGCAGATGTGAAAATTACCGATGCCGAGCCTTATGATTTGTTTGGCGAATTGGTTGAGTAACAAGTAAAATCAAATTGAACTTATTTTTTCTTCGTGTTTTTTGATTTCGATTCGATCTTTGCGATTTCTGCTTTTAGCCTATCCGTATATTTTAAATCCCACATGATCATTTGTAGTCTTCGGTCGAAGTATGCTTTGCCGATTGGTTTTTTAAGATAAAGCGCTGATATTTCAAAGTCGCTTGCGGGCTGCATCGACATATTGGTTGGAAACAGATAGCCTCTTTCCTGTTCTATGTCAATTACATCGCGGGTATCTATTTCTAAATACTTGGTGTACATTCCCTGGTATTCGTAATAGATTAAATAGATATTGTCAAATTTTAATTCTAAGGCATAAAATGCTGAATCGTCAGACGCAATTTGTACAGTTTCGCCGTATAAATCACGCATGGTGATTACCACACCCGGAAGGATTTGCTCATTTCCATTTTGGAATTTTCGAGAAGTGAGGCCGTAAAGATGGATATCAATATTGCTGGTCGTATCTTCCAAAAACTCTAATCCCTTTTTGTCAGCGTAGCTCATGTTATCCGATACTTGAGCGTGTAAACCCACATTTCCAATAAATATTATAGCAAAAAAATATCGAAGAAGTTTTCTCATCTCTGTTTATGTTTCGTCAACCGATTATTATCAGTCGTTTTGTAGTAGTTTTAATTTTGCTTCAAAGCTATCCGCGTAAAGTTTATCCTTAATAAGCATATTAGAATGCGGCTTCCAATAAATCTTTTCAGTAGGATTTTCTAAATAAAATGCCGCTATCTGCGGGTCTTGATTTTTAGTCATCAAAGTATTCGTAGGCAATAAGTATTCCGATTTTTTGATGATCTTGGTTTTATTGCTTGTATCGAGCTCCAAAAATTGCGTATACATACCCTGATATTCATAATAAATAGTGTATTTATTATTCTGCTTGAGCGGCAGATCGTAATATGCGAAGCCATTAGAATTAACCATAATAGCATCCTTATGGATATCAACTGCAGTTATTATAACATGGGGCAGTAGTGTAGCTTTATTCAGCGAGTCCAAGCGAGTAGTCAATCCATAAAAATGAATCGAAATATCACGATTGCTTAGGACTTCCGGATACTTGTGATGATCGGAGTATAGGTAATCCTGGCCATACGTAGACGCAGAACAGCTTACAAATAATATCACAAGAAATCGGTACGTCGACAAGTTCATTGTCAGTTGTTTCATATACGGGACCAAGATAATTTATTTTATCCTATTCGGGTCGAGTTAAAACGTAGAATGCGTGGATTGAGCCCGGAAGCACACCGAGGATTGTCAGTAATAAGTTAAGCCAAAACTTTCCAGCAAGGCCGTAACGCAGGAATACTGCGACAGGTGGAAGAAAAATGGCGAGTATGATTTGAAGAATGCTCATAATGATATGGATTAGGTGAATACAAATAACGGTTTATTTATGTCATTGTTTATTACGATAACAAGACTGATTTTAATTTTTAAAATCGTACAAAGACGTAGAAAATTATAGGAATTATGATCCGATTCACAGATGGTTTACCTGTAAAACTTACTTTACAGTAGTGAAAAGTATAAAATAGAGATGTAAGTACATACAAGAATTGATATGCAGTAATTTAAAATGACTATACGTTGAGACTTTCGTTAGAAAAACGAACCCTTCGAGATGTTTAAAGATCGCTTTTGCGAAAGTTGAGAACTGAGCCAAGGTACATTAGTATTACCCAAACCAGGAGTGATGAAAAGGAAATGAGCATACCTTTTAGACTTCCAAAGAATTCGATAAAAATTGCTCCCGAGAGGCCCATCATTGCGCCGGCATCGGTTTGCATAATTACGCTGATGCGTGAAATGTCGATGGGGTTTAAGAAGGTCAGCACCAGGATTAGTTTTTCGATGGGGTAGGCACCAAATTGATACATAAGGAGCATCAGAAGACCGTCGAATATGAATGCAAAAAATGCCCATAAAATGAGTACGAGGCCGATACCGCGGACCTTGTCATTGACTTTTGTAGACACATAAAGCGCTAATCCCACAAATATCCACAACAGTAAATTGCCCGAAGTGAGGAGGATGAAACTCTCGACAGACGGATTGTGGATAATGAGCGGTAACCCAATTCCGAGTGTGTATGCAATGGAAAATGAGATAGATAATGCGATGAAAAAAGCTTGAATTACGGCGCTGCGTTTAATAGGATGGGAGAGAAGCAGTACCGTAAACTCATAGGAGTTATAGTAGTATACACAGCTAAAAATAAGTGTGATAAGTGGTAACAAGAGTAGGGTGACCTGCATAAGCATCAACAGTGCTTTTTCGGGTTGGCTTTCAATGAAAAACAAACCCCAACCGATTGCGGCAAACAGTAATAAACTCCCGATAATGGCTTTGTTTTTCAACAAATCAATAGTGAGATACCTGGCAATTTGGATCATGCAGTTTGGGGTTTAAGCGATTCTACAATCATTCGGTTTAGTCTTTCTTCGCCGGTGCTCGCCTGTAGCTCTTCAATAGTTTTATCGAAATATACTTCGCCTTCCATCAGGTATACTACTCGGCTTACAATTCCGTCGAGGTCGCTTAAGTTGTGTGAAGTAATCATTACCATCTTACCGTCGGCGACTTCTTGTTTGATTTTATCTTTTAAATTTTCATTCGAAACAGGATCTAATGCTGCTGTGGGTTCGTCGAGGATTAAAATTTCGGGACTGAACATAAAAGCCAATGCAGCGCTTACCTTTTGTCGCATTCCGCCTGAAAGCTTTCCGAGTGCTTTGCTTTTCATACCGTCTATATCGAACATTTTGTACACAGATTCGTCGATTGTTTCCACATCGCTGCGCAATCGCTTCAATAATGCAAATACCTGAGCAACGGTCATGTTTTCGGGTAGGCGACTCATTTGCGGCATATAGCCGATAATGGATCTGTAGGCCACATCCTTACCCACTATTTCGCCGTTTACCGTTACAGTTCCTTCTGTTGCGTAAAGTAGTCCGAGGATTATTTTTATCAAAGTTGTTTTCCCCGAACCGTTTGGGCCGATTAAGGCCACGCATTCTCCCTTTTCAAGCTCGAGGGATATTGATTTTAGCACTTCATGCTTACCAAAATTCTTGGATATATTTTTAATCGAAATCATACACGTAGGGTTTCATCATAGGGTTTTCGTCCACGAGTTCGGCGGGGATTAAATCGGGGAAAATTCTTTCGGTGGCATCGAGCATATTTACAAAAAACGAATGTAGCATAAGCGTTGCTGCCGGAATTTCGTTGGTTATTCGTGCAAATAAGTTTACTGGGCGATAGGGTACGTCGCCAATACCGTCACGGTCTAAGTCATACCCGCTGTACATACTCCAGTAGTTTGCATTGTATGTATTGATGTTATGATTCGAATTGGTTACTATTTCGAATGTGTTAGCCAAAAAGTTGTTTCGGGTTATGACGTTGTCGAGACTGTTGCCTTTCATATCTATCGCAGTTCCGTTCATTGTAAATTGATTTTCTTCGAATACCAACCTATTCGCCCCTTCGGCGAGTACTCCTTTTGTGTTTTGAATAAATAGGTTTTGACCAATGGTTCCGTCGCTTATTTCCTTAAGGAGCAGTCCGTAAGATGCACCACCTTTATTTTCCACGAATGTATTTCGGATCATTTCTACCCTACTCGAGAACATAACAGCTACTCCCGATCCGTTGTGCTTAAAAGTGTTGTGATTATAAATACCGTCGTTTGAAAACATGTAGTGCAGGCCGTACCTTAAATTGTTGAAGCTGTAATTATTGGCAACAACGCTGCTGTCGACAAATTCGAAATACACTCCATCACGGTGTTTTGAAAGTGTATTTCCCGTAATGGTGATATGTTTTCCTTTCCATACGTGAATTGCGTTGCCGGCCGAGGCTTCGTTTACAAAGTTGCCCGTAATTACATTATTGCTCACGGTGTAGTTTTGCACATTTCCGAGGTAAATGCCGAAGAAGCAGTTTTCTAATGTGTTGTTCGAAACCGACCCGTGTTTGACGCCTCTCACCTTAACAGCTGCCAGGTCATTTAGGTAGCTTATGTCTACGTTTCTAAAGGTAAATCCCGAGATGTGCACGTGATCGGATGCGACAAGTAGGATTTCTACTTGCTCATGATTGGCATCTAAAACGGGGTTATCTTTTCCGATAAGGGTAATCGGCTTAGTAATATGTATAGAGTTTTCGAAATACACTCCGGCTGCCACCATTATGGTGTCGTATGGAGCTGCTCCAGCTATTGCATCCTTTATTGATTTTGAATTCTTACTGCCGTCAACAGAAATAATTGCGGCGTGTGAAACCAAACAAGAGAGTAGGAGAATGAATGTCCCAACAAGGTAATGCGGGCTTTTTATCATTGTATTACTTTTCTATACGGTTTAGAACTGACTATTCATCAAATTTATCAAGCAGCCCTTCCCAGTCATATGTGTTGTCTGCTTCTAGTTTGGGTACATTTTGTCGGGTGAAAGATGCCAGGTTTGCGCCCATGGGGCTTTTATAGTTGGGCGATATGACAAATAGCAACGAATCAACGGATATTAGGGTTTTGGGTTTATTGAAAGCAATTGCATAAAGTCCGCTATAGGCGGGATCATTTGCCTTTATATCATTTATCATGCATTCGAGTGCATCGTATTTTTGTACTCTTCCCTTATCTGTCACCAATTCGGAGCCGTACTTGGCGTCGGCAATGGTCATTTTGCAATAAGAGCATTGATCTTTTCCAAAGTTTATGGGCTCCGGTGTTTCGGTACATCCTACGGCTAAAAAGACAAGGGCAAGTATTACAAGTATTTGTTGTTTCATCGTCTTAATTTTTTGGGGCTTTTCAGAAATGCGAAAAAGCTAAATACAATTGAAAGTGTCATTAAAATTGTTCCCCAGTGCGGATAAGATTTAACATAAAAGTTAAGTAAGTCTTTTTCGCCAAACAATGGCGGCATATAGGTCATTCCCTCCAGTTTAATAGGCGCTTTTGGGTCTAAGTTGTGACCGTAATCGTACAGCCATAAATAAAAATCATAGACTGCTAGGATGCTCAAAATACCCATTATTATAAACCATGTTGCGTAGCCCCATTTTTTATTAATTACGGCCGCGAGAAGTCCTAAACCCATCATAATATAGGCGATAATGGAAAAATACTTGTGTTCGGGAATGCTATCGGGCTCAATGTATTGCATCCCGATATAGTGATTTAGTATGTTTACGTTTTGAATAATATTGTCATCTCCTTCGGCTCCAGAAAACCTGTCAATCCAGATATTTAAATCTAATCCGCCCGGAAATTGGGCTGCGTCGAGGTTGATTTGCCACAAGGGGAAAAGAAATACTCCACCCAGCAATACAACTGCGAGAATCATTAATATGCGTGGTAACTGTCGGGATTTAGCCATTTCGGGTGAATTTAAAACCAAATGGCTCAAGTCTTGAGCCATTTGGTTTATTGAGTTGATATTATTTTTTTACCTCTGCGGTTTTCATTTCATCGTCTAATCCCCACTTGAGTGGTACATCAGAATCAGCCGGTGAGACTCTAATATATCCTGACATTTCCTGGTGAAGTGCAGAACAGAAGTCGGTGCAATAGAAGGCAAAGACTCCGGGTTTAATTGGTTGCCATAGCAGTGTTCTGGTTTGACCGGGCATTACGAGTAGCTCGGCTGTAGCTGCACCTTGTACGGCAAATCCGTGCGGTACATCCCAGTCTTGCTCCAGGTTAGTAAGGTGGAAGTACACATTGTCGCCCATCTTAACCCCTTCGATATTATCGGGGGCCATGTGACTTCTAATGGCTGTCATATATACGTGTACATCTTTACCATCACGTTCCACACGTGCTTGTCCTTCGCCAAGCGCTGCGTATGGGTGCTTGTTGTCTTCAAGCTTGAAGAATTTCTTGCTGTTTGGCTTAATCTTGCTTGCTGGCAAGGCTTGTGCATAGTGCGGTTCTGCTTTTGTAGGGAAGTCAAGGAGAAGCTTCATCTTGTCACCCGAAATATCAAAAAGCTGAGCACTGTGGCATAGTTCCGGACCGGTCGGCAAGAATCGATCTTTGGTAATCTTATTCATAGTTACCAAGTATTTGCCGTAAGGCTTTTTAGTCTCGCCGCCGGGAATTACTAGGTGACCCGGTGAGTAGTAGCTACCCTGGCGGTCTAAAATCTCCAGTTTTTCCACATCCCATTTTACAACCTCAGAAGAAATAAAGAAGGTAGTGTACGCAGAACCTTTACCGTCAAATTCGGTGTGCAATGGGCCAAGACCCGGCTTTAAAAGGATACCATGAACTCCTGATTCATAATTAATTACCGGAATGCCATCTATTTCATCCGCGAAATCTTTTGCTTCGATCGCGGCCATTAGTTTATCAAAAGAATAAACCGTCATATCTGCCGAAAGCTTTCCGTTTCCAACAATGTACTCGCCGGTTGGGTCGATATCAACTCCATGCGGAGATTTGGGAACAGGAATGAAATAAACCATATCCGGACAATCTTTGGGATGTAGAATACGAGTTTTCGTCATTTCTGTCGATTCGGCAATACCCGTAGAGTGATCTACCAAATTGTGGTAGTACGAAGTGGTTCTCTCTGTAAATTTGCCTTGCTCCATATACTCTACTGCTTTTTGCCAGTTTACAATGGCCAAAAGGTCTTTATCGTTTTGAGAGGCATTTACTTCCAGTAGCGTGTGGGCTTGTTCAGAATTGTATGTAGTCAAAAAGCTCCATCCGTGAGATTTTCCTTTTCCGTTTCGTGCTAAGTCATAGTTAAACCCGGGCATTTCGATTTGAAAGTCAAGACTCATTTCGCCGGTTTCGTTGTTTAGCTTTACGTAATTAATCAACCCTATAAAGTTTTCTTTGTATGAGTCGATTGGTACGTCTTGGTTTGGTATGGGCGTACTAAAACGTGTTCCCGATACCAGGTACTCCGAGTTTTCGGTGATAAATGGCGAACAGTGCAGTCCGGCAACATCCGGAATTTCCAGAATTTCTACTGTTTCAAACGTAGTAAGGTCGATTCGTGCAATACGCGGGGTATTGTTACCATTAATAAACAGCCATCGGCCGTCAAATTCTCCATCGGTTTGTGAAAGCTCGACGTGGTGAGAGTCATCCCACGGTACAAAGCCGTACGATGTATTAAACATCGCCTTGGTTTCTTCGCTGTATCCGTATCCGTTTTCGGGATATACAGAGAAAACGGGGATTTCTTTAAAAAGTCTTCCCGATGGGAGTCCGTATACGGTAACATGCCCACTAAATCCTCCGGACATAAAACAGTAGAACTCGTCGTATTCACCGGGTGCAACATACACCTGGCTGGCAGCATCTCCGGTAACAACACTCTTGGTGTCTCGCTGATCGCAAGAACCTAGAAATAACATCACCGAGACGGCAATCATGGATTGAATTAATAGTTTGGTCTTTAGCATAATTATAGTGTATTGGTGTGAATTGGGGTTTACTTTTATATTGCAGCTTTGTCTTTTTCGCCAATCGTTTCGATATCATTCTCGCGCATAAATTCCACCAAACTTCTGGCTTCGTCGACACTTACTCCTTGGTTTGGCATACGCACCAAACATTCTTCGAGCAGTTTGCGTGCTTCAGGATCTTCATCGAGCATAACATCTACGTTGGTAGTCATATTCATGATCCACTCCGGTGTACGTCTGTTGGTAATTCCTGCCCATCCCGGTCCAACTACACGTTTTTCAGTCAGCCTGTGACAAGAGGAGCATTTCATCTCATAAATGCTTTTCCCTTGTGCAATCATTTCTTCATTGAGCGGATCGGTTAACTCAACATGAGTCACCTCACCTATTCCTTTTGGGTCGGCCGGTTTCTCAGCAGCTTCTGTTGCTGCTTCATTTGCTTCTTCTGTAGTTGTAGAGTCTCCTCCGCCACATGCAACCATAAAAGCTGCTAAAGCAAGGATCATTAGGATTTTGTTTGCGTTTGTCATAAGTATCTCTATTATTTATTAAAATTAAGGTAAATATAGTTTTTAAAAACTGATAAAAGTCATCTTTTTACATGACTTTTAACCTGTGGTTTTCAGAACTCGTTTGCGGCGAAAAGATAGTAATATTAATGCAATACCAATGGGTAAGAGCGTAGAAGATCCAAATAGGACTTCATAATACCCTGGTATAAACCCGAACTTTATCCACAAAAGAGTGCCCTGACCAAAAAGAATAAACTCTGTTAAAATAAATCCAAAGGCGAGAATTGACCATCCATATATGGCTGTTTTGTTGTATGGCAAAGCGCTTTCATTGACAAGTAAAGCAGCTATTGTAAATGTTATTGAGCCCAGCATAATAAGATGGATAAAAGCAACAACATAATTGTGAATGGTGTACGAGATAACGGCTATAAATGGAATTACCACCGCCATTTGTATAATTACCTTGATTGTTAAACTACCTAAGCCCAAAATAATTAATGTGCGAACCAATGGAAAGTTGAACTTTATGGATTTTAAATGTTTGATAATTTGATTAAGAATTGAACCATAAGCAATTCCTTGCAGTACAACTCCCGCAGCGTTCAGATAAAATAGCACATCGAGTGGTGTACTACATGTAACGCTTAAAAGGTAGGTAAGTAAGACGGAGGTGATTAATACGATCCAAATAGGAGTCGAAAAGTATACGTTGTGATCGCGATCTTCTATAAACTTAAAAACAAGGGCTAGAGCGCCAAAAGTAAACCATCCATTAAATTGAAAGTGAAGAAAAAACTGGATTGATCCCGAGTACAATGGGTGTAGCTGGCCAAGCATACTGCTTACCGGGCCAATGGCTAATAGGCCCAAGCTGGAAAGCATATACCAATATATAGACCATCTCAAAAACCGATGAGATGTACTTTTCTGACTCGATTTTAATTTGCGCAATACATTTATTCCGAAGTAAAACGCAACGACTAAATGTAGAGTTGAGAAAGCGATGCTTTCAAAAGCGTACCCTTGCAAAATAAAAGTGATGGTCATGCCGATGACCGAAATCGTATTGAGAAATAAGGTGTTTCTTATTACTTTGCCTAAATGCAATTCCTCATTGAAAAAATAAATAATACCTCCCGACACCAACATAAATGCCCAGCCCATTAGTGCGATATGCGAATGTGTGTGCATAACGTTCTGGTATTTCAGAAAAGGTACTTCGCCTATAAAAATATACCGCATGGTTAACCCGAGTATTCCGGCAGCAAGAAAGATGGAAAACGCTATAATAAACCAGCGTCTGGTATTAAAGTCATTTAATTTGTTTCCCGGGAGATCGGAGTCCATTTGTGTAATATCAGCTTGTTCCATTCACGAATTGTTTAAACAAAGTTAATTTTTATTTTAAAAGAGGGTAGTTTTGTCTGAAATGTAGTCCGGAAAACTAATAATTATAAAAGTGTTTAAGATATGGTAGTTGTACGGGTATTTGATAAATCTACTTTTCACTTGAGGGAAACATATTCCCAATTTCGAGCAGTTGTTTTTGCCTGATTAATAACAAAATATTATATATTAAAGTGGTTGGACTAATTGTCTTTAATATGAGGTGAATAATCCAAAAGGTTTGTCTACTAAAAGTTTTGTCCTTAATACAGGTTGCGTTTTGAAAGTGTGTGAAATTCTTAGCTTCTGCAAGCTAATGCGACGTCATTTAATTGTATTGGAAGATTTGGGCAACCAGGTCTCACTTTGTGGAAAATGATACCTGAAGCCGGATATTTGAGAGTTGTGTTGGCACAAATTATTTTGTCTCAGAAAAATTTCCAAATCGGGTTTAGAAGATGTGATCGTGGTTTTTAAACGTTGCTCAGCTCGGGACTATTGACAAATGAATTATTCGTGGCACTAAAGTTTCTTTCTAAAGAAAGGAATAGCCTGCTAGCCGATACCATGAATCGGCGTTTTAATAATTGGTAAGGGTATTGACAATAGACTATTATCTTATAGGATTAGGATGACCAACTTTATATTTTGTGTATGGGTGAAATCCACCATGTTGAAAGGGTGTTTTTTCTCGAAAATAGGGTGTTTTAACCTTTTTTAGAGGTGTTGAAATTCGTATATTTAGCATAGAATCAAGAGTGTACTGAAAATCTTGAAGAGAAAACTGATCATGGCCGGCTTTTGTGATAGCTGAGCTTAACCGTAAATTATATGACGCAACAAAACTATTTGTTTATGAAGCCTGGTACCACAACTATTGTTACCTCATTTCTCTTAACGATGTTTTTGCAAATCCCCTTTTTTGTGAATGCTTCTTATGATGAATCAGTACCGTATAGTGTGGCTGGTCTCAACTGTGAAAATGCATGGAGCATGGATTGTCAGTCGAATGCCTATTTAGAATCCGATTTTCTGAGCGGAAGTGGCGACGTGTTGATAAGTCAAGAATCGTGTATTGATGTTACCGGCCAGGAAAACCTAAAGGAGTTTTGGTTGTCTGTAAGTTTTTCAGGAAGTAATATTTATTACTTGGATGGATACCGGGTGAATGAGGGAATCGAAATTTATACGGGTTCGTGCGAAAATTTGGAGTTGGTAGATTGCGTAACCGCACTGGGGGATGACACTTTTATAGGTTTTTTCCCTCCGGTATCTGCACATTATTATATTCGACTGCTCGGTTATGAAATTCCGGACGCATCCGGCTTTGAGATTTCTTTAAGTTGTGGTGTTCCCGAACCGGCTTGTGGAATTTCCATAGATAATTTGGAGGTAGGAACCTGTGTAAACGAATGGGGGACAGTGAGTGTTACAATGTGGGGTACAGTATCTCCTGAGCCTTATTTACCGGTTATATTTGCTGAGGTTACAACCGATTTGGGGTTGTATATATTTACAGGCGAAAGCGTCAATGAGTATTGGGAAGCTTCATTTGAAGTGGATGGTAGTGTGATAAATTATGTGTCTGTGTTTTGTGGCAATAGCGCAAATGGTTGTAGTGCCGGTTTGGGAGGTGGCGCATTGCCAATAGTATACTGCGATAGCTTAATGGTGCCGGCTTTTACAGGAATGGTAGATTGGGATGTAAGATGCACTAGAGGAAGTGGCACAGTGGGGTTGTACCAGCCCGGTACGAATATACTAGTAGAAACTTATCCGGTATTTGTTTTGAGCCACGGGTCATTTGTGATTGAAGAATCGCTCGCCGGAATTTATGATGTGATTTTGAGTATTGAAGGCTTTTTGCCGAAAGGATATTCAGATGTGGAAATTTCCTTAGCAGATAACTCTTACGATTTCGGATCACTGTTTCAGGGCGATATAAATTCAGATGGAGTTATTGATATTCTTGATTTATCTACACTGTTGATCTGGTTTAATACTGTGTTACCTAATGATAATTCTTTAGATTATTTAGATCAAAACTGCGATGGGATTATCGATATCATTGACCTGACCTCCATTGCTGCTTCGCTTGGCGAAATAGCCGACACTGTACCGATCGAATAAGGATTAAATGCACCGCGATTAGATGTACTTGCCGATACTCGTTATCAAGTTAATAAATAAAAAAACCACCGTAATTTGCAATAATTACGGTGGTTTTCAATTCTGAAGCCTAAAAATACTAAGGCTAATTCTTTATATTACAGACTTATCACCTCACAGGTGTCGTTATTACAAAACTTTTCTCCTTTTGCTTCCTGCGACATTTCTATAAGGTTGAGTGGCGTTACTTTCGCTGCCATTTCATCATATTGCTCTTTGGTAATGGCTTCATAAGGCATTTGAGCATAAGCTCCGGTCTCTATTTTGGGCAAGAAACTAATGCTCTTAATCTCATATTTAAAATAGTCTAAAGCCGGTTGAATTTGGTCTGCTTCTTCAGGTTTGAACGTTACGGTACACGAAACTTGGTTATCACTCCAAAATTTCTGCAAGAAAGCTGCCAGCGAAACTTGTTCCCAAAGGGTGACGTTTTTCAGGCTGCGCCCTTCGTTGTGAACCGGAAAGGATACAACTGCCGACGAGCTGTCCACCACGTCATCTTCGATGTGCAATCCTGAATCGATAATGGCCGGAATAAGCGGTGAGTTTTTAGCAACGCGTACTCGACGAATATAATAATCGAACTCAGGGAAGTGGCATCCCGGGTTTACGCCTGCGAGCAAGCTTACGGTTCCACTTGGTTTTACACTTGTGGTTTTAATACTTCCGGGCACACATAGCCACGCAGAGTAAATATCGTCCCAACGCTGTATTTCGTTATAGCCGCTCGTTAGCCATTGTCGAAGGGTTTCGAGTGAGTTTTGGTGTATAAAATTGGTTACACCCGAAACTGAAGTTCCGATTCTTCTATTTCTTTTCTGAACGCGGTTGGAGTCTTGCCAGGTAGTGCTTACCAGGGTGGCTGTTTTTCCTAGCAGATATGCAAACTTTAAGGTGCGCAAGTAATCCTCTTTTGAGTCGGCTCGCGACGGGAAAGTTTCTACCAAACAGCAAAGCTCATACGATTCGAGCGACTGTTCGCCGCAAGGGTTTGTTCCCTTCGCTTTAATATCTTTAAAGTCTGCCGGGTCGCACATACGGGAGAAGTCGCGAATATTATCCATAAACACAAAACCCGGCTCGCCATTTATAGCCACTTGAGCAGCAACTTCTTTAAAGTCGGTTTTGTAGTCCACTTTTACACTATTGTTTGATGCCCAGCCCCAAGCCGCACGATGCGCCTGGTCGCCTTTGTAGTTTCCTGTCTCAGCATCCCACGCATAATCTTTTAGCTTTCTATACTCGGCATTATCTACTCCTCCGAGTGCTATTTGAGCTGTTCTTCTCACATTTCCGGCTACAACGCATTGGCCGATCATATTCATGATATCGGTAATTGCCGTTACAGTCAGTTCTTTACCATTAAGATTTTCTAAAACCTCGCGTATCTGAATGTGCATTCTGATTAGTGGATCCGGTCCACTCGACACACCTCCAAATCCTTTAATTGCAGCGCCTGCGGGGCGAATGGTGTTGTAGTCAAACACGGTTTCTCGAGTTGGCTTTACGCCAAAGCTTCCCGAGAAATAATTGGCAAGAAGCAGTTCGAGACTTTTAACCCAGCCTTCGCGCGAATCGGGAATTTCAAAAACCTCGGGTTCTAATCCCTTCGGACTTTCAACTGTGATTTTGCCTGCTCCTTCTACATCAAATCCAACACCTACGCCCACCATACTCATATCCATCATGAAGGTAAACGGCTTGGTAGCTTCCAATAGATTTTGATCCATATTGTCGGTCGATACAAAAGCACAGTTAAATAGCGCCTGACCCACTCTTCGTTCATGTACAATTTTAGATCCCAACGCCCACAGCATTCGTCCCGGAGGAAGAAACTTCATTGTAAAGATCCGATCGTACATTTCTTGAGCCGATCGCTGTCCTTTTCGATCGTTCCAGCCTAACTCATTGCGCAGAATATGATCTTTTTGCAGACTATATGCACCTTCTACCACACGTTGTACGGTTTCGTACCAGTGTTCGTTGGTACCATCTTCCTTCAGTCTGGAATAGGTACGGTAGTAGGTTAAGAGTCCAAGACCATTGAAGCCAAAGTCAGGAGTTATGTCGCGATACTTGCTAACGAATTCGGGATCTAATTTGAAGCTGAGCATAGGTTGAATTGTTTTAAAGGGTTAATAGTATTAAGTAAGTATATATCGTATTGTATAAATTCCTGTTCGTATTTCGCTTCCGCGAATAATTTCCCAATCGTCGTGTTTTTTACATATCGTCTAAAAAAAACCTTTTGTGGTTCATTTTCGCACTGCGATTAATCTTCAATTCAATGGATTTTTACGCTTTGAAGCTGCCTTTTTAATCAGTATAAATCGATGTTTCCAACTGTTTGGTGTAAGGCGTTTTTCTAAACCATAAAACCCTATCAAATCGGTATGATCAAATATATCTACACAAACTGTCGAAATAATGAAGTGTGATTTCAGTTTTGCACAATGGTAATGTTGATAGCCGGTTTTGCGCTTGTAATGTATATGTTAGTCAGTTGGTTGTTAAATTACTAGTGATTAGATTTTATTTATGCATGCATTGAGTTTCAGGCTACTAAAAAACGGTGTGCTTTCTGAAAGTGCAATCTTTCAACAAGTGCATAAAACTTCTGAAAATGTCTTGGGAACTATCGGAAAAATTATATTTAGACCGGGGATTTATCTAAGTTTAAAAAGCTAGTTTTGATGTCTGATTTATTTAACCGGTAGCTGATTTGAAAAGGAAGATCTTTGTATTGTTAATTGTTGGTTTTTTCGGGCTAAATACGCCGTCACTCGTAGGACAAGATACCACTTCGGTGGTTTTGAGCCACGGTGAAAAGGGGTTTGAGTTAAAAACTGCTGACGATAAATATAAACTTCAACTTCAAACGCGATTTCAATTTCGATATGCCACACCCTACGATGGAAATCCAAGGACGTATGCCCAATTATTAGCACCGGACAGACAAATCGCGAAGATAAATAGGGCTATATTAAAAGTGGGTGGGAATGCTTACAGTCCCGACTTGAAGTTTTATTTGGAGTATGATGTAAACCGAAATGCCTTGCTCGACTACAGGGTGATGTTTGAGAAATGGAAGTGGTTGAAGCTTAAAGTCGGGCAGTGGAAAATAGAATATTCGCGCGAGCGCCTGATATCGTCGGGCAAACAACAAACGGTCGATCGATCGCTCATTAATTCCTACTTCACTCTCGATCGTCAACAAGGTATTACATTGTATGGTAATGTGGGGAACGATGGTTTGGCCAACTTCTCTTATTGGGCAGCTGTTCTCACAGGGTCGGGCCGATCGGCGAGGTCTAATCCTACCAACGACCTAATGTATTCAGGCCGCTTACAATGGAATTTTTGTGGTCGCGAAATGGTTATGGAAGGCAGTGATACGAAAACTCATCAAAAAGGCATCGGCTCTATAGCCGTTGCCGGGGCAACCTATAAGGGGCCATACAATATGTTTTCGTCAGCGGGCGGGAGCACCTATACACCAACTATCGATTCTATCATTCCCTACTTTGATGTAAAGCAGATTAATTTTGAGACAGCATACATGAAAAAGGGCTTTTCGTGGCAGCATGAATCCCATCTAAAGTGGATTGATGATGAAGTTAATAACACAGACGAGTACTGGGCAGGGACTTATCTGCAGGCGGGATATTTTTTTCATGAGGTATTTTCAAGGTTTCCCGAAAATTTGGAAATCGCGGGTCGATACGCAGTTTTTACGCCGGATATAAAGTCGCAAGATTATTTTCAAAATGAGTATTCGCTGGCTGTAAACTATTTTTTTAACGGGCATTTAAACAAACTCACAGCTGAGATCACTCGATTCGAATTTGACGATGTAGTGGAGGGGAACGATGGGCGCTACCGCTTTAGAATTCAATGGGATATATCGTTTTAAGCATTGTTGCCCCGGGTTATAATTTATCGGAATAGATTGTTATCCAGACACCATCCAGGGTGAGATGCTTAACCTCAACGTGATACGCTTCCTTGGGAAAGGGAACAATAAATTTAAGAATACCTTCATTTTTGGCAGGACCGAGGTCTAAATTTATTTTTTGTTCTACTTTCCGGATGATTTCACCGTTTTTCCCGGTCAGTTCGCAAGTAAACAAATGTTTTCCATCAAAAACTCCTTGAGTAGGCAGCGGATTTCCGGCTTTTTGGTAAACTTCTCTTTCGACAGTTTTAATCTTTATTTCATCTGTAGATTGATCTTTTTCGAGTCTCAACATCAGGTAGAAATTTTTTTCGTTTTGTTGAACCGATTCTGTTGTTGGCTCTTTCATTTCTTTTGTGGAGTTTTTAGATTTACCGGCTTCATTTGTGCTTGAGCATGCAAAGGCACTAAAGCTCAATGCAATAGTGCAGAAGGTTAATATTCGTCGTGTTGATCGTGTCATGGTGTATTGGCTGATTAAAATGCTTATAAACTTATGAATTTTGGATTTAAAGATATGAACGTTCGGGGTTGCAATATGCTTTTATACTATGAACATATAACCCTTATATGCATGAATTGTACCTAAAACACTTTCCCCAAGGTCTAAGTTTTACCAATGTGGGTTATTTTTTAAATATAGCATGCGGCTATACCGGATGTATCCATGCCTGAGGGCGAAGGCCGGTATCCCGCATTCGGGCGGGTGCTAGGGATTGCGGGTGGAAAGAGCGACCGGAGGAAGCTCCTTGACACCCTTGCAAGACCTTGCTGCCGCCGGGTGTGGATATAGGCTGTAGACCGACCCCGATTTTTGAAATGCGATGAGCCGAAATTTGATTATAAGCGCCTATTTATATTGAAATTCAGTATTGAGGATTGACGTAAGGGGGCTGGCCCAAAAAACTATTATTTGGGGCTAAAACAGGAGGGGACGATTTGCAAACAACCAATCTTTTTATCTTTGTGACTAATTATGCCACCTATTTTATTGATGATTGTGTTTTCTATGTTTGCTTTATTTTCAAATGGGCAAAATAAAGTCGGGTTTGAAACGATGGTTAATTCATTGATATCAAACAAGGTAGATACGATTACGACATTGCAGCTAGAGAGCAGATTGGCGTATGAGCATGTTGTTATTCTCGATGCGCGTGAACGTGACGAATACGAAGTGAGCCACTTGCGGGGAGCGCAGTTTGTAGGCTATGAGGATTTTGAGATTGGCCGATTGAATGGCACGAAAAAGTCGGATGTGATTGTAGTATATTGCTCGGTGGGAAAGCGAAGTGGAGATGTGGCAGAAAAGCTTAAAAGAGCTGGCTACGCGAATGTTTATAATCTTTACGGTGGGATTTTTGACTGGACGAATAGAGGGAAAGAGGTGGTGAATAGCCGGGGTGAACCTATAAATTGTGTTCATCCGTATAGTGCAGTGTGGGGTTATTGGATTAATAATTACGAAAAATGTTATGAACCACGATAGTCTATTAATGATTTTTGCCAAAAACCCGGAATTGGGGAAGGTAAAAACGCGGCTTGCTAAAACCATTGGCGAAGAGCAGGCTTTGATGATTTATGTAAAACTGCTTGAGCATACCCATGCGGTAGCCGATAAAGTATTTGCCGATAAGGCAGTATTTTATTCAAATAAGGTTCAGGATTTTGACATTTTGGACTATTACAAGTTTCCTAAATTCTTGCAGAAGGGCAAAGATTTGGGGGAGCGGATGGAGCGTGCTTTTGGTCAGGCTTTTACCCAGGATTACGACAAGGTGGTGGTGATTGGGTCGGATTGTATTGAAATTACTCCCGAAATTATTGAAGATGCCTTGACGGCTCTCGATGATTATAATGTTGTTGTAGGGCCGGCTCATGATGTCGGTTATTATTTATTGGGCATGGATCGACATTACCCGCACTTATTTAAGGGGAAAACCTGGTCGTCGCCGGATGTTTTTCTAGATACTTTGCTCGATATTCAAAAACTAAAATTGAGTTATTCGATCCTGCCCACATTAAATGATGTTGATGAAGAGAAGGATTTGGGAGTTTTACGAAAACATCTGACTTGATAGAATTATCGATTATTATCCCTTGTGTCGATTCGCTTGATGTTGTTCAGGCGTTTGTGCCGGGAATTCTGCGAAATATTTCAAATAACTTCAAAACAGAATTAATTTTTGTTGATGCATTTGAGCGTGAAGATGTGCGCGACTATGTGGTTGAAAAAGGATTTATTTATGCCTTTTCGAATAAGGCGCGTCGATCGGTTCAGTGCAATACCGGTGCGGAGATTGCGAAGGGTCAAATTTATTTTTTTCTGCATATTGACAGTGTGGTTCCTTCGCATTTTGATGGAAGGATTATTCAGAGTATTGGCAACGGTTTTGAATCGGGCTGTTTTAGGCTGGAGTTTGATTTTCAGAGTCGGTTTTTAAATTTCTTTGCCTGGTTTACTCAGTTTAAATGGACGATAGCCCGTGGCGGTGATCAAGGTCTATACGTAAGACGTGAGGTTTTTGAAGAAATAGGTGGATACAAAAATGCATGGCAAATAATGGAGGATGTGGATATTGCGCGAAAGCTTTTGAAGCGGAAAAAATTTGATATTCTAAAACCGGCTATTATTACTTCGGCGCGAAAATATGAGCGAGTTGGGGTATTCAAACTTCAAGGTTTATTTGCGGTTATTACGGTGTTTTATTGGATGGGGATATCTAATAAAACCATTTTCGAGTTTTATAGAAAATATATTGGGGAGGAGGGTTGAAGCGCTTTTGAGTGGGACGAGCTATTACTTTGTGTATAGAGACTTAATCATATAGATATTTGCAGGCGAAATTTTGAAGAAAGAAAAATTTCTAAAATAGACCTATCCTCATTGTTGGAATAACATCATCACATGCATGGAATTTCCTAATTTAGCCACACAATACTGATTATGAATATTCCGGAAACGAGTTTGCCAAGAATTGTCGTTGTGGGCGGAGGCTTCGCAGGTCTCAAGTTTTGTAAAAATCTGAAACACGATAAGTTTCAAATCGTGTTAATTGACAAGCATAACTATCATACTTTTCAACCGCTTTTGTACCAGGTAGCCACTGCCGGACTGGAACCCGATAGTATTGCATATCCGCTGCGCAAGATTTTTCAAAAAATACCGAACTTCTTTTTTCGGATGACCGAGGTATTGGAAATCTCAAGCGAGAGAAAATGT
>Ga0079223_10000613_pt1 | contig 18924 bp, 17 predicted proteins | sample Stecom2011_FD_75072 | JGI IMG/M metagenome (GOLD analysis project Ga0079223, IMG submission 75072) | Agricultural soil microbial communities from Utah to study Nitrogen management - Steer compost 2011 | ecosystem: Environmental > Terrestrial > Soil > Agricultural land | place: USA: Utah... | reverse complement strand
TTACTACACGAATATTTATACCACAAAAGCAGGAAATCAGTACTTCTTTTGTTATGATCAAGGGTATATAAAATTGGATGATAATCAATATATGTTAGTACACAAGCAGGATTATGTGAAGTAGTTGTGTTCTTAATTGTTTTAATTCATATAATGCTTCATATAATGCTTTTACCTTTATCCTATTGTTATGACTTCTACCCTTTCGGAAGATATATTTTTTGAATGAGCTCATTGTATTCATCCTCCAACACACTATTTGTTGTGATTCCACCTCCGCTACGGAAGTAAGTTTTACCATTATCTCGTTCAATAAAACGAATGTTTACTGCGCTGTCTAATTTTTCACCATCATATATTCCGAAAATTCCAGTATAGTATCCTCGATTAGTGATTTCATTCGCTTGAATGATCTCTACCGTTTTTTGCTTTGGGGCTCCGCTGACAGAACCTGCAGGCAACAAACTAAGCAAATCTTGACATAAGGTGTTTCGAAAATCTTTTTTTAATCGACCACTTATTTTAGAGCTAGTTTGCAAAATTTCTGAATGATGCGTTTTAATTCGTTCCACATAACGGTAATTTTCCACTTTTATATCTGTAGCAATCATTGACAAATCATTGCGCATCAAATCAACAATCGTATTGTGTTCCCATTCTTCCTTTTTATTAGACAACAACACGTGAGATGCGTTTTTTAAAGCAGCGTCGATTGTGCCTTTCATTGGAAAAGTGGAAATTGTTCGTTCTTGAATTTGCACAAATGATTCGGGGGAAAAAAGGACAAATTGATTTTTAAACAACAACTTGTAAGGAGCATCGGAAAGATGAAAAACATCTTCCAAACTTGCATTCATCTCTATCTCAGTTGGAAAAGTTAGGTTCAATAAATACGTATTTCCTCTTTCCAAATGCTCTTTCACTGCCTCAAAACTTTTTGTGTAAATCGCTTTGTCAATCGGTAGAAAAGACAACTTAGGAATGACGCTTACTTTCTTTTCTTCATAATTTTTTATTCCTTTAATATTAAAAAAAACACCTTCAGAATGCGCTTCTTTCATCTTACATACAAAAGGATTTTCTTTCTCAAAATCTACAAGAAAGAAAAAAGGCTCCTCCTCCTTTAAAAATTGAGTGAATTGAGTTTCAAATTCTTTTAACATCATTTTATAAAGCTATAAAGTTGGATAAAATACGATCTCCTTTCTTGGTAATAAACGATTCAGGATGAAATTGAATGCCATAAATTTTATATCGTTTGTGTTGTATCGCCATAATGATTTCAGTAGAAGAAAGTCCTATTTGGCGCATTTCATCAGAAAGAGAGCTCACCTTCCAAGAATGATATAATCCCACCTCAATTTCTTTGGGTAAGCCCTGAAACAAAGCTGTCTGAATGTCCACCCTGCACTTCTCTCTTCGACCGTGAAGAGGAGCTTCCATTTGCTTTATTTCTCCTCCAAAAAATTCGCCAATCGCCTGATGACCTAAACAAATTCCCAATAAAGGGATATCGAAATCCTTACAGAACTGAATAATGGAATGCAAAGCAGGAATTTCACTTGGCAAACCTGGCCCTGGAGAAAGAATCACTTTATCCGCCTCCTCCAGCTGTTTCTGCTTAATAACACTTGATTTTACCACTTTTAATTGGTAATCTTTTATTTTCCGAAGCGCTTCAACAATATTGTAGGTAAAGGAATCATTGTTGTCTATCAAAAGTATTTGTTTCCTTTTCATGGGTTCGCTACTGTTTTGCTTTATATTCCTTTAGCAATCTGACAAAATCGTCAAATAAGTAACGTGAATCGTGCGGTCCAGGACTTGATTCGGGATGATATTGAACGGAAAAAATATTTTTCCCTTTAATTCGTATTCCCTCTATTGAATTGTCGTTCAAATTGATGTGTGTAACTTCTATATTTTCACACTTTTGTACACTTTCATAATCAATACTAAACCCATGATTTTGCGAAGTCACTTCTCCCAAACCCGTTATTTTATTATAAACAGGATGATTTATCCCTCTGTGTCCGTGGTGCATTTTATACGTTTTTGCATGGTTTGCCAATGCCAACAACTGATGTCCTAAACAAATGCCAAACATTGGTTTTCCAGAATTTTGAAGTTGTTTTACAATTTCAACTCCATAGTCCATCGACGCAGGATCTCCGGGGCCATTGGAAACAAAAAAACCGTCGGGTTGAAAAGCCATTAATTCTTCAAACGTTGAACGAGCCGGGAATACTTGTAAAAAAACTCCGCGCTCTACTAAACAGTTTAAAATATTCCTTTTTACACCTAAATCGAGTACCGCAACTCTAAGCTCAGCATCTGGATTTCCTACCGAATAGATCGCTTTCGTTGAAACCAAAGAGGCCAATTCTCTTCCTTCCATAGAAGGCGTATTGTCCAGCAGCTCTTGCAATTTGTTTTTGGAAAGGTTTTCAGAAGAAATAATGCAATTCATCGCGCCTTTATCCCGAATTTTCCTCACCAATAAACGAGTATCTATATTGTAAATTGCAACAACACCATTCCTCACTAAATATTCGTCTAAGGATTCCTCAGCCTGATGCCTTGAATGCCACTTGGAAACATTTTGACAAATTAATCCATTAATTTTTACGCTATCCGACGCATTTTCCTCCTGGCATATTCCAGAATTCTCAATATGACTACTGGTTAACATAAGAATTTGCCCAAAATATGAAGGGTCTGTAAACACTTCTTGATAACCTGTCATACCGGTATTAAAGCAGATTTCTCCTGTTGTTGTTCCGACTTTACCAAGTGCTTTTCCCTCAAAAGAAGTTCCATCTTCTAATAAAAGCAGTGCTGTTCTTTCTGTTTCGCTCATTGACGTCTATTTTTTAATCATTTTGTTTTATGGTAGCTTTTATAAAATCGATAAAAAGAGGATGTGGATTTTCTACCGTACTTTTATATTCAGGATGAAACTGTGTGCCAATAAAGAAAGGATGATTGTGAATTTCTACGATTTCAACTAAATTTTTAACGGTATTTCTTCCTGTCATCTTTAATCCTGCTTTTTCAAACGCTCCGATGTAATTGTTGTTGAACTCATAACGATGGCGATGGCGTTCAGAAATCTCCTCTGTTTCGTAAGCTTTATAGGCTAAAGAATCCTTCTCCAATTGACATTTATATGCGCCTAACCTCATCGTTCCTCCTAATTTATTTACTCCTCGTTGCTCTTCCATCAAGTGAACTACCGGATGCTTGCAGTCTTTTTTGTTTTCGGTTGAATTTGCGTCTTCTAAATGCAGAACATTCCTTGCAAACTCAATCACGCAGCACTGCATTCCTAAACAAATACCGAAAAAAGGAATGTTTTTTTCTCGTACGTATTGAATGGCTGTAATTTTCCCTTCTATTCCACGCGTTCCAAACCCAGGAGCCACAATAACTCCCTTTAAATCATGTAGTTTTTCCGCCACATTTTCTGCTGTGATTTCACTGGATTGAATGGATTTTATATTCACCTTACAAAAATTACTCGCACCGGCATGAAGTACAGCCTCTAAAATAGACTTATAAGCATCTTGTAACTCAACATATTTTCCAATTAATCCAATGGTAACTTCTGTTGTAGGAGAATTGTATTGCGCAAGAAACTTCTTCCATTTCACCAAATTTGCTTCCTGATAATCGGTTATTCCCATCTTCTTTAGGCAAATCGCATCCAATCCCTCTTGTACCATTTCTAAAGGAACTTTGTAAATCGAATCTACATCTATGGCTTCAATAACAGAAGCTTGATCAACGTTACAAAACAAGGCTAATTTTCGTTTCAATTCTTTACCCAACGCATGTTCCGTACGACAAACCAATACATCTGGACGAATTCCATTTTCATTTAACCGTTTCACAGAATGTTGAGTTGGCTTGGTTTTTAACTCTTGTGCAGATTTTAAGTAAGGAATTAAAGTAAGGTGAATGACCAAACAATTCTCATCGCCTAAATCAAACTTCATTTGTCGTACTGCTTCTACAAACGGCAAAGATTCAATATCTCCAATTGTTCCTCCAATTTCTGTAAGAATGATGTCGTAATCATTTGTTTTCCCTAGCAGTGTAACTCTACGAATAATTTCATCGGTAATGTGTGGAATTACCTGTACCGTTTTTCCGAGATATTTTCCTTTTCGCTCTTGTTGAATTACGTACTCATAAATTCTTCCCGTAGTAATGTTATTTGCTTGCGAAGTCGGTGTATTTAAAAATCGTTCATAATGCCCTAAATCCAAATCTGTTTCTGCTCCATCTTCGGTAACATAGCATTCTCCGTGTTCATACGGATTCAATGTTCCAGGATCAATATTGATATACGGATCGAACTTCTGGATGGCAACTCTAAACTGCCTCGCCTGAAATAGTTTTGCCAACGAAGCTGCTATAATCCCTTTTCCCAAGGAAGAAGCAACACCTCCTGTTATAAAAATATATTTTGTCATCCTTTCTTTATTTTAATATCCTCTATTGCTTTTTCCTTCATAATAATTGATAAAAGCTGTGTTTGCCACACGATTTCCTCCTGATGTTGGATAATTCCCTGTAAAATACCAATCTCCTTTGTGCTGTGGACACGCTTGATGAAGCCCTTGAGTCGTTTGAAATAAAATGATAAGTTCAGCACTTAATTCTTGAGGTCGAAGCATTTCACTGATTTTATGACTTATTTCTTCATCTGTAAAATGGGTGTAAATTTCCTTCACAAAATTCTGTTCATGAAGCGTGTTTCTCTCTCGAGCAACTGTGCATTTTTGATACGTTTCTTCAAGTATAAATTCTTTGTTTTTTTCATTTAATAAGGAAATGGCGGCTCGAAAAGCAATAAAATCGCCTAACCTGCTCATGTCAATGCCATAACAATCGGGATATCGAATCTGAGGAGCAGAAGAAACAATGATAATCTTCTTTACGTTTAAACGATTTAAAATTCGAATAATGCTGTTTTTTAAAGTCGTTCCTCGTACAATACTATCGTCCATTAAAACAATGGTTTTTTCTGTATTATCAACAACTCCATGGGTTGTGTCGTACACTAAATTCACGAGTTCATCTCGGCTAAGATCATCTGTGATAAACGTTCTTGCTTTGATGTCTTTGTGAATGATTTTCTCCGTACAAATCCGTTTATTCAACAATGCTTCAATTGATTCTGAATTCAAATGGGCTTTGTTTTCTAAAATCTGTTGATGAATTTGTTGGTTTAAATTTTCTTCTAACCCTTTAATCATCCCATAAAAAGCTGTTTCTCCTGTATTTGGAATAAATGAAAAAACTACATCTTCGGTGTTATAATCAATCTGTTTTAATACAGCGGGAACTATATTTTTCCCCAATTGAATGCGTTCTTTATAAATATCAGCATCGTTTCCTCGACTAAAATAGATGCGTTCAAAACTACAAGGTGTAATGTTTTCTGCAGGAGAAGCTATTCTTTCTACTGAAAATGTTCCATTAGCTTTTACAATGAGAGCATGACCAGGAGCTAGCTCGGTAATGTCATCTTTAATGTCGAAACACGTAGTAATTGCAATTCGTTCGGAGGCAGCAACAATAAAATCTTCATGCGCATAAAAATAAGCGGGACGAATTCCATTTTTATCTCTAAAAACAAAACTATCTCCATTTCCGACTTGTCCAACACAAGCATAACCTCCATCAAATTTTTCACAAGCTTTTCTTAAAACTTCTTTAATGTTGGGCGATGAAGCGTCTTTCTCTAGCTCTTCGAGAAGGAAATGATGAACCACACGAATCATTGCGTTCAAATCACTCTTCCCCATACTGTTTTGAGACGTCATTCCCAAAAAACGAAGTAATTCTTCTGTATTGACAAGGTTAAAATTCCCTGCTAATGCAATGTTTTTTGAAGGATGAACATCTGGAATTATAAAAGGATGACAATATTTTACATTGTTTAATCCTTGTGTAGCATAACGAAGATGTCCTAGTAACACTTCTCCTGCAAAGTCAGAATTATCCATCCACTCATCAGAAAAATCAACCGAATGAGTGTCTTTTATTTGTGCATCTTTATGATGAAGAACCCACTCTTTTTCTATTTGTTGAAAGATTTTACCGATTGCATGATTACCCGAAAAGCGAATTCGTTTTAAAAAACTTTCACCGTAGGGAACGTTTAATTTTAATATGCTAATTCCTGCTCCATCTTGTCCTCTGTTTTTTTGTTTTTCCATTAAAAAATGGAGCTTTTTTAAACCATAGAAAACAGTTCCGTATTTGTCTTTATAATAGGAAAGCGGTTTTAAAAGGCGTATATAAGCAAACCCACATTCATGCTTTATGTTTTCTGACATATCTTTCTATTTCTACTAAAAACCTCCTTTATAAGAAGATTTTATACTTGTTTTGGTACTGTTTTAATAAACTCCACAACGCGCTCTTGGATGCTATCAATCGACGGATTCGTTTCGGGTAGGAACTTCTTTCCCAAGAGAATTTCATAAAGCTCGATGTATCTTTGTGATATTTCCTGAACGAATGTATCCGGTATGTTGGGCAATTGTTGTCCGTCCAACCCTTGAAACCCATTCTCTATGAGCCATTCTCTTACAAATTCTTTAGAAAGCTGAACTTGAGGCAATCCCTTCTCTTGTCTTTCTGTATATCCTTCTGCATAGAAATAACGAGAAGAATCAGGTGTGTGAAGTTCGTCCATTAACATTACTTTTCCGTCTTTCAAACCAAACTCATACTTAGCATCCACAAGGATCAATCCTCTTTCCCTTGCCATCTCAGTGCCTCGTTGAAACAGTGCTTTTGTGTATTCCTCCATTTGAAGATAAATTTCTTCAGGAACACTGTTATTTCTTAAAATTTCTTCTCGCGAGATGTCTTCATCATGTCCTGTGATGGCTTTTATAGCAGGCGTAATAATCGGCGTTTTAAAGGGGTCGTTTTCTTTCATTCCTTCAGGTAATTGTACACCACACAATTCTCTTTTGCCCGCTTTATAGACTCGTGAGGCATGTCCTGCAAGATATCCTCGGATTACCATTTCGATGCGAATAGGTTTGCACAAATGCCCCACAGAAACGGAGGGGCTTGGGCATGCAATCAACCAATTGGGAACAATGTCTTTTGTGGTGTCTAAAAAGAAGGCGGCAATTTGGTTTAAAATCTGTCCTTTATATGGAATTCCTCTAGGAAGAACGTGGTCAAAAGCAGAGATTCTGTCCGTTGCTACAACAACTATCAATTCATTTTCTAAGGTGTAAACATCCCTTACTTTACCCTTATAAGTATCAATTGTTTTTGGAAAGTTGAGTTTGGTTTGAGTAATGGTTTTCTCCATTTGATTTTTTTATATGATTCATACTGTTTTTAATTTTAAATTCATATAAAAATTATGGCAAGCCCATTATTGTATGGTCAAATTTATCTTCAAAAGTTGTTTTTTCACAATCTAAAACACAACTTATATAGCTACAAAAAATTTTTTTTAATCGCAAAAGGAAAGCCATCTTCTCCATGATGCAAATTTATGATTTTCTGTTTTAATAGTTTTATAAAACAACAAGAAATTTTGATTTTTTTTGAAAGAGATTTTCTAATCCTCTTCCAGATTAAATCAAAAAAGGATTTATCCTTTATCAAGGATTATCGAAATAAAGTTAAAACAAGGGGTTGTAAATCAATCACTTTTTAAAAACTCGTTCTCTTGCGATTTCATTTTTATTCGCTAACTGACCACATGCAGCATCAATGTCTTTTCCTCTACTTCGTCGGATGTTCACAATGATATTTCGTTCTTCAAGATATGCTGCGAAACGATTTACTTTAATTGAATCGGCTTGTTGAAACTCACCCTCATCAATTGGATTGTATTCAATAATATTTACTTTACACGGTACAATTTTACAAAATTCGGCGAGTTCTTGTGCATCTTCTAATTCGTCGTTAAAATCCTTGAAGATGATGTATTCATACGTTACACGAGTTCCTGTTTTATCATAGAAATAACGCAAAGCTTCGGCAAGGGCTTCGAGGTTATTCGTTTCGTTTATCTCCATGATTTGATTCCGTTTCTTGTCATTCGCCGCATGTAGGGAAAGTGCCAAATTAAATTTCACCTCATCGTCTCCTAATTTTTTAATCATTTTAGCAATACCTGCTGTAGAAACAGTAATCCGTTTTGGAGACATTCCCAAGCCATCTTCTGAGGTGATTTTCTCTACACTTTCCATCATGTTTTTATAATTCAGAAGAGGCTCTCCCATTCCCATATAAACAATGTTGCTTAAATTTTGTCCGTATTTTCCCTCTGCCAAATTTTTTAAATGCACAACTTGGTCAACAATTTCTCCAGCGGATAAGTTTTTAAGTAATTTCAATCTCCCAGTAGCGCAAAACTTACAAGCTAAACTACATCCCACTTGCGATGAAATGCATGCAGTCATTCTGCTTGTTGTAGGAATTAACACACCTTCTACCACTTTTGCTTGCCCTACATTAAAAGCACACTTTATGGTTCTGTCGCTTGAGATTTGTTGTTCATCGAGCGTAATGTGATCAATAAAAAATTGCTCATCTAATTGTTTTCGAAGGGCAACACTTAGGTTGGTCATCTCATCAAAAGAAGCTGCATTTTTCTGCCACAACCATTCATAAACTTGAACAGCTCTAAACGGTTTTTCACCCATTTCTGTAAAAGCTTTTTTTAGCTCTTCTTTTGTTAACGCTCGAATATTTTTCTTTTCCCCCATAATCAAGGTGCAAAGGTCGATGATTTTTTTGAAATTAGAAAATATATGTGAATTTGTATTTAAGGGCAAATTCAAGTCTCAACTGCGAAACCCTATTTTCTATTTTAAATCATCCCAAAACATCTTATCTTTGCACACGGTATATAAAAAGTACAAAAATGAGTGAGTTTAAAAAAATCATTAAAGGAGACATTCCTGTATTGGTCGATTTTCATGCGGATTGGTGCGGTCCTTGTCAAACCATGGAGCCTATCATCAATGATATTAAAGCACATTACGGAAATCAATTGCGCATCTTAAAAGTAAATGTCGATACCCAACAAAAAGCTGCACAGAAATATAAAATACGAAGCGTCCCTACATTTTTACTTTTTAAACAAGGTGAAATTCAATGGCGATCGGCTGGAGTCCATTCAAGAGCAGACTTAAAAGCAGAAATTAATAAAGTGTTATAGGATATCCTTCAAATACAATAAAATCCTATACTTTTACATTATGGATGAGCGCTTTGGGAAAAACTATAAACTGTGTAATAAAAAAATCATTTCTTCGATTTTTGAAGAAGGGAAGCAACTCAAAGTTTACCCTTTCTTTTTGCGGTATAAATCAGCGACAATAAACTCAGATGCGTCCTTTCAAATCGTGATTTCTGTTCCCAAAAGAAACTTTAAAAAAGCAGTGGATAGAAATCGAATAAAACGGCTCATCAGAGAAGCGGTAAGAAAGAACAAACACCTCTTAGAAAATGCCCTTTTAAACGAAAAACAAAAATTAGCATTGTTTTTGATCTATACAGCCCATAAAGAAGAGTCTTACCAATTTATAAGTAATAAAATAGAAATGCTTTTTCAGCGTTTAGTAGAAAATGAAAAATAATAAACTTCTCTTTTTTTGATTACATTTGACAATTAAAATTATAAACTATGCGTAGCCTTTTTATCCTTTCTTTTCTTTTCATTTTTGGAATAAGCCAAACTGTATTTTCCCAATCCAATCGCTTTGAGCAAATTAAAAATTTGGAACTCATCGATTTAATCTACATGAATCTCGATAAGTATTATGTTGACGAAGCAAAAATTGGAGAGATTTCGAAAGCTGCCATTGATGCTATGCTGTTTGAGTTGGACCCTTACACTGTTTATTATCACGAATCGAACATTGAAGATTACAGATTAATGACAACGGGTCAATACGGAGGAATTGGAGCAATGATTAGAAAATCAGGAGATTATGTCATTGTTGCAGAGCCTTACGAAGATATGCCCGCCAATAAAGCTGGACTCAAAGCAGGAGATAAAATCATTTCCATTGATGGGAGAAGCATGAAAGGGGTGGAAACCGACATCGTATCCGATGCATTAAAAGGACCAAAAGGTTCTTCCTTTACTTTAGAATATGAAAGGCCAAATCAAGGAATTAAAAAAGTGAAAATTGATAGGGATGAAATTAAAGTTCCCGATGTTCCCTACTTTGGAATGGTTGCTGATGCAGAAAAAACAGGGTACATCAAACTCAATTCTTTTACACAAACTGCTTCTCGAAGTGTTCGAGAAGCTTACGACAAATTGCTTGAGGAAGGGATGGAGAACATTATTTTAGACTTGCGCGGAAATGGTGGAGGACTGTTAATGGAAGCGGTAAATATTGTTAATTTCTTTGTTCCTCAAAACACTGAAGTTGTTACAACAAAGGGAAGAATATTAGATGAAAACAGAACGTATAAAACACGCAACAACCCAATAGATTTAGACATTCCTGTTGTTGTGTTGGTTGACGGAGCTTCTGCGTCTGCATCTGAAATTGTTGCAGGAACATTGCAAGATTTAGACCGAGGCGTAGTAATTGGAAACACCACTTTTGGAAAAGGTTTGGTGCAGCGAACTGTCGATTTGGATTATGGCGCAAAAATGAAGTTAACAATTTCAAAATATTATACTCCATCTGGAAGATGTGTTCAAAAACTAGACTATTATCATAAAAATGACGGAAAGGTAGATGAAGTTCCGGATTCACTAATTCGTGTTTTTCATACAAAAAATGGAAGGGAAGTAATTGATGGAAGAGGAGTAGAGCCAGACATTGCCACCGAGCAAGAAAAATTAGCGAGAATTACCACCGTTTTAATGATTGAAAATATTTTGTTTGACTTTGCAACAGAATTTGCTCAAAAAAACAAGAGTATTCCGCCTGCCAAAGACTTTGTAATCTCTAATGAGCTGTATAAAGAATTTAAAAACTATGTTTTAGCACAAGATTTTAATTATAAAACAGCGACACAAGAACAGTTGGAAGAAACCTATAAAATTGCTGAAATAGAAGGCTATTCCGACCGTATGAAAAAAGAATATGAAGCATTGCTTAAAGCGATAAGTGCATCAAAAGAAGGAGATTTAGATTTGTTTGAAAATCAAATAAAAGAATTGCTTTCCAATGAAATTGTTTCTCGCTATTACTTTCAAGAAGGACGAATCCTTAATGCTTTTCAAAATGATTTACCTTTGCAAGAGGCTGTTAAAATAGTAAATGATAAAAAACGTTATAATGCTATCTTGAATCCTTAATAACAGTATTTATGTTCGACCGTTGGTTAGGCTTTAACGTTCATTATTATCTCCAAATCTTAGGGGTTTTTATCCTTTCTTTTGGCGTGCCAATGAATAAAGTTCTAATGTCAATCGGAACCATTTGGGTGTTTGCTAACATCATTCTTAAAAGCGATTGGAAAAACTACTGGAAAAATTGGAAAAGCAATCTGGTATTTTGGTTTGTCGTCAGTATGCTTTTAATGCACCTTATTGGATTGACCTACACAAACGACTTCAGTTATGCCCTGAACGATTTGAGTTCAAAACTACCTTTGTTTGCAATACCTCTTGCTTTAACTGCTTTTCCAATAGAAAAACGATACATTCACATTGCTTTATATCTTTTTTTAACGTCCGTACTCATTACTTCTTCTGTTAATTTTTATCATTTATCCGCTTATAAAATTGAGGATTATCGAGAGTTTTCACGTTTCGGCTCACACTTTCGCTATGCATTAATTGTTGTTACAGGAATTTTAGTAGCGGTTTATTTATGGATAGAACAAAAAAAACAAAGAGCAATTTATCTTGTTCTTATTCTCTGGTTTGGTTATTACACCGTAATTAGTCAAGTATTAAACGGCTATATTTCTTTTGCTTTTTTAAGTTTAGCTATATTTATTTTCGCCCTTAAAAAAATAAAGAAAAAATGGATCCGCTTTTCACTTGTTTTCTTGTTATTGGGAGGTATTATCTCTGGTTTTTCTTATGCTTATTTAACGCTCAAGCCAACGCGAAGCGTTCACCAACTAGAAAATTTACCCATAAAAAGCAAGCATGGAGAAATTTACTATCATGACACATTAAGTCTTTGGTATGAAAACGGAACTCATATTCGCTCTTATATTGCTGAAAACGAACTCGTGGAGGCTTGGGACGAACGTTCATCTGTTGGCTTTTACACCGTTTTCGAAGACGGCTATGAGTTGCGAAGTATATTGATTCGTTACATGGCTTCAAAAGGTTTGACAAAGGATAAAGAAGGCATGAAAAAAATGAGCGACGACGATATCGCTAATGTTGAAAAAGGAACATCAACCATCTTAAAAACATATCCTCCTATCAAGCGAAAAATAGCTTCTTTTAAAAATGATGTTTTTCAATACGTTGTGGGTGGAAATCCAAACGGAAATTCATTTCTACAACGCATAGAGCATTGGAGAGCAGCTGAAGGAATTATCAACAACAATTGGATTTTTGGTGTAGGAACAGGAGATGTGCAGGAAAAGTTTAACGAACAATACAGAATAATGAATTCTCAGCTTCATCCTGACTATTGGAACCGAGCGCACAACCAGTTTTTAACGTTTTGGGTTACTTTCGGAGTTTTGGGATTTGTCCTATTTACAGGTTTTTGGATTCTTTATCTGATTAAAAACATTCGCTTTAACAACTTAATTGGAATAGGTTTTACTTTGATTGCAATTTCTTCTTTCCTATCAGAAGACACAATCGAAACCCAACAAGGAGTGACCTATATAGCCCTATTCTTAAGTTTTTGCACGATGATGAATACAGCTAAAACAAAGAATAACTAATTTTAATTTACTCCTACCGCTTTGCTTGGTGCCTTCTCAACTGTGTTAAGCGCTGTTCCCCACGCACATGTCGATGAACTTGCTTGTTAATGGATTCATTTGCAACAACAATCCCTTTCTCAATTAATTTCAACATGATTTGTACTGTATTCAAGGCAGCTCCTTTGCGAAGATTATCTGCAACAACCCACATGTTTAACGAGTTTTCTTGACTCTCGTCTCTTCTTAAACGACCTACAAAAACCTCGTTTTTTCCTCGAGCATATAAAGGCATTGGGTAAATATTCGTTTCCGGATTGTCCTTTACTTCAACACCTGAAGTATGGTAAAGTACTTTTCGAATCTCAACCAAATCGAAATCTTTTTCAAAGCTCACATTAATGGATTCGGAATGCCCACCTTGTACAGGAACACGAACAGCTGTTGCAGTAACGCGAATCGAAGGGTCTAAAATTTTATGCGTTTCATTGATCAATTTCATCTCTTCTTTTGTGTATCCATTTTCTAAAAACGAATCACAATGCGGAAGAACATTTTGGTCAATGGGATAAGGATAAACCACCTCTCCTTTTCTTTCGTTCCTTTCGTTTTCCATTTGTTGAATGGCTTTTATCCCTGTTCCTGAAATGGATTGATACGTTGAAACAACGACTCGTTTGATGGTGTATAACTCATGTAAAGGAGCTAAAGCAATAAGCATTTGAATGGTAGAACAATTGGGATTTGCAATAATAAAATCTTCTTGCGTTAATAAATCCCCATTGATTTCTGGAATAATTAACTTTTTGTCTTCATCCATTCGAAAAGCAGAAGAATTATCGATAACTCTACAACCTATCTCTGCAAATTTTGGTGCCCATTCTAAAGAAATTGAACCCCCTGCAGAAAACAACGCAATGTCTGGTCTTTTGCTTAACACTTCTTCAAGAGTAACAACAACAAATTCTTTTTCAAGATAGTTGATAATTGTTCCTTTCGATTTCTCAGAAGCAACAGGAATTAATTCGTCCAAAGGAAAATTAAATTCTTCCAGCACTTTTATCATTTCCTGACCGACCATTCCAGTAACACCAATTATTGCGAGTTTCATCTTTTCAAAATTAAATTGAATACATTGCAAAAATACATAAGAATTTTGATAGTTTCTATCAGATAGTAATTTTATGTGCGAGAGCAGATTCAGGTCTTAAATACGATGCCATCATAAGTTATAAAATCAGCAATTTAATTAACGGTCGTATCATCGTTCATGAAAACATTAAAAACACAACTGTTCAATTTACTTAAATCAAATTGAGCAAAGGAACGTATTTGGTAGTCTTTGTGGGGAAAAACAATCGTGTGATGAAGAAAATAGTGAAGATGTAAAGAAAACTGATGAAAAAAGCGTCAATAAAATTTTTATGTTACGTAGGTTTTTTGTAATTTTACACGTAACTAAAGTTTGATAATTATGAATACTAAATTGACATTGAATCTCAATAAAAACATAATCGAAAAAGCAAAAGATTATGCAAAAAACCACAAAGTTAGTTTATCACAACTCGTTGAAAACTATTTAAATTCATTAACTAAAAAGGATGAGAAAAATATTAAAATCAGTCCTCTTGTTGAAAGTTTGACCGGTGTCATTCCGAAGGATGGAATTACTGATGATAGAAAAGATTATTATGATTATTTAAATCAAAAATATTCATAATGGATAAGCTTTTTGTAGATACAAATATTGTGATTGACCTTTTACAGAAACGAGAAGATTTTTTTGAAGAAGCTCAAGAGTTATTTACACTTGCAGACCGCAAAAAAGTGAAATTGTTTATCTCATCATTGACGATAGCCAACACTCATCTTCTGCTTTCAAGGCATTACAATTCAAACGTAGCCCGAAAATTATTGGCTAAATTTAAAGTATTAGTTGAAGTGCTAGCATTAGATGACAAAATAATCGAATTAGCTTTGACTTCAGACATGAAAGATTTTGAAGATGCTATTCAATTTTATACGGCTATTGAAAACGACATTAATATAATTATTACACGAAATAAAAAAGACTTTCAAAAGCAAAACATTCCAATATTAACCGCAAAAGAATACCTAAGTCGAAAATAAAAGGTAATTATTATTAAACAATTTTGTAAATGAATAGCCTTATATTTGTATATTGTTAGAAATAAACAAACTCTAACACTTATTTTGTAACTATGAAAAATACATTTGTTGCTTTTTTTATTCTTTTAGGGCTAAACACATGGTCGCAAATGAGCGATTCTTTTGATGACGGAGACTTTACCAATAACCCTGCGTGGGGAGGGAATGTGAATGATTTTATTGTAAATGCAAACAATGAACTTCAATTAAACGCAACAGTAGCTGGAGAAAGTTATTTATCAACCCCTCACAACTTGACCCAACTGGAAGAAAAAGAATGGAAGTATAAAATTAAGTATTCCTTTAGTCCGTCCAACAACAATTATGGACTCACTTATTTAACGGCAACAGATGCAGACTTATCTACAAATCCAGACGGTGTGTTCTTTAAAATTGGAGAAAATGGAAGCAACGACCCAATTGAGTTAATAGAAAGAATTGGTGATGTGGAAACAACTATCCTAACAAGTACGCCAGGCATTGTTGCAAATAGCTTTGAAATCAATGTAAAAATTATTTACCGTACAAATGGAGACTGGGAATTATACTACGATCCGAATGCAGGAGAAAACTATGTACTAGTCGCAACGGCCAACAACCCTGTTTCTTTTGTGGGAAGCCATTTGGGAGTAGTTTTAAAATATACTGTTTCCAATGCAACAGGATTCTACTACGATGATTTTTATGCTGGAGAAATCTACGTTGACGTTACTCCGCCAGAGGTCGATACAGTTTATGCTGTTTCTACCACCGAATTAAACGTTTTGTTCAACGAATCCATCGAGCAAATTTCAGGAGAAAACGCAACGAACTATTTTGTAGATAAAGGCATTGGAAACCCCGCTTCTGTTGTGCAAGACCCAGTAAATAGCGCCTTGTTTTATTTAACTTTTTCTTCTCCTTTTGATTTGGGAGAACTTTATACAATTGCCCTAGAAAACATTGAAGATATTTCAGGAAATATCGGAGGCTTGCAAAGCAAAACGTTTCTTTATATTGAAGCCGAAATTCCAGAATATGGAGATATCATCATCAATGAATTTATGGCGGATGAAAATCCTCCCGTTGGTTTGCCAGAATATGAATATGTCGAAATATACAATAGAAGCAACAAATATTTTCACCTTAACGGATGGAAATTAAGCGATAATTCTTCCTCGGGAACGATACAAGATGTATGGCTCTACCCTGGAGAATATGTGGTTTTAGTGCCAACGGGTGCTTTAGCCGATTTCCCACAAGCAACAGGTGTTACAAGTTGGGCTGCATTAAACAACGGAGAAGATGAAATTCATTTGCACACAGACGACGGTATTTTAATTGACCAACTGACCTACACCATTGATTGGTACAAAGATGATACCAAAAAAGAGGGAGGTTGGAGTTTAGAACGAATAAATCCCGGCTTATTGTGTTCAGGAGCAGACAATTGGAAGGCAAGTGTTCATCCAAACGGAGGAACTCCAGGAGCGCAAAACAGCGTTTTAGACAACTCTCCAGATTTTACTGCACCTACTGTTTCTGAAGCTATCGTTGAGGGAAACAACAAAATAAAAATCACATTTTCAGAAATGATGGATTCTTTAAGTTTGGCGAATGCGTCTTTCTTCTCTACGCCAACCCTAAACATCATCAATCGTGAAATTAGTGGAAGGTATCCTATTTCAATGACGCTTGAATTTGATGAACTAATTCTTGACGGAGTGTTTTATGAATTTACACTTCAAAATTTCTCCGACTGCTCTGGAAATTCAAATGACTTTACTGGCGATTTTTTGCTCCCTCAAGCTCCGCAACAAGGAGATTTAATCATCAATGAAATTTTATTCAATCCCCTAACAGGAGGCTCGGATTTTGTTGAAATTTACAATCGATCCACACGGTATATTGACTTAAAAGACTGGGTTTTGGCAAATCATCAGAACGACACCATCGCCAATCATAAATTCATAGAAGTGAATTATACTTTAGCTCCTGACGATTATGTTGTAGTTACACGAGACACTGTTTTTCAGCTTCAAAACTACCCGATGGCTGTTCCGGGTAAATTCATTCAAATTTCATCATTACCCAATTACAATAACGATTCTTCAACTGTATATTTGATTTATAATGATACGGTAATGGACAAAGTTTCCTATCAAGAAGATTGGCATTTTTCTTTATTGCAATCAAAAAAAGGAGTGAGTTTAGAGCGTTTTGCTGCCGACCAACCTTCTGATCAATCTTCAAGTTGGCACAGTGCTAGTGAAACAGTAGGTTTTGCAACACCCGGCGGAAGAAATTCACAAGCAATGACAATTGCAAACGAAGGAGGAACGCTTTCTCTGTCTTCGAATACTTTTTCGCCTGATGGAGATGGCTTCGAGGACGTATTGTTGTTAACTTACGAAGTAAATTCTCCTGATTTATTAGGAAGTATTACTGTTTATGATGATAAAGGAAGGAAAATTAAAACTTTATTAGACAGAGAGTTATTAGGAGGAACCGGAAATGTAAAATGGGAAGGAACAAAAGAGGACGGAACAAAAGCATCGATTGGTCCGTACATTATCATTTTTGACATTTTCGATTTGAATGCCGCTAAAGTTCAGACAGTAAAGAAAATAGCTACTTTGGCAGGAAGGTTGTAAGAGAAGAGCGGTCTCTCGTTTAAGCATCTCACAATAAGAGTTATAAAGGGCGAAAAATTCTTTGTCATACGTTTATTCGTCATTTATAAACTCAAAAACTTTGTTAAATTTCACTTATTATTCCTCTCAATAAAAGGAAATACTTGTATCTTGCGCCTTTTATAGCCAATTTACAAAAATGGATGTTATACTAGAATCTTTTGAACAATTATTAGACCCTAACTGGATCATGAGTAAGGGTGGGCTTTATTTAGTTTTAATTATTTTGTTTATAGAAACAGGATTGTTTTTCGGGTTTTTTCTACCTGGAGATCCATTGTTGTTTGTTTCTGGAATGATTATAGCAAATGCTGGAGAAGGCGCAATTCCTTTTGATAATGAAGCTTTTAACCTCGCCTTTTGGGGCGTTCTCTTTATTCTCTCGACCATTCTCGGAAACATCGTCGGGTATTGGTCTGGATACAAGTTTAGCCATTTTTTTAGGGGCAGCGGAGATAAAAAGCGATTAATCAAAGCAAAACATATTGATTCGGCTGAGGCTTTTTATCAAAAAAGAGGAGGTTTTGCTATTTTAATTGCTCGTTTCTTACCGGTTGTTAGAACTTTTGTTCCGATTGTTGGGGGAATTGTAAAAATGGATTTTAAACGCTTTATGCTGTTTAACATTTTAGGGGCTATCCTTTGGGTAGGTACAATTACTACCGCAGGATTCTTGTTGGGCGAAAATCAATGGGTTCAAGACAATCTGGAATGGACAGTTCTTGGGATAGTTGCTGTGGTTACTCTTCCTGTGGTGTTTAAGATGCTTGTTAAGAAAAAGCCTAAGATTGCCAGTTAAAAAATTTACATTTTTTCCCGACTTCCGCACTTTTTTTACTCAAAAAGACAAATTGTTGTTTATGAGTGTTTGACGATTCAGATTTGACTGATTTTGGGTGTTATTTACCACAAATCATGACTATGCTTTCTATGTACCTATGTGTTTTTACATAACAAGCTATATTTCAAATGTTTATAACGTGTATTTTTAAAAAACATAGATACATAGGTTATATAGTTTCGTCTTCGACGAAGGCAAAACACAACTTCAACTTCCAAAATCATAGTGGTTTACCACAAGCTATAACTATGCCTTCTATGTACCTATGTGTTTTAACATAACATGCTCTACTTCAGTTTCTTACAACTATCTTCACCACAAAGGCACAGAGTACACAGAGCTCTTCATTGTATATTGTTTCTGTGGTGAAAAAAAATCATG